>ENA-OQBD01000594-OQBD01000594.1-human-gut-metagenome-genome-assembly--contig:-NODE-594-length-19129-cov-2.464372_pt1 | contig 19129 bp, 22 predicted proteins | sample MGYA00242742_ERZ504543 | MGnify/ENA primary metagenome ERZ504543 (study PRJEB26092, sample SAMD00036239) | human gut metagenome | host: Homo sapiens | study: EMG produced TPA metagenomics assembly of...
GTTGGAGCATATCAATAGAAAAAGGCTTCACATGCCCTCTATGACACATGAAGCCCCTTTTGTTATCCTATATAAATAATAAGAATCGTTGCCGTTAAAAGCGGATCAGCACTTAATGCTCAACTGTCGCAACACCTCACGGATCTTCTCATACGTGACGATACGTGTAGGAACCAAAGGCAAACGAAGCTTATTCTCGATAAAGCCCATCATATTTAACATACTCTTCGCTCCGGCAGGATTTCCATCCACGAACAACAGGCTGAACAGCTCCGTGAAGCTGTGATGGATCGTACGTGCGCTATCATAATCACCCGCCAAGGCCAGACGTACCATACGGCTAAACTCACGAGGGAAGGCGTTACCGATCACGGAGATCACTCCCACCGCACCTAATGTCATTAAAGGGAAAGTAATACCATCGTCACCGGAGATCACGTTGAAACGGGCCGGCTTATTCTTGATGATATCATCCATCTGGGTGATATTGCCGGAAGCCTCTTTCACGGCGATCACGTTATCGAACTCACGGGCGATGCGAAGCGTAGTCTCAGCCGTCATGTTCACGCCCGTACGCCCCGGTACGTTATAGAGTACGATCGGTAAATGGGTAGCGTTGGCGATCGCCTTGTAATGCTGGTAAATCCCTTCTTGGGAAGGCTTATTATAATAAGGTACGACCGAGAGGATAGCGTCGATACCCTCAAAATTATCTGTCTTCAACTTCTCGACAACCGACCGTGTACAATTACCTCCCACGCCTAATACGATAGGGATACGGCCCCGTACACGAGTCACTACCAAGCTTATAATGTTTTTCTTTTCTTCTTCCGTAAGTGTAGGAGTTTCCGCTGTAGTTCCCAGCACTACCAAATAATCCGTACCGTTCTGCACCTGATAATCCACCAGCTTGCCTAACGCCTCGTAATCTACACTCTCATCTTCCTTGAATGGCGTGATCAACGCCACACCCATTCCTTTTAAATTTATGTCTGCCATGGGGAAAATATTCCTTTTTGTTATTTAGCACTGCAAAAATTAAGGAAATTATATCATTTAGCACGGATGGAACGCAAATAAAATAATATCTGTCCGAATAAATACTGAATATCGTCCTTATCTGTTACAGTCAAGCCTAAGTCGTACCATTCTTGGCCCGGATACTTAATCCCGACCTTGAAGGCGGATGGATGCCGGAGAGCGATGTATTGCAAGGCATAACAACCCGGCCGGGTGATATCGATCAAGATATCCGCCTTGAGAGCGCCCACCTTTTCCAAGACACTATCTGAAGGGAATCCCCACGCATTGAGATCGCTCTTTGAATGTACAGGAATATTGGAATCGTCGAAAGGAATATCCGCTCCTCCGGACGGCACATACACACACGTCTTGATATCCTTCTTCGCCTTGCGCAAAGGCTCCAAGGCCCTCATGACGTCCTCGTGATCCTCTATATTATACAAGACCAAAAGCGAACGTGCCTCATCCAAGGAAAGGGAACGATGCGGACGCCCCCGGCGTCCGACACTAAAGCCTGTATCTTCTTCTTGATAAAATAATTCGTAAACATTTATTCCAGCATATTTAAGAACGCATCCTCGTTGATAATCTTCACACCCAGCTTCGCCGCTTTCTCCAGCTTGGCCGGTCCCATATTCTCGCCGGCAAGGATATAATCGGTCTTCCCTGAGACGGAGCCGCTATTCTTGCCGCCATGTTGCTCAATCATCGCCTTATACTCGTCACGTGAATGCTTGGAAAATGTCCCGCTGATCACGATCGTCAATCCTTTCAACTTCTCGGAACGGTTCGCCAATTGCTCCTCGGAAACCGCCATCCGCAAGCCCTGTTCCTTTAATCGGTTCACCAACGTACGGTTCTTCTCGTCCGAGAAATAACTCAATACACTCTGGGCGATCCGCTCGCCGATCTCGTCCACGGCTACCAAATCCTCTAAGGACGCCTGCTCCAATGCCTCGATCGAATGGAAAGCCGAGACCAAGCGTTTAGCGACCGTCTCTCCCACGAAACGAATCCCCAGACCGAACAAGACCCTCTCAAAAGGAACTTGCTTGGATTCCTCCAGACTCGACATCAGATTCTGGGCGCTCTTCTCCGCCCACCGTTCCAGACGCAATAAATCGGCAACCGTCAACGTATATAAGTCCGCCGAGTCTTTTACATAACCGGCGTTGTACAAATCCTCCACCGTTTCCGGGCCTATATTGATATTCATCGCCTTCCGGGTCACGAAATGCTCTATACGCCCCTTGATCTGAGGAGGACAGCCCGACTCGTTCGGACAGTAATGCGCCGCCTCTCCCTCCGGACGCACCAAAGGAGTCCCGCACTCCGGACACACACGGATAAAGCGGACCTTATCCCCCATCAGCATCGAACGAGCCTCCACGTTCACTCCCACGATCTTCGGGATGATCTCCCCGCCTTTCTCCACATACACTTGGTCGCCGATATGCAAGTCAAGCCCCTCGATAATATCGGCGTTATGCAAGGAAGCCCGCTTCACCACCGTCCCCGCCAACAATACGGGCTCGAGATTCGCCACCGGAGTAACCGTCCCCGTCCGTCCCACTTGGAAAGAGACCGAGTTCAAGCGAGTCTCGGCACGCTCCGCCTGAAACTTATAAGCGATCGCCCAGCGAGGGCTTTTCGACGTAAAACCTAAGTTCCTCTGCTGACGAAGCGAGTTTACCTTCAACACGATTCCATCCGTCGCCACGGGCAGGTTCTTACGTTCCACATCCCAATAAGCGATATAATCGAATATATCCTGTAGGCTCTGGCATTTGCGGATCACGTCCGGAATCTTAAAACCCCATGCGCGAGCCGCCTGCAAATTCTCATAATGCCCTTCGGCCGGCAGGTTCTCACCCAATAAATAATAGAAATAAGCATCCAGCTTACGGGAGGCCACGATAGCCGGATTCTGCTGTTTCAACGTACCGGAAGCGGCGTTGCGAGGATTGGCGAACAAGGGTTCCTCCTGCTCCTCCCGTTCCTTATTCAAGCGATCGAACTCCGCCCAAGGCAGCAATACCTCGCCACGGATCTCGAACTCCTCCGGAAAATCAGAACCCCGGAGTCTTAATGGAACCGAACGGATGGTCTTGATATTCGCCGTCACGTCATCACCACGAGTACCGTCACCACGGGTCACGGCACGCGTCAAGCGTCCTTTCTCATAGGTCAAAGAGATAGAAGTGCCATCATATTTAAGCTCCGCCACAATCTCGAAAGGCTCATTCAAGGAGCGGACCGTACGATCATAAAAATCTCGGATCTCATCCTCGGAGTACGTATTACCCAACGAAAGCATCGGATATTTATGTACTACTTGCTCAAACTCTTTCGAGAGGTCGCTCCCCACTCGCCGAGTCGGGGAATCCGGATCGGCGAACTCGGGATGCGCCGCCTCCAGTTCCTGCAACTCTTTCATCATCTTATCAAACTCAAAGTCTGATATTGTCGGTGCCGAAAGCACATAATAATTATAATTATGCCGCTCCAGCTCATCACGCAGGGCTTTTATCTTTGCTTCGACCATATTAGTATATTAATTCTACGTTGTCTATCCAAAACGTATTTCCCGGAGAGCCGATATAGGCCCCTCCGTGGCTGGAGGTGAACTGCAACACCATATGCGTAGGTGCCTCGCCCGGCTCCGCCCAGCCTACCTCTTGGATAGGAACGCTTTTTCCTTTACTATTTAACGTATAACGTTCCTCTACTTGTATACGCATATACGGTTTATATTCGGGCTTGGATGTTATATTTCCATAAAAGGATCGGGGTAAGTTAGCGTCATTTTACCCCAAATCATGGGGGTAGATTCCGTATAGCGTTGCACCATCGTACCGACCCGCTTGGAATAAACATTCCCTTCCTCGTCTTCCCATCGTTTCTGCAACAACAAGATCACCGCCAAGGAATCCTGCCCGGCCACCGTACTCTTACGGCTGAACCCCGTACTACGTACCCGATTCTTCTCGGGAGCGGCTTTCACCTTATAATCAAACCGCAACGCTTTCGGCTTCTTGGAGAAAGGCACTCCTGATTGTAACATCGCTTGGGGGTTCTTTGTTCCCTTGATCGGCTCATGCACCGTACCCAAGAAAACGGAGCCGGCGGCGATCACCTCGATATCCACCAAACCGAAAACCTTCACGCTCTCATAACGGGTCTCCATGCGGGCGCACATCCCATCCCCCCGTTTCTCCGGGAAAACAGACGTATTGGTTTTTCACCACTCCCGCCACTTTCGCCATCACGTTGGAAGTAGCCCACGGAGAACCGCCCATATTACGAAACGCCGTATTACCGACAATCGTATCCGAGGGCCCCAGCTCATAAAGCCATTTCGTATTTCCCCCGATAATGCCAGACTCATGAATCTCACGGACAATCCAATTATCCATGTCTCCATAAGCGAAGGGCACCACATTCTCCGATGTCACCCCATCCCCGTCCGCGAGAACCACGGACAAAGGCATACAAGCGATTGCCAAAAATAACGCTTTCTTTCTTAAACTCAAACCCATCCCTCTATCAATTTAATACCTATCTAACCCTTTATTTATAAGCTATAGCCCCATTCCTTCAAGGCCATGCCCCAATTTTCCTCTACGAGCCGGACCGTACGATCCTCGTACTTGTATTGGTTCTTCTTGTAGCCCTTCTTCTTGCCCAGATACTTCTCTATATCCGCCTTAGACTCCTTAAAGCCGGGTAAGTTTAATGACCCGTAAATATTTTCCGTCATGGCGAAAGCGTCTTTCTCGAAATCCTCGAACTTCACTTCCACCAGATTGCCTTCCGGTATCAGGTGCTTCTCTTCCTCGTACTTATAGAAAAGACGGCGATATACCTCGATGAAGTTCGCCTCGATCTGCTCGTTCGTGATATCCTGCAAACGCAATGGCTGGATCGTATTCGTAAAGAAACTGCGGGTACTCTCGAATACCGTATACGGATTTCGCTTCAAGTAGATGAACTTAGCGTTCGGGAACATCTCCAGCAATGTCTTCACACGCCCCGTATGCGGTGGGTTCTTGCTCAAATACTGCGTACCGTTCGTATTCCAGAGGGAAACCTTAACCAGACGCATGAAAGTATCCATGAAGATCCGCCGCTCCTCCTCCGTGATATCGTTAAACAATAAGTAACGATCGCAATACTCCATCCAGCGTTTCGGGAAGAACCAGAAATTATAATACGTATAAGGCATCATGTTCGACAAGGCGAACTCCTCCTCTTGCGGAAGATCCACCTTCAACTCCATATTATCGGTCGGACGCTTATCCGGCATCAAGAAAGCCATGTTCTTCTTGAAGAAAGGCTGCCCCCAGAGCATCAGGTGCGGGAATACCGTCTGGTACGTTGTGGTATAACCGAAATGCTTATCGCAGGCGAAGATGTTATGTACAAAGGTCGTACCACTCCGCCAATGCCCCAAGATAAACAAGGGGTCCATCTCCAGCGGCTTATCGGCCAAATTTCTTGAACCGGCTATCCTCGATCGGCTTCAAGGCGCTCAACAGGCGGCAAACACCGGTCGTAAGGCGATACTTACCCTTAAAGCCCTTGTCTATCTGCTGCCGGGCCGTCACCTTCCTGAACGTATCCCAATCCGCCCCGACCAACGTATTGATCGGTAGCTTATCAAACTCCAACAATCCCATATCCTATCGTTTTTCCGTTATACATTTCACAGATACGCCCTGCCGGCCCAACTCCTCACAAACCTTACGGATCGCCTCATAATGCTCCTCTCCGATTCCCATCTCCGGGAGGTTCAAGGTAGCCAAAGCGTCTTCCGTCACCATATCTTTAGCGTCCACACGGTCGATGATCATACCCACGGCGGACGTATTATTCGTAATCGGATCGATCAAGATAAACGAGCCGGTCTGCTTATTCCTCCTATACGGATCGAAGAACAACTCCTTGCCGGTAGTAAATACCACACGGCCGATCTCGTTCAGCTCCAGATGATCCACGGAAGATTGCTCCATCGTGTTCACGTTCACCTTATAGCGGATACTATCCACACGGGCACGTGTCGTATGAGTGGTCTGCTTGATGTAGAACTGCTTGTTCACGTCCATGGCTTCCTCATCCATCCACACCAGCATGGCCTCGAAATTACGGTCGCGGATCGGCAAGTTATCCGGGTGCACCAGCATCTCCCCACGGGAGATATCGATCTCGTCCTCCAAGGTGATCGTAATACATTGAGGAGGGAAAGCCTGCTCCAACTCACCCTCGTAGGTGACGATGCTCTTTACCTTCGAGGTCTTCCCGGAAGGCAACGCCATCACCGTATCTCCCTTACGCACGATACCGCTGGCCACCTTGCCGCTAAACCCACGGAAATCCAGATTCGGGCGCAACACGTATTGCACCGGATAACGGAAGTCCTCGTAGTTACGATCCAAGTCGATAGGCACGTTCTCCAGATAATCCAATAAAGACGTACCCTCGTACCAAGGCGTGCGATCACTCTTCTCCACCACGTTATCGCCATCCAAGGCCGACAAGGGGATATACGTGATATCCGGGATATCCAGCGGCTCCACGAAACGTTTATAATCCGCCACGATCCGGTCGAACGTATCCTTGTCGAAGTCCACCAAGTCCATCTTATTCACGGCCAGTACCACATGCTTGATCCCCAGCAAAGATACCAGATAGGTGTGACGGCAGGTTTGCGTGATCACGCCCGTGCGGGCATCCACCAAGATGATCGCCAGATTCGCCGTGGAACCACCCGTGATCATATTCCGGGTGTACTGCTCGTGCCCCGGGGTGTCGGCGATGATGAACTTACGGTTGTTCGTGCTGAAATAACGGTAAGCCACATCGATCGTGATACCTTGCTCACGCTCGGCCTTCAAGCCATCCAGCAACAAAGCGTAGTCGATATGCTCGCCGGCGTTGCCCATACGCTTGCTGTCACGCTCCAAGGCATCCAACTGATCCTCGTATATTTTCTTACTATCAAACAGCAATCGGCCTATCAAGGTCGATTTGCCATCATCCACCGAGCCGGCGGTCAAGAATCTCAGCAGGTCCTTCTGCTCGTCCTTATCTAGGAATTCCTTTATATTTAATTTTGTATCTGCCATGTCTCTTCTGTGTTAAAAATACCCTTCCCGTTTCTTCTGCTCCATACTAGCGTCTTGATCGAAGTCGATCACACGGGTCGTACGCTCGCTCTTCGTCGTGGTCATCATCTCCTCCACGATTTTCTCGATCGTATCCGCCTCGCTCTCCACGGCGCCGGTCAGCGGCCAGCAGCCCAACGTACGGAAACGGACCATACGCATACGGATCTGGTCCCGGTATTGCTCCGGCAAGCGGTCGTCGTCCGCCATGATCAAATTACCGTCGATCTCCACGCACGGACGCTCCTTGGCGAAATACAAGGGAACGATCGGGATATTCTCCAGACGGATATATTGCCAGATATCCAGCTCCGTCCAGTTCGATAGCGGAAATACACGGATGCTCTCGCCCTTATGCACACGGGCGTTATAGATATCCCACAACTCCGGGCGCTGGTTCTTCGGGTCCATTGATGGAACTTATCGCGGAACGAGAAGATACGTTCCTTCGCACGGCTCTTCTCCTCGTCACGGCGGGCGCCGCCGAAAGCGGCATCGAACTTATATTTATCCAAGGCATGAAGCAAGGCCTGCGTCTTCATCAAGTCCGTATGCACCTTGCTTCCATGCGTGAACGGGCCCACGCCCGCGTGGAAAAGCCTCCCATATTAGACTCCACGATCAAGTTCCAGCCGAATTTCTTCGCGTAAGAATCACGGAACTCTATCATCTCCTTAAACTTCCATTTCGAATCGATGTGCATCAACGGGAAAGGAACCTTACCCGGAGCGAAAGCCTTCTCGGCCAGACGGACCATCACGGAAGAATCCTTCCCGATGGAATAAAGCATAACAGGATTCTCGAACTCGGCGGCTACCTCACGGATGATGTGGATAGACTCGGCCTCCAGCTCCTGTAAATGACTTAACTTGTAATCAGACATATCTTTTTTCAGTGTTTAATTTCTACTTTCGGTACGATCAACTCCAACAACCGGTTCACGGATTGCTCCACGCTCAATACGGAGGTATCCAAGGACAGGTCCGGACGCTCCGGTGCCTCGAACGGGGCGGAAACCCCGGTAAACTCCTTGATCTCGCCTTTCCGGGCCTTGGCATACAGGCCTTTCACGTCACGGCGTTCGCACTCGGCGAGCGGCGTACTTACGTAAACCTCCAAGAAATCCGCTTTACCGATGATAGCGGACGCCATCTCTCTCAACTCATTGTTCGGGCTGATAAAAGCCGCTATGGTTATAACACCCGTATCGACAAACAGTTTACCCACCTCGGCGATCCGGCGTATATTCTCCACCCGGTCCTCCGGCGAGAACCCGAGATTATTGTTGATACCACTACGGATATTATCCCCGTCGAGGATGCGGCAAAGCAATCCCCGTTTATGCAACTCACGCTCCAAAGCGATAGCGATCGTGCTTTTCCCCGAGCCACTCAAACCCGTGAACCACACCATCACGCCCCTTTGCCCCAAAAGCGCCTCTTTATCCTCACGACCCAGCATACGGTCGAAAATCGGATAGATATTATTTTCTAAAACTTCCATATCATAGGTATTACAAACACGGAGATCAAGAACGTGATCAAGTTCAAGGGCAAGCCCACCTTCACGAAATCCGTGAACTTATAGCCTCCCACGCCTTGTACGATCAGGTTGGTCTGGTAGCCGATCGGCGTACTGAAACTAGCCGACGCCGCCATACAGATCACGACAAAGAATGGGGTCGGATCAACGCCTAATTGCGTAGCTACCGACAAAGCGATCGGGAAGCTCAATGCCGCCGCAGCGTTATTCGTGATCAACTCCGTAAATATATTGGTAATAATAAATAGAATCGCCAGCAACGCATACGGCCCCAAATTGTCGGCCATACCGATTATATGGCGGGCTATCATGGAGGCAAAGCCGGAATTCTCCATGGCCTTGCTGATAGCGAAAGCGCAAGCGATCGTTATCAAGATATCCCAAGAAATGTATTTCGTGTATTTTTTAGGCGGGAAAAGCTTCGTCCACGCCATGATGATTGTCGTAATACAGACAAAGAAGAACATATCCAAGCGCATACTTGGAACGGCCTCTTTCACGACTGGCAACTCTCCTACCGTCGCCCCCGTAATCATAAAGATCAACAGTCCTAAAGCCAGCCAACGTTTCTTCTTCGATACCGGCTCCGTTGCCTCATTACCATTCGCCAACATCAAGAAGACACTAGACTCACCCCATGTAGGGATAAAAGAATCGTCCGCCCACAACACCAGGGTATCGCCCTCATGCAATACCACCGTATCCAGATTACGGGTAAAACGCTGTCCGCCGCTTTTCACCTCTTTCACGATCGCCCCGTAATGGCGGGTAAAGTTAAACTCTCCCAAGGTCTTGTTGATACCCGGGAAGCGTGCGCCCAGCACGGCCTCCACCCGGTGGAAATTCCCGGGATTCTCATCCTCCCCGTCTTCGGATACCGTATCCGTCCTCGAGTCCGGAAGCAGCTTGTTCGAGAAAGCGAACAAATATAAAATACCGGCGATAGCGATAAAAATACCGACTTTCCCCAGCTCAAACATCGTAAAGCCCTCATATCCCGCCTCCAGAATCATGCCGTGCACCACCAGATTCGTAGAAGTACCGATCAAGGTACATATACCGCCCAATATCGTGACATACGAGAGAGGGATCAAGAATTTCGTGGCCGGAAGCTTCACCGCCTCTGCCCATCGCTTGATGATCGGGGCGAAAATAACCACCACCGGCGTATTATTCAGGAACGCCGACACGAAAGCTACGGGCGGGAGCATCCTCGCCTGCGCCTTGAAGACGGTGGTCTTCCCCTCGGGAAGCAGTTTCTTGATCAATTGGCCTAAAGCCCCGCTCTGCCGCACTCCCTCACTGACAAGGAAGAGCATGGCTACGGTTATCATCCCTTTATTGCTAAAGCCCTCCAGCATCTCCTTGGGAGTAAGAATGCCTACGCAGAGAAAAAACACGACCACTGTCAGAAGAACCATTCCCGGCCGCATCTTATCCCATACCAAGGCTGCGATCATGCCGATCAGGGCCAGCAACACAAACACTATATCAAAATTCATGTATTTACTTTTAAGAGCGCAAAAATAATAAGAATACTCAAGTGCGCACTCCTTTCGCTAACCTATTTTTAGGATTATATGGGATATAGACCAATAATGATTGATTCTGGGCCAACTTATATTCTTACAAGGTAGTCTTCTAAATTTCGTTCATAACCAAATAAACAAGAATGCATTGTACGGCTTGTAGAGACGGAGCATGCTCCGTCTCCCACCGCTGACAGTAACTTAAAATACACATCCCCCTCACTTCACGATAAACCACGGATTATGCAAATCTTCCTTGTTATAGCGAAGCGGGGTCTTGCCGTCGATATGATATATGTCGCAACCGGCAGACTTGGCGATGGCGTGGCCGGCGGCGGTATCCCATTCCATCGTCGGGGCGAAACGGGGATAGATATCGGCCGAGCCTTCCGCTACCAGACAAATCTTCAGGCTGCTGCCGCTACTGATCAACGTAACGGGCTTTCCCTGCTTGCGGAGATTATCGATGAAAGCGGTGGTCTCCTCCGTTTGGTGAGACCGGGACGCCACTACCACGACTCCTTGATGCGCCAGCGCTATCGGCAAACGTATCGCCCGCTGCTTCATCTCGTCCATCGAGGGCTGGCTACTGCTATCGATTCCCGTAAACTTATAAGCACCCACAGAGGAGGAGGCGAAATACAACTCCTTCCGGACGGGCACATAAATGACGCCCAACACGGGCACACCTTTCTCCACCAAGGCGATATTCACGGTAAACTCCCCGTTTTTCTTGATAAACTCCTTGGTACCGTCCAGCGGGTCCACGATCCACAGCGTCTCCCCATTTGGAGCGCTCCTTGAACGGGATCTCCTTTCCTTCCTCGCTTAAGACCGGAAACGGGGTAACGGACAAAGCGTTTGTTATCAATCGATGGGCCGCCTTATCCGCCTTTGTCAACGGCGAGTTGTCTGCTTTTCTCTCTATCCCGAAGTCTGATTCGGGGTCGTTATAAATATCCATGATCGACTTGCCTGCGTCTACCGCAGCACGGATCGCTATGTAAAGATAATTGGCGTAGCTCATCATCACTTCTCGTTTTATTATTTGTTAATAAGCAAATATATGGAAAAAAAACAAATTAACGCCCTGTCGCCTGTAAATATTCCGTACGTTTGATCAAATAAGCCGTATAATCACCCGTATACTGGTCACGGCTTTGCTGGAGGAGCGATTGGGCGTCCAGAAGATCGCTCAGCGTTACCGTGCCCGCCTTATAATAGTCCGTATTAAGGCGGACATTCTCCTCGGCCGTCGCTATGGACTCCTCCGAGAGCTTGACTTGCTTATAAGACTCCTCCAGCTCGTTCCAAAGCTTCCGCATTTGCACCAACAGAAGCTCATTGGCGTTTTGGCGGGAATACTCGGCCGCCTTCACCTGAAGCTTTTGCTTCCGGATGGCGTGCGAGCCGCCCCACCAATCACTGATCGGAATCGCTACGGTAGCGAAAACCATGCCGAACGGACGGTCCTTATCCAGTAAGTTGTGATACATATACCCGGCTCCGATCCCCACGGTGGGCAAGTATTGCCCAACCTTCAGCTTTTGTTGAAGACGGGCGGCCTCCACGTTCTTCTCCAGCAATTTATAAGAGAGTGTCGTAGGGAGCGCCTCCTCATGGCTCACCCGGTAAAGCTCCGGGGAGGGCACCTCGGCGGGCAGCGTGAAATCGATCTCGAAATCATCTTCCCCGATACCGATATATTGGGCCAGCACCATCTTGGAAAGGCGCAAGCCGTTCTCCACCCGCAGGCGGTCGCTCGCCACGCCGTTCTTTTTCAACTGGACTTGCAGTAGGTCATTACGAGTCGTCACGCCGGCGCCGACCGCTACCTCCACATCCTTATAAAGACTCCCCACCAAGGATTCCACGATCTCGATCGTCCTTAATTTCTCGTGAAGGGAGATCCATTGCCAGTAATACCGCTCCACCGTCAGGGCTACCTCATCCTCGGATTGGCGCATCTGGTAACGGCTCACCTCGAGCGCCAAGTCGGCCAGCTTATTGCCGTTCACGATCTGTCCGCCGGCGAACACGGGCTGGATAGCGGTCACCCCACCCAGCAAGCCGTCATCCATCATCGACAACTCGAGAAGGCCCGGTATCACGCTCATATCCATCATCCCGTGGTTCGCCTTAAAAGCTGTTCCCACGGCGCTGACATTCGGAAAGTATTTCGTAAAGGCCTCTTTTTTTGCCCTCTCTCGCCCCTTCTACGTCCAAACGGGCGTTCTTCATCTTCGCGTTATTCTCCAAAGCCATTTCCCGGCATTCTTCCAGCGATAATGTCCGCTGGGCGCTCACGGTCCCCACGCATAAGACGAGGGAACCGACGATGCCATATATCCATCTTTTTATCATCTCTTTTTTCCGCATATATTCATTCCTATATTATATCCTAATCCACATCCGTATCATTCATTTATTCCCGAATATCTTCCAATAGAAAACAGGCAGGATGATGACCGCCAAGATCATCGAGAAGACCGTTCCCGAGCAGATCACCACACCCATCGGCATCCAAAGGGAACTGCCGCTGATGATCATGGGAACCACGCCCACGGCCGTTGTAGCCGAGGTCAGGAAGATCGGGAGCATGCGTCGCCGGCCGGCGTCGAAGGCGGCATCCCTCGGGCTATAATGCTTATGAAGCCGCAAGTCTTGCGCATGCTCGAATATCAAGATAGCGTTTCGCACCACGATACCGATCAAGCTGATAACGCCCAAGACGCACGTCAAGCTGAAATCGATATGGAACGCCCACAAGCCCAGCGCCGCCCCGAACAAGGTGAGCAGCAACGAGGACAGGGCCGCCAACGCCAAGCCGATCTTCTTGAAATTGACCAACAGGAAGAAGAAAACAATGATCACGGCGATCGCCAAGCCCTGCATCAGCGGGTTCATCGTCTCGAAATCCAGCTCCTTGGCTCCACCGTACTCGTACGTCACGCCCTCGGGCAAGGTCGGGATAATACGGCTTTCCATGACTCGCTCGATCCGTTTCTGCATAGCGTTCTGGTTGGTCCCCCGGGTTACCTCGGCGAAGACGCTCAAGGTACGCACGCCGTTGCGACGGACGATCTGCCCCTCATTCCAGCCTCCCTCGATCGTGGAGACTTGCCGGAGCGGGACGCTCACGCCGGGGACGATGGTGGGAAGATACTGGTCGCCGACCTTATCGAACGCATCACCCTCCCCTTTCTTATCGGATCTCAGCTGGATCGGCAAAGCGTAATCGCCTTCCCAGAGGGAGCCAACCGAGAGGCCGTCGTAACGGATCGCCAGATCGGCCGAGGCCATCGCCTTCGTGATCCCGAGGCGGGAGGCTTCCACTGGGTCCAATCGAACCCGTACGTCGGGTAAGGCCTCCTCATAATTGGTGTGTACCCAGACCAAGCCGTCCATCTCACGCAACACGGCCATCAAGGAATCCCCGGCCTGCTTCAACCGGGCGATATCGTCTCCCATGAAACGGACCTCTAAAGGAGAGGATACGTTTTGGTAATCCAATTGCTTGAACTTCACGTAAGCGTCGGGGAAATAATCGGCGTAGCGGTCCGTATAATCATCCAACACGCTACGGGTGGCCTCTACCGAGGCGGTGTTGACAATGAACTGGGCGTAATTCTTCCCGGCCAAGTTCGGGGCGTAGGTAGCTTGGAAACGGGGCGAGGAAGTTCCGATAAAGGAGGTGACGGACAGGATGCGCTCATCTTCCGACAACAGCTTATAGAGACTATCGCTCACGGCGGCGGTACGGTCCAGCGAGGTTCCCTGCGGGAGATAGATCTCGACGGCGAACTGATCCCGGTCGGCTATCGGCATCATGCGCTGGCTCAATTGGGTGATCATTAGGATCGCCAAGGCAACAGTCAGGACGCCCAGACCGATCGTGGCTTTCGGGAAACGGAAAGTCCACGTCAGCGCCCTCGTATAGACGGCCTGTACGGTATCCAGCAGATTGAACCTCTTCTTGCCTGTATTCTCCCGCCCGGACTTCAATCCCTTCTTGATCAAGACCCGCTCCAGCAGCGGGATAAGACCATTGCCACCGCCAGCGACACCATGAGGGAGATGGAAAGCGTCCAAGGGAAGAAGGTCACGAAATCCAACATCTGCCCCGTCATCGTGAAAAGCAACGGGAAAAAGATCACGCAGATTACACAGCGTAGCCAACAAGATCGAGCTGAAATAGTTCTTGGCGCTATAGACGGCGGCGTACCAACGGGAATAGCCCTTGTCCAGATATTCCAGATAGGCGTCTATCACGATGATGGAGTTTATCCACGATCATGCCCCAATACCACGATCAAGGCGGCCAGCGTCACCGTATTCAGCGGGATGCCGCAAGCGTACATGACACCGATCGAGATAAAGACACTGATCGGGATGGAAGTAGCCGCCACCAATGCCGAGCGGAACGGGAAGAGTACCATCATCACCAAGATCACGACCACGATGGACACGAACAAATCCCGCACGAAGGAACTTACCGAGTCTCCCACCACCTTCGGCTGGTCGGCGATCCGGCGGATCGAGACACTCTCGGGAAGATCCCGCTCGAAAGCGTGCAATACCTCGTCTACCTCCTTTCCGTATCGTACGATATTATGGCCCTCACGCATCTCCATGGAAAGGATGATCGCTTTCTTGCCGTTGTTCGTTATATAGCTATCCGGCTCGGGATATTCCCGCACGATACGGGCCACGTCTTTCAAGCGGATCATATGCCCGTCGGCATCGGCCAGCAGGATCTGCTCGCCTACCTCCCGCTCCGAGGGATAGGTCACGGAAAGGTGGATGGGAATGTCCAAGCCGCCATTCTCCAAGGAGCCGGAGGCGGTGGTAAAGCCTTGGGTGAACAAGGTTGTCATCAGCATACGGGTATCTAGTCCGTAAGCGGCTAGCTTGTCTGGATCCAAGTAGACCGAGATCTGCTCGTTTTGTACCCCGTAACGGCGCAGGTTGGATACGGACTCGATCCGGCGCAGGCGGTCTTCCAGCGTCTCCATGTATCGCTGCAATTCCCGGTAGGTCTTGTCTTCCGATTCCAAGGTGATCAATAAGGCGGAAGTATCGCCGAAATCATCATTCGCGATGACGGCGAGTACGCCCGAGGGCAGTTGCGACTTGAAGTTCTGCAAGCCGAGCTTGATCTTCGACCAGACCTCGTCTTTATTGTTCACGTCGTCGTTCAGCTCCACCATTACGTACACCATTCCATCCCTTGACATGGAGTACGTCTTTTTCTTCTTTACCTCCTTGAAGGTAAACAGGTATCTCTCCAAAGGCTTGGCCAACTGCTCCTCCACCTCTCCGGAAGTCGCCCCGGGGTAAACACCCACTACCACGCCTTGGCGGATGGTGAACTCCGGAAACTCCTGTTTCGGCATGTCCACCAAACCCAAAATACCCAACCCGACCAGCACGGTAATCACCAGCAACGTGATCTGGTAATGACGCATGGTCCATTCGATCACTCCGTTTTTACGTTCTCTCATAACGCACGCACTCTCATGCCCTCACTGATTTTCTGGTAACCGCCTATCACGACGATATCCCCCTCGTTCAACCCTTCCAGAATAAACAAGCCTCGCTCCGTCAAGTCGCCCGTCCGTACGGGCGTAGCTTTCGCCTTTCCGTCTACGACCTTCCAGACGAAACGCCCCCCGTCGTTCGCTATCAGCACGGCGTTGTTCGGCAAGGCGATAGCCGGCACGGATTCCTCTCCCGACAGGCGTACATCGCAAACCATGCCGGGCAACAAAGCGCCAGACGGGTTCTCCAGCCGGATCTTCGCCTCGTAAGTATGGGAGATAGGGTTGGCCACGATACCTTTCTCCGTCACTTTCCCCTCAAAACATTGTCCGCCCAGAGCGGCTACCTTTATCATGGCGGCTTGATCGCCTAGCGTGGCGACCTCGTTCTCCGGGACGGCGATCTTCACGTTTACCGTCTCTATCCTTAACAAGGAGAAAACCGGTTGCCCGGGCTGCACGTTCTCTCCCGCCTCAACCATGCGCTTGCCGATAACGCCGCCGAACGGGGCATACAGGTTCCGGTCCTCAAGGTTTTTCCTCGAGATTCGCTCCATGGAACGGGCCTGTTCCAATTTGCTCTCCACCTCTACCCATTTCATATCCGGCAGGCTCTTATTCTCGTGCAAGGTTCTCATGCGGGCATAGGCGTCCTCCGCTTGTCGCAAGGAAGCTGCCGAGGCGTTATAGGCGTTTTCCAGCGTCGCCTTGTCTAACACCGCTAGTAGTTGGCCCTCACGGACCTTCTGCCCCTCGCCCACCAATACTCGCTCTACATTACCCATCACCTGAAAACTAATCGAGGAAGATACGACCTCCTCTACCGTTCCCACATAATTCCTTGTATCAGCCGGAACGGTCTTCGCTACCTTCACGATCTCCACCGGGATCTCTTTACTATCCCGTCCCTCTTTTTGACTGCCCGAACATCCGGACAGCACGAATACGACGGATAATAATCCTCCATAAACAATGCCTTTCATCCTTTTCATATCCTATGATTTATTATACCGCGAAGATGATGAGTTTATCCACTCCAAAGAAGTTCCGTTTTGCAACCAAATTGTCCCATTTGACACATTTCAATTGGATTATTCTATTATTTCACTAAATTTTATCGCCCAAACAAGAATAAATTATGAACGTAACAGATCTACCTCAAGCTTGTATCTCTCTTATCGAGAACGTACCCGGCATAGACTTCATCGACGAGGATTTCGCCATATTCGATAACATCGACGATATTCCCTCGCTCGACCATCCGATGCGAATAGACGCCGTCGTATTCGCGCTTTGCACGAAAGGCTTCATGCGTATACGGATCAATATGGAGGAATATGTCGTAGGGGAAAACCATCTCGTATTGTCCCTGCCCGATCAGATCATCCAACACGTGGAACGTAGCGAGGACGTGGCCGGGATCTTCATCGTCATCTCCAAGAATTTCATGGAGGAGATCATTCCTCATATACAGAATACCTTGCCGGCGTTCTTCTACATCAAAGAGCATCCGGTCACTGAGTTGAATGCCGAGGAGATAGGTTGTATCAAGGAATATCATTCTTTTCTCTGGAAGAAAGTGAAAGCGAAAGGGCATCCTTACCGGAAAGAGATTGCCCAGAGCTTATTGTTGGCGGTATTCCACGAGGTTTACGGCATGTTTAAGAATCATATGCCGATCGAGGTGAAGAAGAGCCGGCAAGAGGAGTTGTTCGCAGCGTTCATACAAACGCTCGCCTTACATCATAAGCAGGAACGATCAGTAGCTTTCTACGCCGGGAAATTATGTGTGACTCCCAAATATTTATCCCTTTTGGTAAAGAACGTCAGCAACCGTACGGCCGGGGAAATGGATCGATAATTACGTTGTCTTGGAGGCGAAGGCGTTATTATCCTCCTCCACCCTTTCCATCCAAGAGATATCAGACCGGCTAAACTTCACCAACCAATCCTTCTTCGGTAAATACTTCAAGCAACACGTCGGGATATCGCCTACGGAGTATCGGAAGAAATGGTAAAATGAGGGCGAGCAGTTCCCACCCCTATTCTAATTATCCTCCGATCAACGCAGTTATCCCGCAGGAGGCGAATTGATCGATACACCTTTGCAGGACTGCTTCGGAAGGGGTGGATAGCGGAAGGTGCCCGGGATTGTAGAGGGTTCCTCGCTTATCGTGCTTACCTTTTCCGATGTCGTGGTACGGGAGGAGATTAACGACTTTCCGCTCCCACGGCAAGGAGGCCAAGAAGATGGCGGAACGGGATATATTTTCCTCATCCGCATTGACTCCCTCGATCAACGGGATACGGATGAGGAAGTCTATGCCGGCCTCGGCGATCATCCGAAGATTGGAGAGGATACGCTCGTTCGGGACACCCGTGAAACGACAATGGCTACCGGAATCCATATGCTTTAAATCCACCAGAAAAAGATCCGTGCGCTCCATTACGCTACGGACGGTATCCGGCGAGGCGAACAAGGTCGTATCCACCGCACGATGGATTCCCAACGCTCCGCAACGATCCAGCAGGGCAACCAAGTCCGACGGATGCGACAACGGCTCTCCCCCGCAGAAGGTAACGCCTCCCTCGGAGCGATCCATAAAGACCGTCTCTTTCTCGATCTCACGCATGACCTCGTCGATAGAATACTCACGGCCGGACATCTCCATCGCCAAGGTGGGACAAACCTCGGCGCATCTACCGCATGTCCGGCACAGAGACCGATCCGTGACGATACCCGCCTCCGTCAAGGTCAACGCCCGGTGGGGCATACATCCACGCAGGCCCCGCAACCTATGCACTTCTTTCTCGTATACAGCTTCTCCGCCCGGGGCGAGATGCCTTCCGGGTTATGGCACCATACGCAGGCAAGCGGGCATCCTTTCATGAAGATCGTGACACGGATGCCCGGCCCGTCGTTTATGGCGTATCGTTTGATATCGAATAACAGCATGGCTCAGAAAGTCTCTTGCTCCGTACGTGCGATCACGTCCGCTTGCAAATCGGCGTTCATATCGTTGAAATAGTCGCTATAGCCCGCTACACGGACCAGCAGATCCCGGTAGTCCTCCGGGCACTTCTGGGCGGCGTAAAGCGTTTCCGTATCCACGATGTTGAATTGGATATGATGGCCACCCAAGGCGAAGTAGCTACGAATCAAGGAGGCCAGTTTCGAGATATCCTCCTCCCGCCGGAGCAGGCTGGGCAGGAAGCGTTGGTTCAGCAGCGTGCCGCCGCTCTTCACCTGATCCAGCTTACCGAGGGACTTGACAACGGCGGACGGCCCGTGGGTATCGGCTCCGTGCGAGGGCGAGGTACCGTCGGAGAT
>ENA-OQBD01000595-OQBD01000595.1-human-gut-metagenome-genome-assembly--contig:-NODE-595-length-19117-cov-4.556345_pt1 | contig 19117 bp, 19 predicted proteins | sample MGYA00242742_ERZ504543 | MGnify/ENA primary metagenome ERZ504543 (study PRJEB26092, sample SAMD00036239) | human gut metagenome | host: Homo sapiens | study: EMG produced TPA metagenomics assembly of...
GGCAAAAGCCCCATCCAAGGCCAGTGAAACGGGACTTTCGCGGGACGGAGCACATGCCGCCACCGACCTCAAATAGGGAAACGCGGCGTTATATCTACAATCGCGCTCTCAAAACTCACAGGGCCAAATTCACTAAAAATGGCCTGTATCTGCGAGTTTTGAGAGCGGGTTCCCGTAATCCCCGAGATTCACCGCGTGCTGTCGCGCACAATCACGTCGCAATCGGTCATCAACAACTCGGGCTTAGCGATCTCACCGCGGATGCGCCCGAGAATCCGCTCGACGGCGGTAGGCGCGGTCCACTCCAGACGCGAATCCATGGTGGTGAGCGGAATCTGCAGGTATTGCGACTCCTCGATGTTGTCGAACCCGATCACCTGAACCTGCCGGGGAATCTCGATGCCGTTCGCGCGCATCACGGTCAACGCGCCGATGGCCAGCTGGTCGTTCAGGCCGATGACGCCGTCGAACGGCACGCCCTTGTCGATGAGCTCCTGCGTGGCATGGGCGCCCGCGCCAATCGTCCATTCCTGCTCGACATTGCCGACCAGCCGCGAGTCCAGCGTCACGCCGCGTCGCCGGCATTCTTCGATGATGCCGCGCAAACGCAGCTGCGCGTTGCCTTCCACCGCGCCGAGCAGCTTCGCCTCGTCATATGCGCCACGTCCGCCGACCACCGCCAGCGACTTCACGCCGCAGTCGAACATGTATCCGGCGGCCGATGCCGCCGCCTGCACGTCGTTGGGCGTCACATGATCGGCCTTGCCCCATGTGGTTCGCGCGCCGACCACCACCAGCGGGAAATCGACCTCCAGGTCCTCCGGGCTGATGTCCTCGACCTCGCTCATCGACAGAATCATGCCGTCCGACACCGTGGTGTTGAAGTTGCGCAACAGCTCACGGGCGCCCGTCGCCGACCCTTCCGCGTATGTGGTGACGTACACGAGGTATCCGCGCTGCCGGGCGGCGTCGATCACGCGGTTCGCGAGCTCGGACAGGTATGGCGCGGTCAGCGTCGGCACAGCGAGCGTGATGAAGCCGGTGCGGTCCCGGTTGAGGTTGCGCGCGGCGACGTTGACCCGGTATCCGGTCTGCTCGATGACGGCTTCGACTTTGGCGCGGGTGGCGTCGGTCATGCGTCCGGTGCCGTTGATGACATTGGATGCCGTTTTCAGCGACACGCCGGCCGCGGTGGCGACGTCGCGCAACGTGACGCGCCGACGTGCGGCCGTCGTCGGCGAGCCTGGCAGGTTCTGCGCGATCTCGCTCTTGCCGGTCTTGCCGTTTTCGGTCTTGCCCATCGCGTCAACCTTACTCGTAGAGGAAACTCCCCCTATGGTAATCGTCTTCGCCGAAGTTGTCATACGGGCCTCCTTACCGCATGTCTGCTACGGTTTTGTCGTCTTCGCGACATCGTTGCCATCCGATGACGTGTTCGCCACCACGCATGTCGCCGCTGTTCATGACCACGCCAGGCTGCTCATCGATACCGTCACCGGTCTGATGAGCGGCACGCCATCCGCCCCGTTCGTCGAATTCGAGTCTGGCGAACCGGATTTCGCGCTTGTTGCCGGTGCGGATGCGCCCGCCCGCGTACCGGTCCACGCCGCGCGGGCGCATGGCGTCCGGCAGAAAGCAGTGGTAGGCGATGACCCATTCGTCGGTGCCGGGGACCCGAAGTATGCAGTGATGCCCGGTGCCGAGTATGCCGAGGCGTTCGTTGGCGACCAGGATTTCGCCGCGATAGGTCCACTGCGAACCGTCGCCTTCCATGGTCGACGCGGCCGCATAGGCGACTCGATAGTCGGGGTCGTTGGTGTCGCCGATCGAGTACGTGAGATAGTACGTCCACGTTCCGGCATGCTCTCTCACGTTCAGATATGCGGCCTCCCGGATGTCGGGCGTGGCTTCGGGGATGATGCGCAGCATGTCGTCGGACAGGCGGGAGTAGCGCGCCCGGTTCTGCCCCCAGGCTAGGTACCATCGGCCGGTCTGCGGGTCGCGGAACGCCGCGGGATCGATGCCGGGCGCGACGATGCCGGTTCCGAAGCCGTGCCGCGCGGCGTGCGAGCCGGTTCGCGCCAAGTCGCCCTGCAGAGCGTATCCTCCATCGATATGGTCGGATACCGCCACGTTGGTCTGCCCGTCGCCGCAGAAATACAGGTAATAGCGGCCGTCGCGAACGGCGAGCGCCGGCACCCAGGCGTGGCCGGGCAGGATGTTGGTTCGGCCGCTGCCGTCGAGATGCTGGTCATGCAGGTCGATGACGACGCCGCGGTCCTGCCAATGTGTCAGGTCTTCGGAGGTGAGGCAGTGGATCTGCCAGCCGCTCCACTCGCCGTGTCCGTCGGTGGTGGCGAACAGGTAGAACGTCCCGCGTTCGTATGCGAGTTCAGGGTCGGCGAAGAAACGCATGCCCCGCCTGCCGGTCGCGTCAGGCGTGTCGGGGATGCGCACGGGGGCGTCGAGTCGTTCCGCGACGACGGAGATGACCACGCGCGAGGTATCGGCAGTCGAGCCGGCAATGCCCGACCCGTCATCGCGGTGCACCGCGAGCAGGAGCGGACGGAACAGATCCTGGGTCTGCGGTACGGCGGATCCGTCGAGGGCCGTCACGGTTCCGTAATCGCTGCGGAACCGCAGTCGCAGCCGAGTGATGTCAGCGATTTCGCCGCTGACCGCACCGTCCGGCGTCCATTGGTCCAGCGTCAGCCGTAGCCGGTAATCGGCCCACGGCCCTGCGGCCGGCGTTGCTTCCGCGCCGGAAGCCCGGTCACCGTCATGAACCCGCGTCTCCCCGCGCAGCAGCATTGCGACGAAGTCCACGTCGACGTCGTCGCGGACTTCGCCGCGGCCCGACTCTCCTCGGATCGCCGGCCCCATGTCTGGAGCCGGCGATCCGTCAACGTTGCGACACCGTGATGAGCACACCGTTGCGTTTCAGCGTGACGGCCCTGCCATCATCGGCATTGCCGCATCCGCGGTAGACGAGCAGGGTCTCGCCTGCCGGCTCGCGCACGACAGCCTCGTTCTTCGCACGGTTGAAGTAGAAGTCGAACCCTCGATCCACCGTCCGCATCTTTCACCCCGCTAAAGACCCATTCGGAAGCGACGAATGATATGGCATGACAACGTTGACATAAGCCTATCGTGTCGACAGATGGCGCCATCCGGCGATTTGTGGGTCATACGACGCACACGACATCGCAAAGTCTGTACCACACCAGGGCTTTTTTGCCTCTTCTCGGCCTTCTGTGGCACACGCGCCCGATACCGGTTTGGAGTCGAATCCCGTTTTCCTTGATATTTCAAGGAAAACGAATGACATCATGTACCACAACAGGTCATGTAAACGTTTGCACGAGCTAGTGTGGCCATCGGCGTGGCCATACCACGGCCAAATCGGGCAAAATCACGCTGGTGTGGCACAACTACGAAACGAAGGGACGCGGCGACCTGCTGTCTCGGCCAAAATTCGAGACGCCGAGCTGCGGATGATACCCCGAAAGTCCTCGGCCACCCCAGTCACCTTCGCGAACAGCCCTCGACCCTGCAGTTACGGACATGCCATGCATGACCAGCCCGCTGGTCTCACTGCCGTTCCCCGCCGACAAGCAGCCCGATCCGCTAGCGGGAGCCTACAGGCTCAAAAATAACTCGTGAATGCGGGTGTCGTCGGTGAGTTCGGGGTGGAAGGCCGTGGCGAGAATGTTGCCCTGTCGCAGACCGACCACACGCCCATCAACCTCGGTCTCGATCGTGGCGTCCGCCCCGACATCGGAGACGAACGGCCCACGAATGAACACGAGCGGAAAGTCCTTGATGTCACCGAAATCGGCCGTGGAGGCGAACGAACCGAGCTGCCGACCGTAAGCGTTGCGGCGAACCGTGGCGTCGAGGGCGCCGAAGTACACGTTGTCGTCGTTTTCCAGTCGCTTCGCGAGCAGAATCATTCCGGCGCACGTGCCGAACACCGGCTTGCCGGCGGCGATGTGCGCGGCGATCGGCTCGAACAGACCGGTGGAGCGCAGCAGTTTGCCCTGTGTGGTCGACTCGCCGCCGGGCAGAATCACGCGGTCGATGGAATCGTCGAAATCCTCGGCGGCACGCAGCAGCTTCCACTGGGCGCCGAGCTTGTCGAGCATCGCAGCGTGCTCTGCGAACGCGCCCTGTACGGCCAGGATGCCGGTCACGCCGTGCTTTGCCGTCTCGGCATCGGCCGACTCTTCCTTCGAAATATATTCAACAGCTACAACCATGATTACTCCTTGGCTCCCGATGAGGGGAGCCGTCGAATGCGGCGGGGAGGGGCGGGGTGGCTGAGGATGCGCCTCTACCACCCCAGTCGCTCCGCGGCAGCCCAGCCAGCGGGGGCGAACTCATGCGGAATCACCCCCGCCAAGTTGACCGCCTTCGCCAGCGGGAGGGGCGGCTCGATCGTCCCGCCGCTAGCGGGCTATGATCACTCGCCGCGGGCGGCCATGATGGTCTGGATCTCGTCCTCGTTGATGCCGACCATGGCCTCGCCGAGGTTCTCGGAGAGTCGTGCCAGCAGATCGGCGTCCTGCCAGTTGGCGGTGGCCTTGACGATGGCGGCGGCGCGCTTGGCCGGGTCGCCGGACTTGAAGATGCCGGAACCGACGAACACGCCTTCGGCACCGAGCTCCATCATCAGTGCCGCGTCGGCCGGGGTGGCCACGCCACCGGCGGCGAAGTTCACGACCGGCAGTCGGCCGTTGTCGTGCACGTAACGCGCCAGCTCGACCGGCACGGCCAGCTGCTTGGCGGCCTCGAACACCTCGTCGTCACGCAGGCCGACGAGCTCGCGAATCTGCTTGTTCATGGTGCGCATGTGACGCACAGCCTGGATCACGTCACCGGTGCCGGGCTCGCCCTTGGTGCGAATCATCGCGGCCCCCTCGGCGATGCGGCGCAGCGCCTCACCCAGGTTCTTCGCACCGCACACGAACGGCACGTCGAACTGTGTCTTGTCGATGTGATAGACGTCATCGGCCGGCGAAAGCACTTCGGACTCGTCGATGTAGTCGATGTCGATGGCCTGCAGGATGCGGGCTTCAGCGATGTGCCCGATGCGCACCTTCGCCATGACCGGAATGGAGACGGCCTCCTGAATGCCCTTGATCATGGCCGGGTCGCTCATACGCGAGACGCCGCCGGCGGCACGGATATCAGCGGGGATGCGCTCCAACGCCATGACCGCGCACGCGCCGGCGTCCTCGGCGACCCGAGCCTGCTCGGGAGTCGTCACGTCCATGATCACGCCGCCCTTGAGCATCTGCGCCAGGTTCTTGTTCAGTTCCGCTCGGTTTTCAGCCATTGAGGGTTCTCCTTCCATATGCTGCGGCGATGGCCGTCGCGACGACTGCCGTCATCGCCGTCATTGTTGCCGCTACTGTATTGTCTATATTGCCATTGTTGTCGTTGCCTCGACCGCCCGCACATCCCCGGGATGCGTCGGCGGCGCACAAGGCACCATGCTAGAGGCGTTCCCGCCGCGAACACGCGCAGCGGCTCATTTCCGGCGATAAGGAAAACCTATAATCCGTTATCAGCCGGCCATGCTGCACCGCCGCGCGGGAACACCGTCCGCCCGACGTCCGCCACCGTGGCGCCGCCGCCGGCCTGCGCCGCGCGGTTGTGCGCGACGACAAAACCCGACGCCGCTTTTCGTGTCCATGCACAACACCGCAGGAACCTACGGCAACGTACCCTTGACGATGGAATACGTATCAGGACATCTGCAAAGGAAATCCACGATGTCACAGGATCAGGCACAGGATCAGTCGAACGCGGCCCAAGCCGCCAAGCCGGCGAATGAACCGGCACCCAGCATGACGGCACCGGCCGCACGGTCGGTCGGCACCGCTGCCATTCCGACCATCATCAGCGAATACACCTCCCCCGGCGACGTCACCGTGAACGACGACGAGACACTGTACTCGCTGCTCACCGAACGCATCGCCCGCACCGGCAATGCGACCACCATCGCGGTGCGCAAGACCGGCCCGGGCGCGTGGTCGAGCATCACCACCGGCGAGTTCCACCGTCTGGTGCTCGCCGCAGCGAAGGGCCTCATCGCGTTCGGCGTCGGCAAGGGAGACGCGGTGACGCTGTTCTCCGCCACCCGCTTCGAGTGGGGCGTGCTGGATTTCGCGCTCGCCGCGATCGGCGCGGTGAACGTGCCGGTCTACGACACCGATTCCGCGGCACAGGCGGAGCGCATCATCAACGACTCCGGCGTGAAGCTCGCCGTCACCGATAACCGCGAACGCTATGACCGTCTCGATTCGATCAACGACCGATGCCCCGGCCTGCAGCGCATCCTCATGATGGACGGCAACGCGCTGGGCGCTTTGGAGGGATTGGGCGTGTCGGTCTCCGACGAGGAGCTGGAGGCGCGCATCGCCGACACCCATGCCGACGACCTCGCCACTATCGTATATACGTCCGGCTCGACTGGCGCCCCGAAAGGCGTGGAGCTCACGCACCGCAATTTCCTGTCGGTGGTTCGAGCCGGATACGAGTGCCTCGGCGAGGTGCTGTGCGACAACCATCCACGGCTGCTGCTGTTCCTGCCCCTCGCCCACTGCTTCGCACGGTACATCCAGTACTGCTCGATTGGCTCCGACGATGGCGTGGTCGGCTATCTGCCGGATACGAAGTCTCTGCTTCCCGACCTGCGCTCGTTCAAGCCGACCTATCTGCTCGGCGTGCCGCGCGTGTTCGAGAAGGTGTACAACGCCGCGTCACGCAAGGCCGGCACCGGTTTCAAGGGGCGCATGTTCGCGCAGGCCGCCCAGTGCGCCCGCGAATGGTCGCGCACCGAGCAGGACGGAGGCAAGCATTCCGCCAGCCAGCGCGCCCGGCACGTGATGTTCGAGACATCGGTGTACCGCGCGGTTCGCGGCGCACTCGGCCCGAACATCCGGTATGTGGCGTGCGGCGGGGCTCCGTTGAGCGCCGATCTGGCGCACTTCTTCGCCGGCATCGGCCTGCCGATGATCCAGGGATACGGTATGACGGAGACCGCGGCGCCGTTTACGGTGACACGCGTGAACGACAACAAGATCGGCACGGTCGGCCAGCCCGCCCCCGGCTCGTCGGTGCGCATCGCGGACGACGGCGAGGTGCAGGTGCGCGGCGCGAACGTGTTCCGCGGCTATCACAATCTCCCCGAGAAGACCGCCGAAACGTTCACCGCCGACGGCTGGCTCAAGACCGGCGACCTCGGCTCGCTCGACGAGGACGGCCGGCTTATGATAACCGGCCGCAAGAAGGACATCATCATCACCGCCGGCGGCAAGAACGTCTCCCCCATCCCGATGGAGGAGGAGATCGCCAAGTGCCCGATCGTCGAGCACGCCGTGGTCGTGGGTGACGGGCGTCCGTTCATCGGCGCCTTGGTGACGCTTGACCCGGAAGGTCTGGCGTCGTGGCTGCCGACCATCGGTCAGCCGGCCGACTTGTCGCTGGCCGACGCGGCCGCGCTCCCGCAGGTGCGCGAGGAGATCCAGCCGTTCGTCGACCGCGCGAACGCGACGGTCTCGCGGGCCGAATCGGTGCGCAAGTTCGTGGTGCTGGATACGCAGTTCACTCAGGAGAACTCCTGCCTGACGCCGTCGCTGAAGGTCGTGCGTCCGGCTGTGAACCGCGTGTTCTCCGGCGCGATCGACCAGGAGCTGTACGCCGGCAAGCGCTGACCACCGGGCCGCATAACCGAACGAGGGGTGGTGCGAACGTGCCGTCTGGCACATTGATATGGCCTGTTTTTTGTTCCGCTCTTATAGTGAGGCGGCTTGCGCCGCTTGGTTCGCGTAATACCCGGTTTCGGTCCGTTCCGGTGTCCTGCAGCCCGAGGCCGGTGCGGCGGGTTCGGCGCCCCGTCTCGAACCCGCGTCCCACGAGGCCGGGCCCGCCGCCCGCGCCCCTCGCCAGTCTGGCGGTGACGGGTGTCCCGCCGCGGCGCACGCCGCGGATTCCCGGTTCCCGCATGACGCTCGTCACCCGGCCGCGGCCGATCCCGACCCTGAAACGGTCCCTGAACTCGTCGACGTACGCGACCATCAACGCCGTGCCGGGCCGAGCCGTACCGCAAAAAAGCCGACGCCGTCGTCAATATCTCGTTCGCCCGCCTCAATCGCCCGACGACGCTCGTCATCATCCAGCAGCGCGCGTCCGCCCCGGACTCCGCCGACCAGTTTCGCTGCCTTGCTATGTCTACCCATAGCTTCACTGTATGTACTATGTAGCTACTTTGCAAATCAAAACCAACACGTTGGTCTAACAGACCCAAGAAGAACGCGCGATCCTCGGTCAGCGGTTGGCGGCGGGGCCGAGCGACGAACGCTTCACGACTTCTGCGGGGAGCAGACCGACACCATGTGCGGACGCGGGCAACGCCACTTCGTCACCTTCCCCCAGCAGATGCAGCACCTGCCGCATCGCAGCGACGCCCAACGCCTCAAAATCAGGCCGAACCGTGGTCAGAGGCGGAATCATGTTGTCCATCGCCGGCATGTCATCGAACCCGACCAGACTGACGTCACGTGGAATGCGAACACCGTGCTCATACAGGGCACGCGCGACACCCACCGCCTGATTGTCGTTCGCCGTGACCACGACCGTCGGCAACTTGCCGCCCTGATTGCCGATGGAATCGAGAATATGGTTCATCCTGGCGTACGCCTCGGTCGACTCCCAGGTCTTGCAACGCACCGTGACGGAACTGATGGAGCGGGCGCGGGTCAGTTTCACCCAGGCATCCAGTCGCGTCATCGCACCGCGCCACCCCAACGGACCGGCGAAGTACAACGCCCGCTTGTGACCGTATTCGGTCAGCATGCGCACCACATCGTCCATCGCACCCCACTGGTCGATACCGACGATCGACACGCGGTCGCGCTCGCGCGAGTGAATCAGGCGCAGCCCTTCGCTCACGCTGAGTTCGCCGTGCGTGGAGGTGATCATCACGCGAGGCTGCGTCAGCTGCGTGTAGCAGGCCGCTTCGAACATGACATCGGTGGGCGTGAGCATGATGAACGCGTCGACGTTCTGCTCGTTGAACGTGCCGCACAGATTCTCGAACTCCGCCCGCGTGCACAGCGCCTCATGCACCATCATCACCGACATGAACAGGCCGTGCTTGCGCGCCATCATCTCGATCGCGGAAATCGCCGAAATAGGGCCGTAGAACTTCATGCCGCCTGCGATCAGGCCGATCGTGCGGGAACGGTGCGATGCGAGCGCTCGCGCCGAGTTGCTGGGACGATAATCGAGCGCCTTGATGGCATCCTGCACTTTGGTGCGGGTGGCGTCGGAGACATCGGGAGAATCGTTGATGACCCGGGACACCGTCTGATGACTGACTCCGGCGAGCTTCGCGACTTCGAACATGGATGGGCGTTTCCGCCCGCTTCGCTTGGCCGTCACGCTGTCAAACCTCCCGCTGCATAACAACACAATATGGGCAAGTCTACCCGGTAACGCTTAAATAACACACGTGAGCGCTCACAAATCATGCGCAGGTAACAGATTCGCCACTGCGCTGTACGGATTCACGCCCCGGACTTCTTCTCACAAAGAACTGTGGCACTACAGCGCCCGCACCTGAGACAAAGCACCGAGTCAGGTAACCGGGCCGAGCCAAATTAAGCCGCGCCATGCCGAGCTGCGCGGCGCAGGCCCGGAATCAGCCGCAACGCCGCAATCAGGTCAGATGCCACGTGACCCGATGCAGCGGCGTGACTCCCAGACGGGCGATGGCGTCGCGGTGAGCCGCCGAGCCGTATCCCTTGTTGTGCGCCCAGCCGTACGGCGCGTACCGCGGATTGCCCTGCGCGATGTCAACCATCAGGTGGTCCCTCGTCACCTTCGCGATGACCGCCGCGCAGGAGACGGTCGCACAATGACGGTCGCCCTTGACCTTGCACGACACCTGTACCGGAATCGGCAACGCCGGCGCGTCAAACGTGTTCATCGTCTTGGTGATGTAATCGTTCGGACCGTCCAGGATGACGTCCACGCGACGACCCGAACCGGCCGGCCCGTCCATGCCGAGCTGCCGCTCCACATCGTTGAGCGCCCGCAAGGCGGCGATGCCCAACGCATGCGATATGCCCCATTCGTCGATTTCGGCGTTACTCGCCTGACCTACCGCGTAAGCGGCGCACCACGAACGCAACTCGTCGACGATTCCTTCGCGCCTGTGCTCGGTCAGCAATTTGGAATCGGCGACACCGGCCGGCACTTGCGCGGCGGCGAGGTCACGTGACCACATGGCGGCCGCCCCGACCATGACCGGACCGGCCAGCGCCCCGCGCCCGACCTCATCGCAGCCGATCACCACATCGCAGCCTTGGGCGGCAAGCTGCCGCTCCATATCAAGCGTCGGATGTTCGATCATCGCCATATCACCATCCGTCTGATGTCACTGCGCCTTGCCGGCGGGAACGTCCTTGAACACATCATGATGGGAGCTCAGGAAACTCATCCGGTTCAGCGGCCAATACCGCATCAGTCCCACTCCGACCACATTGTCGATGGGCACCAAGCCATGATCACCGTCGTCCTGATGGTATCGGGAGTCGGCTGAGCTGGCGCGGTTATCCCCCATGACGAAAATATGCCCGGCGGTCACCTCGACGCGGAACGAGAAACTGCTCGGGTCGACGCCGGATTTGATGTATGACGTCTCATCAATCGCGACGCCGTTGATCTTGACCGGCTGCCCGGCACCGCCGCACTCGACCACGTCGCCCGGCAAGCCGATCAGGCGTTTGATGAGATAATCGCCTTTGCCTCTGGTGGTCTCCTGGTTCAGCCAGTTCGCGGGGTCGTGGAACACGACGATATCGCCGCGTTTGAGATCGAAATATTTCGGCGTGAGCTTCGACGTGATGACCCGGTCGCCGATCTCGATGGTATCGCGCATCGATCCGGACGGAATCACGTAAAAGCCGATCAGGAAGATGCGTACCAGCAGTACCGCCACGAAGGGGACGACGCACCAGATCAGCAGGTCTCGGAACGAGAACGAATCATTGTTGTGCTTAGGCGAGGTCTTGCGATGGGCGCCTTTCCCGCGGCGGGCCAACGAGTCTCGGCCGTCGGTGCCCACTACCCGCCCCGGCATATCGGTGGGGTCCACGCCATGATCGGCTATGGCGACGATCCATTCGTCCCGGCTGAATTCGGTGCCGGAACCGGGCATGGCCCGATCCGTCCGATGGTCGTCTGGCCGCATAGTTCCTCCATCACGCATACATGAAACCCCAACTATACTAGCGGCGTTCCTATAAATTCAGCCCGGAACCAATCGGCTCCGGGCTGAATTTCACGGTACTGTCGCCTCACTTGGCAAAACTCAGGCCTGAGTCGCCTTGGCGGAGTTGTCGCGACGCTCGACAATGCGAGCCGCCTTGCCGCGCAGCTTGCGCAGGTAGTACAGCTTGGCGCGACGCACGCGGCCCTTGCGCACCAGCTTGATGGAGTCGATGGACGGGGAGTGCAGCGGGAAGCGACGCTCCACACCGGTGCCGAAGCTGATCTTGCGGACCAGGAAGGTCTCGCGCAGGCCGGAGCCCTGACGAGCGATCACCACGCCGGTGAAGGCCTGGATACGGGAGTTGTTGCCTTCCTTGATCTTCACGTTGACTTCGACGGTGTCACCGGGACGGAAAGCCGGGATTTCCTCGGCCGGCTTCATGTGCTTGGCGTCAAATGCCTCAACAGCGTTAACCATTGCTATTCCTTAGTCGCTGCCGCATATCAGCGCACTGGTTTGGGGTCCGGTGATGACTGGCATCACGAACACGTCTGTAACTCCCTCGGGTCTGCCCTCAGGAAGCCTGTCAATCCGCCGAAACAGCGGCTTTGCGCCCGTTCGGTCTGGACTCATGAAGAGGCGGCTTATGCGGCGGCCGACCCTCGACACAGCAAAACAACATTTTATTGATTCATATGGACGAGACGGAATTGACATCAACTTCGGCCGGGCTCCGTAACGAAAGCCTCCCGTTCAGCCGCCGGAACGAGCCGACACGCCCGGAGTGTGCAGCACAATTGTTGGGTATCGCCATGCGAATGGCGCGATAAAGCCAATCGCGATACTGAACCGCAACGATTGTGCTACTCATTCCGGGCGTGTCACAAGCACAGCCCCCCATACCTCGCTCGCAGTCGAGACCAAATCACAATCCCCTCATGTGCCCCGTCGTCAGTGCTGGCCGTACACGTTCTGGTAACGGTCGTTCAGCTTGTCGATGTCCGCCTGCGGAATCTCGATGATGTCACCCAGCTGACGGGCGGCCCACATCGTATGAGCCACCTCCTCCGTCATCGCCGCGGCCTTCACCGCGGCCTCCGCATCCTTGCCGATCGTGAACGGACCGTGGTTCTGCATCAGCACCGCCTGCGACTTCGGATACTTCTTCAGGGTCTCCACCACGTCGAACAGCCCGTCGAACATCTTTTTGGCCCGAGTCACCTCGGCCACCGGATCCGGCGACTCATCGGTCCACATCTCGACCGTGTAGCTGCCCTGGTATCCCAGTCGTTTGAAGATACGCAGGCACGCCTCGAAGTCGACCGCCCCCTCACCGAAGGGCACCCGTTTGAACACGCCTTTCGAGGTCTCGCCCACCGGCTTGGTGTCCTTGAGGTGCACGGCGACAATGTTGTCGATGTTGGATTCGATCTTGCGCCCCCACATCGTTGGTGGGCCAAGCCGTGAGGTTGCCCACATCCGGGTACGCCTGCAGCCATGGACTGCGCACTTGCGACTTGTAATAGGTGACCTTGTCCAGCGAGTTGATGAACGGGTCGTCCATCGTCTCGATGGAGAGCATCACCAGTTTCTTCGCGGCCATGTCGACGCATTTGCGCAGGTTCTCGACGAAGTATTCGCGAGACAGCAGGGTTTTCGGCTCGTAATACACGTCGTATCCGGCGAGTTGGATGTTGCGGCGCACGAACGGGGTGACCAGCGCGAGGATGAACACGAGCGACGCGAGGTCGGCGAACGGGAGCATCTCGTTGCCGGGCAGGATCCCAGCACCATCGTCCCCCGATATGCCGCGGCCCTGCTTACCGAAAAGTCGTCGCCCGACTCGCTCATCACCGTCTCCAACGGACGGGCCGTCGCCGCCACGGTCCGCGAAGTCGCCATCTAGGACTGGCCGAAATCCAATGTGGCGCAGATGGTGGGCGCCCCCAGCAATCCGATGACGGATTCGCCCGACATCTGCCGCATGCTCGCCGAACGCCTCGGCGGCACCGTCACCACACTCCACGTACCGATGATCCTCTCCTCCGCCCATATCGCCGCGGCCATGCGCCAGGAGCCGCAAATCGCCATCGCACTGGTCATCGGCGTGGCATGGGGGCAGGAAAAAGGTCAAGGCCATCAAGGCCTGCCTGATCGGCAGCTATATTTCCGCCCTCACCACCGACCAAGCCACAGCCGAAAGCCTGCTCGCCTGACATCCATCCGATCCTGCCCCGCCGGCGAGGCAGGATATGGCCCGGCGTAGTTTGGGCGCGACACTACGGAGTTGACATGGTCTGCCGGCGGTTTTACCCTGAGAGCGTCGGTAGGCGAGGCTACCGCAGGGATATGGGTTGCTGCCGCTAACAGTGGAGACACTGCACGCAGGTCAGCAGTTCTTGTCGGATTAAGGCATGAACTAACGCAACTCCACCGCCCTGCGATGCTGAAGCTTGAACGATGACACGACTAGGGGCAACTCTTCGAGAAGTCGCACTTCCTCATGTCGTCAATGTCCGACGGCGTACTGGTTCCATTGAGGAGGTGAATGTCATGGACGGCGATTTAGGTCATAGTAGCCGGCTGCGCGATGGCGGACAATATCACATGCCATCGGGCGCAGCATACGGCCCATTCTCTTCACACGTTTGTACCGCGACCATGGCATTGGCCGTCCGTCACGACACCGCCGTATCCGGCGAGGACGATCCGATCACTGACTGATTCGGCTCGCGTCGACTTCACCGCCTCACGACGGCTGCGACATCCCGCATGACGTACGCGCCGAACGCCTGAATCGCGAATCCACATCCCGTTCTCCGGGCTCCCGGCATATCGGCATCATCATATGACGACGCCGATCGGCTATCTGCATGCAGACATACCCGCATATCGGCGCGCCTGCACGCGACCGCTGACGCCCATGGCGCGCACTTGTCGCACGGATACCGAGTCGAACGCCCACCGAACGGGAACCGTTTTATCTCCTTCGAGATAACGACATGAGAGCGCACAGGTTCCGTTATGTCCAACTTCTTCAATTACTCCTCGTTCCCCGGCATTCGTCCGCGTTCCGACGTCGACGCTGCCGACATGTCCCGCAGCAGCGCCGCGCGCCGCATCGCCGCAGACGTGGTGGTGGCCGCGGGCGTGCTCGCCCTGTTCGGCGTCGTCGCCTGGCTGCTGCCGCAGATCAACGAACCGATCGGCCCGTCAGGCGTGCCGAGCACGGTGAGCGACGATTTTGCATCTGCTGCCGTATTACGCGCTGCGTTCGGTGTTCCGCATGTTCATCGCGCTGTTTTTGTCACTGGTGTTCAGCTTCATCTATGGTTTGGCGGCGGCCCGATGCCGGCGACTGCGCATGGTGCTGATACCGCTGCTCGACATCCTGCAGTCGGTGCCGATCCTCGGCTTCCTGTCCGCCACGGTCACCATTTGGATGGTGTTGTTCCCCGGCTCCATTCTCGGCGTGGAGGCGGCGTCGATCTTCGCGATCTTCACCAGCCAGGCGTGGAACATGACCTTCTCCTTCTACCATTCGCTGCTCAGCGAACCGCAGGAGTTGGATGAGGCGGCTCGCTCCATGCAGCTCACGCGCTGGCAGCGTTTCTGGAAGCTCGACGTGCCGAATTCGATGATTCCGCTGCTGTGGAACTGCATGATGAGCGTCGGCGGCGGCTGGTTCTTCCTGACGGCCTCGGAGATGATCTCCGTGAACAACAGGACGTACGCACTGCCCGGCCTCGGCAGCTTCGTGGCGGTGGCGTCCGAGCACGAACAGCTGGGCAAGGTGCTGTGGGCCATCGTGACCATGGTCATCGTGGTGCTGCTCATCGACGTGCTGCTGTGGAAGCCGCTGACGGCGTGGGCCGAGAAGTTCCGCATCACGCAGAACGAGTCCGTGCAGGCCAAGACGAGTCTGGTGCTGTCGATTCTGCGGCGTTCCGGCATTTCGGATGCGCTGGCTCTCGTGGGCCGGCCCATCGCCGATCTGATGTTCTGGCTGACTCGCCCGCTGGGCCGTACCGGCGCACGCTGGCCGGCCGCCGGCACCCGGCGTCGTGCGCTCGACATCGCGTTCTGGCGCTCATGGCTGTGGCCTGCCTGGCCGTCTGTGGATGCTGGTGCGTTTCATCTCGGACGGCGAGGGGTTCGCCGAGGTTCGGCCACGCGATGGTCCTGGGACTGATCCACGTTCAGTGCGCGTGACGCTGCTGACCGTGGTGTGCTCCATCATCTGGGTGCCGATCGGCGTGAAGATCGGCATGAATCCGCGGATTTTCCCCGGTTCGTGCAGCCGCTGGCGCAGGTGTTGGCGAGCTTCCCCCTCGAACTTCACGTTCCCGTTCGTCACACTGTGGTTCATCGCCTGGCATATCGACATCAGCTGGGGCAGCATTCTGCTCATGTCGCTGGGAACGCAGTGGTACATCCTGTTCAACGTGATTGCGGGCGCTTCGGCCATTCCCGATGACCTGCGCGAGGCCACGCGGGCGTTCCATCTGGACACGCGGCAGCGGTGGACCAAGCTGATCCTGCCGGCGGTGTTCGGCTCATGGTGCACTGGCGGCATCACCGCGGCGGGCGGCGCGTGGAACGCCTCCATCGTCTCCGAGATCGTGACCTACGGGCACACCACGCTTACGGCAAATGGATTGGGAACATATATCGCCAATGCGACCGCGGTGGGAGACACCGGCAAGACCATCATCGGGGTTGCCGTGATGAGCGTGTTCGTCGTGGGCGTCAACCGGCTGTTCTGGCGTCCATTGCAGGCGTACGCCGAGCGCCGTTTCTCCGTCGCCTGACGGAGGCCGCACCGGCCGTCCCGGCCCATCGACCCGCAACAATCCAACAGCATCGGCGGCGAGCGCATGTCATTCGAATCCGCCGCGATCATCCGCAAAAAACGTAACAGCAAGGACCATTTATCATGACCATCGCAACTTTTTCCGACCGCACCGCAACCTTCCCGCAGACCGCCGCGACGAACGCCGCCGGCACCGCGATCATCGAGGCGCGGCACGTGGGCAAGACCTACCGTGCCGAGCGCGGTAAAGAGCTGACCGTGCTGCGCGACATCTCCTTCACCCTGCATGAGGGCGAGATCGTGGCGATCCTGGGCCGGTCCGGCGCCGGAAAATCCACGTTCCTGCGCATCCTGGCGGGCCTGGTACCCGCGTCGAGCGGTACCGTCACCTACCGCGGCACCGACATCACCGGCCCTAATCCCGGAGTGGGACTCGTGTTCCAGACCTTCGCGCTGATGCCGTGGCTCACGGTGCAAGCGAATGTGGAACTGGGGCTGGAGGCCCGCGGCGTGCCGCGCGAGGAGCGCCGTCGCGCTGCACTGCAGGCCATCGACGCCATCGGACTGGACGGATTCGAGAACGCGTACCCGAAGGAGCTCTCCGGCGGCATGCGCCAGCGCGTGGGCATCGCACGGGCCCTGGTGGTGCAGCCCGATGCGCTGTTCATGGACGAGCCGTTCTCCGCATTGGATGTGCTGACGGCCGAGAACCTGCGCAACGAGGTGCTCAAGATGTGGAGCGGCAATCAGCGTTCCATCAAGTCGGTGCTCATCGTGACGCACAACATCGAGGAGGCCGTGCAGATGGCGGATCGTGTCGTGGTGCTCGGTTCGCATCCCGGTCATCTCATCGCCGACATGCCCGTCACCCTGCCGAGGCCCCGCGACCGTCATTCCGCCCAGTTCGAGGCTATGGTCGACACCCTGTATGCGATCCTGACCGGGCAGAGTCGCGATGGCGGGCCGGCGGATACCGCCGACGAGCGCACGGCCGCCGGGGACGGCGTCGCGCATGGCACGTCAGATGGCGCGGCGAACCAGACCACGGCAGCGGATCAGGCCCCGGCCCGGGCGAGCAACGCCGACCATCAGGCATCCTCCGACATGCTGCCCAACGCTACGCCGGGAGGCCTGGCCGGACTGGTGGAGATCGTATACGATCACGCGCAGGGCATCGACCTGGCCGATCTGGCCGACGAGCTGTCATTCGAGGTGGACGACCTGTTCCCGCTGATCGACGCCGGAACCATGCTGGGATTACTGACCGTCGAGAACGGACACGTGACATTGACCGAGCTCGGACGCCAGTGGAGGCAGGCGGACATTCTGACAAGCAAGACGATGTTCGCCGCCATGCTGCAAGACAAGGCACCGCTGGTGCGCATCATCGACCGAGCGGTCCGTCACAGCGAACACGGCCGCCTGCGCGGCGAGCTCATCGTCGACCTGCTGAGGGCCCGTCATACGGACACGGAGGCGGAGCGCCAGTTCAACATCGCCATGACGTGGGGTCGATACGGAGAACTGTTCGACTACGACGCCGATGACGACATCATCACCGTCGACGCCGCCAACCCGGCAAACGCCACCCGAGCGGCCGAGGAAGCCAGCGAAACGGACTGAGTTGACCCGCCTCAGCCAACTGCCGCAATGGAAACAACGATCAACCCGACAGCGGAACGGACCGCCCCGAATCGCCAAGGAGGAATCATGAACACGCTACGACTGATACGCTGGCGCGGCGAACGCCACGCCAGCATCACCCAGCGACTGAATTTCGCCGCCCATGCCACGCCAGAGGCCACGCTCGCCTTGGTGTATGCGCACGAATCCGGCTTGGAACCCGACGAGGTTCGCCGGATGCGTCGGGCTTACGGCGGCAACACCATACCGGCACGCCGGTGACCGTGGGCATCATCCTGCTCATGGCGGTGGTGTCCGGTCTGATCCGATACGTGCACGACTCCCGAAGCTGCATGCCGCCACGGCGCTGGCCACCATGGTGAGTACCACGGCGACGGTGCGGCGGGTCGGTGCCGGCGAGCGGCAGATTCCGTCCGAAGAGCTTGTCGTGGGCGACATCGTGACGTTGTCCGCCGGAGACATCGTCCCGGCCGACTGCAAGCTGCTGGAGAGCCGAGACCTGCGCATCGCGCAGGGGGCGCTCACTGGCGAAAGCATGCCCGTGCGCAAGGATGCTGCCGCACTGCTCGCCGCCGGCGCCAGGGACACCGCGTTGACGGACGCGGCGTGCCTGGTGTTCATGGGCACGACGGTGATTTCGGGTTCCGCGTTGGCAGTCGTCATCGCCACAGGCCGCAGCGCACTGTTCGGCGGACTGTCACGCGCGTTCCAATGGCAGCGGCCGCGCACGCGCTTCGAGCGCGGCATGAACTCCACGTCCTGGATGCTGATGGCGTTCACGGCGGTCACCGTGCCCGTGTCCATGCTGGTCACCGGCATCGCGAGCGGCGACTGGCTGCAGGCCCTGCTGTTCGGCGTATCCGTGGCGGTGGGGCTCACGCCGGAGATGCTGCCGCTGATCGTCACCGTCTGCCTGTCCCGGGGCGCGCGGACGATGGCCTCCGGCAAGGCCATCGTCAGGCGGCTCGACGCCATCGAGACGCTGGGCGGCATGGACGTGCTGTGCGTCGACAAGACCGGCACACTTACCAGCGGCGTCATCAAGCTCGACCGGGCGCAGAGCATGAGCGGGTTGAACTCGTCCTACGTGCTGCATGCGGCATGGCTGACCACACTGATTCCCCACACGACGAGCAATCCGTGGGATGACGCCATCGTCGCAGCCGAAGGTGACTCGGCAAACGATACCGGCGACGTACAGGTCGAGGGAGGCACGCCTTTCGATCCGATACGACGCCGGGCGACCGTCATCGTCGCGAAGAGCCATCACCGCGCGGACCGCGAGCACACAGGTGGCAGCGATATCAGTGAGACCAGCGGCGCCGGCGCGACGCGGAACGTCAGCCGCATCATGGTCGTCAAGGGCGCCGTCTCCG
>ENA-OQBD01000599-OQBD01000599.1-human-gut-metagenome-genome-assembly--contig:-NODE-599-length-19077-cov-3.624855_pt1 | contig 19077 bp, 18 predicted proteins | sample MGYA00242742_ERZ504543 | MGnify/ENA primary metagenome ERZ504543 (study PRJEB26092, sample SAMD00036239) | human gut metagenome | host: Homo sapiens | study: EMG produced TPA metagenomics assembly of...
AATGAAGATGTAGATAAATTCCGCCGTTCCAGAACAGATGGCAAAAAATGGCTTTCCGACTGGGAAGCAAGGGAACGTGAGCGTACCGGTATCAAGACAATGAAGATTAAATATAATCGTGTATTCGGTTATTCACTGGAGGTTACCAATACATTTAAAGACCAGGTACCTGACAACTATATTCGTAAGCAGACACTTTCTAATGCAGAACGTTACATTACACAGGAATTGAAGGAATTGGAAGATTTAATTCTTGGTGCAGAGGACAAGCTTTATGCGCTGGAATATGAATTATTCTGTAATGTGCGTGATACTGTCGGTAAAGAGGTTGTGCGTATTCAGAAAACAGCCAAGGCAGTAGCCGCATTAGATGTGTTTGCTTCTCTTGCACTGGTTGCAGAACGAAATCATTTTGTGCGTCCAAAAACAAACACAACAGGTGTGATTGACATCAAGAATGGCCGTCATCCGGTTGTAGAGCAGATGATTGAGAACGATATGTTTATTGCAAATGATACATATCTGGACAACCATAAAAAAAGGGTATCCATTATCACAGGTCCAAATATGGCAGGTAAGTCTACATATATGAGACAGACTGCCCTGATCGTACTGATGGCACAGATTGGAAGCTTTGTCCCTGCTGAAAAAGCAAACATCGGAATTGTTGACAGAATCTTTACACGTGTAGGTGCATCAGATGACCTGGCAAGTGGTCAGAGTACATTTATGGTGGAGATGACAAGAAGTTGCTAATATTTTGAGAAATGCAACTGCAAGAAGCCTTCTGATCCTTGATGAGATGGACGTGGTACGAGTACTTTCGATGGACTTGCCATTGCGTGGGCGGTAATCGAACATATCAGCAACACCAAGCTCTGTGGTGCCAAGACTTTATTTGCAACTCATTATCATGAGCTTACCGAGTTGGAGGGAAAAATCCCAGGAGTGAATAACTACTGTATTGCAGTTAAAGAAAAAGGGAGACGATATCGTATTCTTACGTAAAATTGTTCAGGGTGGTGCAGATAAGAGCTATGGTATTCAGGGTTGCCAAGCTGGCAGGTGTGCCTGATTCTGTAATCCAGCGTGCGAAGGAACTGGTAGAGGAGCTCAGTGATGCGGATATTACGGCAGCAGTAAAAGACCTGACGTCTGCGAAAAAGAAAAAGCCTGTATACGATCAGATGGATATGGCACAGATGTCCCTGTTTGATACCGTTAAAGATGATGACATCATAGAAGAAATCAAGGGTCTTGATATGGGAAACATGACTCCTATCGAGGCAATGAATACACTTTATAACCTGCAGAACAAGATTAAGAACAGATGGTGATAAAAGTTGAGAAAAATTGCAGTATTAGACCAGCAGACCATAGATAAGATCGCTGCCGGTGAGGTAGTGGAACGTCCGTCCTCCATTGTGAAGGAGCTTGTGGAGAATGCAATTGATGCAGGAGCAACTGCTGTAACAGTGGAGATCACAGACGGCGGCAAAAAGATGATACGTATCACAGATAATGGCGGGGGTATGGAAAGAGATCAGGTACCCCTGGCATTTTTGCGTCATGCCACCAGTAAGATTGAGAAGGTTGAGGATCTGGAACACATTGCGTCTCTTGGATTTCGCGGTGAGGCTTTGTCCAGTATTGCCGCTGTTGCACAGGTGGAACTGATCACAAAAACCCCATCTGCATTAAGCGGCGTCCGTTATGTGATCAACGGTGGTGTACAGGAGTCTTTAGAGGATATGGGAGCACCGGAAGGAACTACTTTCCTGGTGAGAAATCGTTTTTTACAATACACCTGCCAGAAGCAAGTTCCTGAAATCAGATACTACGGAGGGAAATTATGTCAGCACTTTGATGGAGCAGCTGGCATTGTCCCATCCTGAGATTTCTTTTAAATATATCCAGAATAAACAGGTGAAGCTTCACACATCCGGTAATTACAATATAAAAGATGTGATCTATAATATATATGGAAGAGATATTACCAAAGCACTTCTTGAAGTATCCTACGAGAATGATTTCATGAAGATTGAGGGTTTTGTGGGAAAACCGGAGATTTCCAGAGGCAACCGTACTTTTGAGAATTACTATATTAACGGACGTTTTGTAAAGAACCGGATCATTGCAAAGGGGATAGAGGATGCCTATAAGGGTTTTCTCATGCAGCATAAGTTTCCCTTTGTTTCTCTTCATATTCAGATGGAGGGAAATGATTTGGACGTAAATGTACATCCAAGTAAGATGGAAGTACGGTTTGCCAGAGGAACGGAAGTTTACGATGCCGTTTATGAGACAGTTCATAAGGCGCTTACTACAAGAGAAATGATCCAGACAGTACCTTTTGGAAAAGAAGAACCGGTAAAGAAACTGTCGTCTGTGGTGAAACCGGGGGATGTACCGGAGCCATTTGAAATGAAACGTCGTGCTGAAATGCCGGAGTATCGAACACAAGTAGCGAATACAGTTAATCGTACTTCGAATGTGTCGATAAAAGGCAATGATAGGACAGTATCTGCACCAGGTACTGCTATGGATAAAAAACAGATTTCTTCTTATTCAACACTTCCGCGAGGAACTATCACTATGGCGGAACAGGCAGTACGAGAGCAAAAGATTTATCAGACAAAAGATCCTTTTACAAAAGCAGAGGAGAAGCTTTTCGAAGGAACAATAAACGATAAAAATATACATGAAAAACAGCCTGATGCAATGCAGGTAAATATGTCACAGGAAGTAGAGAAACAGCAAAAGCCACAATCAGTTAGAATTGTTTGAAGAGAAACTTCTTGCTCCTGAATCCCGAAGCCGTCATCAGCTGATCGGACAGATTTTTGATACTTACTGGCTTGTTCAGTTTGAGGATAAATTTTTTATATCGACCAGCATGCGGCACATGAAAAGGTTTATTATGAGCGTTTCGTAAAAAAGGTTTCGTGAGCAGACAGTAGAATCCCAGTATCTCAGTCCGCCGCTGATCGTATCCCTGAATCTTCAGGAAGAAGCTCTTCTTAAGGCTAACCGTAAATATTTCGAGGATTTTGGATTTGAGATTGAACCATTTGGCGGTAAGGAATACTGTATCAATGCAGTCCCGGCCAATCTGTACGGTCTTACGGAGGAAGAACTTTTTCTGGAAATGCTTGACAATCTTGCTTCTGAGAAGGATAAGGATCCACTTGGAATCTTTGCTTCCAGACTGGCCACCATGGCATGTAAGGCTGCGGTAAAGGGAAATCATCAGATGTCCGACCGGGAGGCAAATGCATTGATCGATGAACTGCTTACACTGGAGAACCCCTATCACTGTCCTCATGGAAGACCGACGATTATTTCCATGACTAAAACAGAACTGGAAAAGAAATTTAAACGTATTGTATAGTTTATATAAAGGAGCTATTATGAAAAAGCCACTGATCGTTCTTACAGGACCGACGGCAGCAGGAAAAACCCATCTATCCATTGCTCTTGCGAAAGCAGTAAACGGAGAGATCATTTCTGCTGATTCCATGCAGGTCTACAAATATATGGATATTGGATCAGCTAAGATCCGGCCGGAAGAGATGCAGGGAGTAAAGCATTATCTGGTAGATGAACTGCTGCCTCAGGAAGAATTTCATATCGTGAAATTCCAGCAGATGGCAAAAGCTGCCATGGAAGAAATTTATGCCAAGGGGAAAATTCCTGTTCTGGTAGGAGGAACCGGATTTTATATACAGGCTATTACAAAGGATATTGATTTTACTCAGGCAGAGCAGGAAGACGGATACCGTCAGGAGCTGGAACAGCTTGCTGCAGAGAAGGGAAATGAATATCTGCATCAGATGCTTTTGGATGTTGATCCTGTCAGTGCCGGGGAAATCCACGCCAATAATGTAAAACGTGTGATCAGGGCACTGGAGTTTTATCATCAGAACCAGTCGCCGATCTCCGCACATAATCAGGAGCAGAAGGAACACGAAACCCCTTATAATCTGGCATATTTTGTACTAAATGTACCAAGGGAACTTCTTTATAAACGGATTGATGACCGTATTGATGAGATGTTAAAAGAGGGACTCCTTGAGGAAGTGCAGAAGTTAAAAGATATGGGATACCACAGGGGATGGTTTCCATGCAGGGACTTGGATATAAAGAAATCCTTGCATATCTGGATGGCGAGTATCCGTTAGAGGAAGCGGTCAGGATCCTGAAAAGAGATACCAGACATTTTGCAAAACGCCAGCTGACCTGGTTTCGCAGGGAGAAGGATACCATCTGGATGAATAAGGATGAATTTGACTATAATGAAGACAGAATCCTTGATGAAATGCTGAAGGTATGCAGGGACAGAGGAATTTTATAACCGAATTTTTCTTAAAAATCACTGATACAGAATAAGTAAAATTCAGAGATAAAATAAAGATAATAATGCAAACAGAAATGAGGACGAAACAAATTATGAAAGAAATGTACGCACAGCTTGGGATTTCTTCAGAGGTTTATGACTTTGGTCATAAGATTGAGGAATCTTTAAAAGAAAGATTTGAAAAATTTGATAAAACGGCAGAATATAACCAGATGAAGGTGCTTCTTGCCATGCAGAAAAATAAAGTAAGCGCAGAATGCTTCGGAAGTTCTTCCGGTTATGGATATGACGATATTGGCAGGGAAACACTTGAAAAGGTTTATGCAGATACTTTCCATACGGAAGCCTGTCTGGTACGCCCGCAGATCACATGCGGAACTCACGCGCTGGCCATTGCCTTATTCGGTAATCTCCGTCCGGGTGATGAACTTCTGGCACCTGCCGGAAAGCCTTACGATACTCTGGAAGAGGTAATCGGCATCCGCCCGTCAAAAGGTTCTCTCGCAGAATATGGAGTAAGTTACCGTCAGGTGGAACTGTTAGAAGACGGAACCTTTGATTATGACAGCATCCGTAAAGCAATCAATGAAAAAACACGTCTTGTGGAGATCCAGCGTTCCAAAGGATACCAGACACGTCCGTCTTTCTCTGTAAAACAGATTGGAGAACTGATTTCTTTTGTAAAGAGTATTAAACCGGATGTGATCTGTATGGTGGATAACTGCTACGGTGAGTTTGTAGATACCATTGAGCCAAGTGATGTGGGAGCTGATATGATCGTTGGTTCTCTGATCAAAAATCCGGGCGGCGGACTTGCGCCTATCGGCGGTTATATTGCAGGTACTAAGGAGTGCGTGGAGAATGCTTCTTACAGAATGACCTGTCCCGGACTTGGCAGTGAGGTAGGCGCAACTCTGGGAGTCAACCGTTCTTTCTTCCAGGGATTTTTCCTTGCACCAATGGTTACCAAGGGTGCGTTAAAGGGAGCTGTGTTTGCGGCAAATATTTATGAGAAACTTGGATTCCCGGTAATCCCGGATTCCACAGAGCCACGTCAGGACATCATTCAGGCGGTAAGTCTTGGCACACCGGAAGGTCTGATCGCATTCTGTAAGGGTATTCAGGCAGCAGCACCGGTTGACAGTTATGTAGATCCGGAGCCATGGGATATGCCCGGATATGACAGTCAGGTTATCATGGCAGCAGGTGCTTTTGTACAGGGCTCTTCCATCGAGCTTTCTGCAGATGGTCCGATGAAGCCTCCATATGCAGTGTATTTTCAGGGAGGACTTACCTGGGAACATGCAAAACTGGGTGTTCTGATGTCCCTGCAGAAAATGGTTGATAAAGGACTTGTAACTTTATGAAAAAAAGACAGGTAGTGATCACAGGAGCAGGAGCCTGTGGACTGATGGCAGCGATCATGGCGGCCCGAAACGGGGCAGCAGTCACTGTTCTGGAACAGAACGAGAAACCCGGAAAGAAAATCTGTGCTACAGGAAACGGCAGATGTAATTTTTCTAATCTTGCAAGACCGGATGATGCATACAGAGGCGAACATCCGGAATTTGTCGAAGATGCACTCAGAGAGTTTTCTGTCGAGAATACCATTGAGTTTTTCAAAGAGATAGGAATCTATCCTTTAAACAGGAACGGCTATCTTTATCCGAGAAGCAATCAGGCGCAGAGTGTTGTAGATGTACTGTGTATGGAGGCTGCCAGTCTGGGTGTGAAAATAAAGACAAACGAACAGGTTACAGAAATAAAAACCGGGACAAATGGAAAGAATTTCCAAATCCTGACAAAAGGATGGCACTATGATGCAGATGCACTGATACTTGCCAATGGATCCCGGGCATCTTCTGTTTCAGGTTCAGACGGCAGCGGATATATGCTGGCAGAGAGCTTTCAGCACCGCATTGTCCCGGTTTATCCGGCACTTACTGCCCTGAAGTGTAAAGGTTCTTCTTTTAAGGCATGGGCAGGCGTACGTACAGAAGGAGAGATTTCTCTTTTTACAGATGGGAAATTCTGTAAATCTGAACATGGCGAGCTGCAGCTTACAGAATACGGAATCTCCGGAATCCCAGTGTTTCAGCTCAGCACTTATGCAGTACGTGCAGTCAGAGAAGGACATAAAGCAGAGCTCCGCATTAATTTCATGCCGGAGCTGTCAGAAGAAGAATTAAAGAAACTTCTGTATGCACGAAAGAAGGCATGTCCCTATAAAAAAGAAAAAGAACTCCTGGTGGGACTTTTCCCGGAAAAGCTTATCAAAATCCTTATATCACAAAAACAACTGGTTTCTGCCATAAGGGAATTTCCTCTTGAAGTGCAGGATGGCATGTCATTTTCACAGGCACAGGTCTGCTCCGGGGGAGTAGATACCTCACAGGTAAATTCTCAAACCATGGAGTCAAAGCTCTGTAGGGGTCTGTATTTTGCAGGGGAGCTTCTGGATATTGACGGTACATGCGGCGGATATAATCTGCAATGGGCATGGAGCAGCGGCGCAGTGGCCGGCAAAAATGCAGCAAAGGAGGAGAAAAATTGATTCGAATTTCACAGCTGAAACTTCCGATCACACATACAAAGGCACAGCTCGAAAAAAAGATTGCAAAAGTATTAAAAAATCCTGGAAACAGTTTTACTTATGAAATAAAAAAGCAATCTCTGGACTGCAGACACAAAAATGACAAAATCTTTGTATATACTGTAGATGTAACGATCAGAGATGAACAGAAACTCGCCAAAAAAGTTAACAATAACAACATTATGTTAACTAAAGAGAAACCATATGAATTTCCCTCTCCGGGTGAGACACCTCTTTTACATTCTCCTGTTATTGTGGGAAGTGGTCCTGCAGGACTTTTCTGCGGATGGTATCTTGCGAAGGCCGGATATTGTCCAATAATACTTGAACGCGGAGAAGAGGCTGAGAAACGTCAGAAAACAGTAGAGAATTTCTGGAAAAATGGTGTTCTTGACCCTGAGTCCAATGTACAGTTCGGAGAGGGCGGCGCCGGCACCTTTTCCGACGGAAAGCTGAACACGCTGGTAAAAGATCCTTACGGACGTAATCATGAGGTACTGAAGCGTTTCGTAGCTGCCGGCGCACCGGAAGAAATTATTTATCAGCAGAAGCCACATCTGGGAACGGATGTGCTGGTTGGTATTGTTGAAAAAATGCGTCATGAAATCGAAGAAATGGGAGGAAAATTCTGCTTCCGTTCCAAGGTGACAGATCTGATTTTTGAGAACAATACATTAAAAGAAATTGAGATCAACAATGATAAGAGAATCCCTGCACAGGTCTGTGTACTGGCACCAGGACACAGTGCAAGAGATACTTTTGAAATGTTACAGAAACGTGGTGTTTATATGGAGCCAAAGTCATTTGCAGTGGGGTTGCGTATTGAACATCCTCAGGAAATGATCAATATGGATCTTTATGGAGAGCCTGAGAATGAATTACTTGGTGCAGCCAGCTATAAAGTAACCCATAAGTGTGCAAATGGCAGAGGTGTTTATTCTTTTTGTATGTGTCCGGGCGGATATGTTGTAAATGCATCCTCTGAACCCGGCCGTCTCGCAGTGAACGGAATGAGCTATCAGGCACGTGATTCCAGAAATGCAAACAGTGCCATGATCGTCACAGTCACACCAGAAGATTTCCCGGATAAAGGAGTTCTTGGCGGCGTAGAATTTCAGCGTAATCTGGAGAAAAAAGCATGGGAGCTCGGAGAAGGAAAAATTCCTGTTCAGCTGTTTGGTGATTTTTGCAAAAATCAGGCAAGTGAAGCATTAGGAGAGGTTACTCCCTGTATGAAGGGAGAATATATACTGACAAATGTACGCTCTGTTCTGCCAAAAGCAGTAGGCGATTCTATTGAAGAAGGTGTCAGAGCCTTCGGAAAACGAATTTCCGGATTTGACAGAGAGGATGCACTGCTCAGTGGCATTGAAAGCCGTACTTCTTCCCCTGTAAGGATCGTACGTGATCAGGAGCTCACAGCAAATATGGCGGGAATTTATCCATGTGGCGAAGGTGCCGGTTACGCAGGCGGAATCACAAGTGCTGCCATGGATGGAATCAAGGTTGCTGAGACTGTATGCCGGAAATATGCGGCTATAAAAAATAATTGATCTCTTAAGCGGGATATTACCGGTAAACATAAAGTTCACATAAAAATCAGAGAGGAGAGTGTACATCTCTCCTCTTTTATGCTAGAATATAATTTGCAATTTGCCCAGAGGCTTTAGAGAGCACAGGCAGACTTATGAATAATGCAAATAATATTATGAAGCAGCTTCCCAGGGAACAGCGGCCGTATGAGAAATGCTTTATGCAGGGTGAGGGTTCATTAAATGACACTGAACTGCTGGCAGTAATCCTGCGCAGCGGCACTTCAGGAAAGAATTCACTGGCACTTGCACAGGAGATCCTGAAATTTATGGAGTCGTCCTCCTATCCCGGCCTTATGGGGCTTATGCATGTATCTGTACAGGATCTTATGAAGATTCATGGAATCGGACAGGTAAAAGCAGTACAGTTAAAATGCATTGGAGAACTTTCCAAAAGAATTGCCAAGGCTGCTGCCAGACCGCAGATAGTTATGAACAATCCCTCCTCCATAGCAGCTTATTATATGGAAGAACTCCGCCATGAAGAGCAGGAACTGGTGATCTGTATGATGTCAGATGTGAAAGGACATTTTCTGGGAGATAAGATACTGACCCGGGGAACTGCAACCGGTTCGCTGGTAACACCAAGGGAAATCTTCATGGAAGCCCTGCGCCGCCATGCAGTCAGTCTGATATTGATACACAATCATCCAAGTGGTGATCCTACACCAAGTCCGGATGACTTACAGATCACAGCCAGGATTTATCAGGCGGGGGAACTGCTGGGAATACATCTGCTGGATCATATTGTGATCGGGGATCAGAGATACTGCAGCTTCAGAGAAGAAGGATTATGGAATACATGTACAGAATAAGGCAACAACAAAGGGGCAGAATATGCTATTTGAGAAAACATATGGAATAGATTTGGGAAGCAGTTCCGTAAAAGTCTATTCTTTTTTCAGAAACAAAACTTATATCGAGAAAAATATGATCGCGTCCAAGGGACACACGATCATTGCAATGGGAAATGAAGCATACGATATGTTTGAGAAATCCCCCACAGATATTACGGTTACTTCGCCAATGACATTTGGCATGATCGCTAATCTGGAACTTCAGGAGATTGTTCTTTACAGTATGATCCGAAAGATCGATCATATCCTGGGATTTGGCGCAACAATGTATTTTACTGTTCCTCTGGATATGACTGCGGTTGAGAAACGGGCATATTTTCATGTGGCGAATGGTCACTGGTTAAAGAAAAATCGCGTATTTATGGTAGAGGCACCCATTGCAGATGCCATTGCCATGGGTGTCAATCTGGAAGATCCGGAAGGAAATATGATCGTAAATATCGGTGCACAGAGTACAGAAGTATCGATCATCACCGGAGGAAAGATCATTATCAGCAGGAAAATACCGCTGGGAGGCAGACAGATGAATGAATCTGTCTGCAGTGAAATACGTAAAAGATATAATCTGCAGATTGGCACAAGGACTGCCAAGAGGCTTAAGATGGTCATGGGACGCCTCAGTGATCCGAAAAAAGGAAGTACGTAAGGTTGTAGGAATTGACTGTATTTCCGGACTGCCAAGAGAAGAAATCATTTCTTCTTATGTGGTAAATGACGGTATCATGAACTGTCTGAATGAGATTGCGGCAGAGATGAAAACATTTCTGGAGCGAATTCCTCCCCAGATTTCCTACCATATTGCGAAACAGGGGATTTACATAACCGGAGGCAGTACCAGACTTCCTTATATTGATAAATACCTTGCCAGTTATACGGGATTCACCTTTAATCTGTCAGATTTTTATGAAACCTCGGCAGTTACAGGTCTGGAGAAAATAATCAGAAATAAAGAACTGCGTGAATGGGCAGTACCGGTTACGCAGAGAAAACTATAATTTTTAGGGGTGCATCAATGAAAAACCTGAAAAAGAAAGTACATTTTAGGATTAAATTAAAAAGTAAACATCTTCTGGTCATTATGTCGATTTTCTGCGTCAGCTGTATTGCTGCCACTTTTTCATCCGGCGTAACCACTGCACCGCTGCAGGATGCCGCCGGGATACTGATCGTTCCATTTGAAAACAGCATCAATCGAATCAGTTCAGTTCTGAAAGGAATGCAGGACCGTATGCGTGATAAAGAAGAAATCCTCAGTGAGAACGAAAATTTAAAGGCACAGATAGACAGTCTCACAGAACAGAACAATAAACTGATCCAGGATCAGACAGAATATGTAAGATTACAGCAGATGTATAATCTTGACCAGCAGTATACCGAATATCCAAAGATTGCTGCAGAAATCATATCCAAAGATCCGGGCAACTGGTATGATACCTTTATGATCAACCGGGGATCTGCAGACGGCATTCGTGTGGATAATAATGTACTTGCAGATAAAGGTCTGGTCGGGATCGTAACAGAGGTCGGAACTCACTGGGCGACTGTACGTTCCATTATCGATGACAGCAGCAATGTCAGTGCCATGACTGTCAGCACACAGGATAACTGTGTGGTGGAAGGAGATCTGGAACTCATCGATGAGGGTAAATTAAGCTTCAGCCAGTTGTATGACCAGAATAATAAAGTAACAGTGGGGGAACGCATCGTTACCTCCAATATCAGTGAGAAATATGTAGAGGGACTGTTTATCGGATACGTCAGTGAGGTGGAACAAAACAGCAACAATCTGACCAAAACAGGTACCATTGTCACACCTGTAGATTTCCAGCATCTGAAAAATGTACTTGTCATTACAGTAAATAAACAGGATTCTGTTAATGACAATGCTCAGGCAGCTCAGGAGGCGACTGCAAATGAAGAGTAAGATAGCGTTATTTTTTATGATCCTGATCAGTTTTCTTCTTCAGTGTACTCTTCTTCATGTGATATCCATCGGTTCTATCACGCCGAATCTGATCCTGATCCTGTGTATATCCATGGGGCTGATGCGCGGAAGAAAAAGTGGACTGTGGACAGGATTTTTCTGTGGATTTCTGGTAGACATGTTCTATGGCTCTGTGTTTGGTTTCTACGCTCTGATCTATATGTATATTGGCTTTTTAAGCGGATATGCCCACAGGATCTGCTATGATGATGACATAAAGGTTCCGGTTATGCTTGCAGGTATCGGGGATTTACTGTACGGACTTTCTGTCTATGCATTGCAGTTTCTGCTCAGGGGACGTCTGGGGCTCGGAACCTATTTATACCGGATTATTTTACCGGAGATTTTTTATACAGTGATCCTTACACTGATTGTTTACCGGGTATTTCATTATATTAATTATCATTTCATGAAGAATCCATCAATGAAGGAAAGTGAGTCTATTTGGGTACTAAAATAAAAAGATTTTTTAAAAAGATACGAATAAAACGTACCACAGTACTGGTACTGGTTTTTGTATTTATGTCAGCCACTCTGGTCCGTCAGCTTTTTGAACTGCAGATCATCCAGGGAGAGGCTTATATCAGCAAATTTGAATCAAGAACAACAAAAAAACGTGTGATCAAAAGTACGCGTGGCAATATCTATGACAGAAATGGTGAGGAGCTGGCAACAAATGTGCTGGCTTATTCTGTTACCTTTGAGGATAATGGAACTTATGATTCTACCAGAGAAAAGAATCTTACACTGAACGGGATTGCCTATAAAGTCCTGAAAATCCTTGAGTCCAACGGGGATTCCATCAGTACCGGCTTCCATATTGTTTTGGATAAGAGCGGGAATTATGCTTTTGATGTTGATGAGGGATTTACTCTGAACCGTTTTCGTGCGGATATTTACGGAGAACCGTTGATTGATAACCTGACAAAAAAACAGAAAAATGCCACTGCAGATCAGATGATCGAGTTTATGAGCGGAAAAGAAGGATTTTCCATTGTTCTTTACGGCGATAATGCTTATACCAAAGAAGAACTGACATCCCATGGACTTCCGGAGAACCTGTCAAAGCAGGATATACTTGAGCTTTCCAAAATCCGCTATGCACTGAGCACTAACAGTTTCAAGAAGTACATGGCCGTTACGATCGCTTCAAATATAAGTGAAAAATCTGTAGCTGCAATCAGAGAAGATCAGCCGGAGCTTCAGGGAATTGACATTGTAGAGGATTCTGTCCGCAAATACATTGATGATGCAAGCATGGGACCAATTCTTGGTTATACGGGACAGGCTTCTTCAGAAGAGCTTGAAGAACTGAGACAGAAGAATCCTGATTATTCAAATGATGCGATCATCGGTAAATCGGGAATTGAGAAATATATGGAAACATCTCTTCAGGGAACAGACGGTGAAGAAACTGTCACTGTCGATAACCTTGGTAAAGTACTTAAGATTGACGACAGCACGAGAGTAGAACCTGTCGCAGGTAACGATACCTATCTTACCATAGACAGCAGCTGGCAGTCCGCCATCTATCAGATACTGAAACAGAGAGTTGCCGGAATCCTTTTATCCAAGATCGAAGCATCCAAAACCTATGATTTCAGTGTAAATGATGCTGCACAGATCAAGATACCGATCTATGATGTATATAATGCCCTGATCGCCAACAGTGTCATTGATATCAGTAAATTCAGTGATGCCAACGCCTCCGATACAGAAAAAAATTTATATGCCAAATTTCAACAGAAACAGCAACAGGTTTTTGATACAATAACTAACAGGCTGACAGCTGAGAATCCACCGGCCGTAAAAGATGAAGATGATCAGATCCAGGAATATCTTACTTATATCTGTGATGATCTTCTCAGAGATACGCTGGGGATTATCTCAAAGAATGCCATTGATACCTCTGACAGTACTTATCAGAAATGGACAACCGATAAAGATATCAGTCTGAAAGATTATCTGACATATGCGGCAAGTCAGAACTGGATCGATATTTCCAAATTTTCTACAGAAGGAGATTATCTGGATTCCGATGAAGTATATCAGGCTCTTACAGATTATCTGATCGATTATCTTAAAACAGACACCAATTTCTCAAAACTTCTGTATAAGTATATGCTTCAGGAGGACACCATTTCCGGAAGCGAGATCTGTCTGGTGCTGTATGAACAGGGAGTTTTATCAAAAGATGATGGCAGTTACGAGGCACTGGCCTCCGGCTCCATGACAGCCTATGACTTTATGATCAATAAAATTTATACTCTCGAAATAGAACCTGCACAGCTTGCGCTGGAGCCATGTTCCGCTTCTGCGGTAATCACAGATGTCAAAACAGGAGATGTTCTGGCATGCGTATCCTATCCGGGATATGACAATAACCGTCTGGTAAATAACATGGATACGGATTATTATGCGAAATTATCTACAGATAAATCCAGTCCGTTTTTCAATAAAGCGACCCAGCAGACAGCAGCACCGGGTTCTACATTTAAGATTCTGTCTACAATTGCCGGAATGTCTGAAGGAGTGATCGATGACGGAACATACATTAACTGTACCGGCTCCTTTGATCTTGTAACACCTCCGATCAACTGCTGGAACAAACAGGGACATGGAGAGATCGAGATCAGGGAGGCGATTGAGCAGTCCTGTAACTATTATTTCAACATGGTTGGTTTTAAACTTGGTCAGGATGCAGACGGAAACTTTTCAGAAAACCGAAGCCTGAGTGTACTGCAAAAATATGCTTCAGAGATTGGTCTGGATAAGAAAACAGGTATCGAAATCACAGAATCCGCACCTCATGTGTCAGATTCCTACGCAGTCCCGTCTTATATCGGACAGGGTACCAATGCTTATACCACCAGTCAGCTGGCACGTTATGCAACAGCGATCGCTACCAGTGGAAATGTTTATGATCTGACTTTACTTGACAGACAGACAGATTCCAAGGGTAATACTTTAAAAAAATATGAGCCGGATATCATTAATACAGTTGATGTATCACAGAATGTGTGGGATGATATTCACGACGGAATGTACCGGGTAGTACAGACTCACAGACAGTTTGACGGACTTGGCGTGGATGTGGCAGGTAAAACCGGTACAGCCGAGGTAAATATTTATCATCCAAACCATGGTATGTTTGTGGGATATGCCCCGGCTTCAGATCCTGAATATGCGATTGCAGTGCGTATTGAGAATGGATATACTTCCGGTAATGCGTGTCTTGCAGCTGATGATATTTTTAAATATATCTTTGAATTAACTGATGAAAAGTCTATTCTTACCGGTGTTGCGGCAAGTGATACCAGTGATACTTCGAATGACTGAAACTACCATACAGGAGAATACCAGAAGAATGGAAATTTTTTCAGGGAGGAAATTGTAACTATGAGTGAAGTCATTGTGATTACTTCCGGCAAAGGCGGAGTAGGAAAAACCACAACTGTCGCCAATATCGGAACAGGTCTGGCTATGCTGGGCAAAAAAGTTGTTGTGGTTGATACAGATATCGGTCTGCGGAATCTGGATGTTGTTCTGGGCCTGGAGAACAGGATTGTCTATAATCTGGTGGATGTCATTAACGGAAGCTGCCGTCTGCGACAGGCTCTGATCAAGGATAAAAGACATCCGGAATTATGTCTTCTGCCATCTGCGCAGACAAAAGACAAATCCGCTGTGTCTCCGGAACAGATGATAAAACTGACCGACGATCTGAGAGAACAGTTTGATTATATTCTTCTGGACTGTCCGGCAGGAATTGAACAGGGATTTAAAAATGCGATCGCAGGTGCTGATAAAGCCCTGGTAGTTACCACGCCGGAGGTTTCTGCGATACGTGATGCAGATCGGATCATCGGACTCCTGGAAGCCAACGAGATCAGAGATATCAGCCTGATCATCAATCGCCTGCGGCCGGATATGATTGCAAGAGGTGATATGATGTCCGTAGATGATGTAACGGATATCCTTGCTGTTGATCTGATCGGAACAATTCTGGATGATGAACAGATTGTGATTGCCACAAATCAGGGGGAGCCTCTTTCCGGGAAATCTTCTCAGGCAGAAGAAGAATACATGAATATCTGTAAACGCCTTTTAGGTGAAGAGATTCCGTTTGCAGACATTAACAGGAAGCAGGGGTTATTAAGAAAAATAGGTAGTTTTTTCAAAAAGTAGCCTGTATTTATAAGGGGGAATCTGTGTGAAAGCTTTTTTTAAAGAAAAGAAGCGTTCAGCCGGATATGCAAGAGACCGCATGAAGCTTCTGCTGATCTCGGAACGTATCGACTGCTCTCCACAGATGATGAAAATGTTGCGGAATGATATGATACATACCGTAAAAAAATACCTTACTATTGATGAAGAACAGGTAAAAATCCAGATTACGCAGGAACCTGCAGTACTCCATGCGTATATTCCTGTTTTAAACAAAAAGGATAACCGTTTGGTATCTTCACAGTTACTAAAAAGGACAGATAAATTATGTTAAAGCAATATAAATTAAGATTTTACAATTTCAGACTGATCATTTTCCTGCTGGCGATCAGCCTGATAGGAGTTACACTGGTAGGCACAGCAGCATCGGACCTGCGATCAAAGCAGTTTGCCGGAGTAATACTTGGACTTATTGTCATGCTGATCCTTTCTTTGCTGGATTACTCATGGATCATGAACTTTCAGTGGATCATGTATGGATTTAATATTATCATGCTGATCGTTGTGCGTATTGCGGGTGACAGTGCCAACGGTGCTGCCAGATGGATCGGTATCGGATCTTTCCGATTTCAGCCGACAGAATTATCAAAGATTATCCTGATCGTATTCTTTGCAAAATTTTTTATGGATCATGAGGAAACACTGAATACACTTAAAACGCTGGCATTATCCGGCGTGTTACTGGCAGTACCTCTGTTCCTGATCCTGGAACAGCCGGACCTGAAAAATACAATTACTGTTGTAGTAATTTTCTGTATTATGATCTATATTGCAGGTTTAAGCTATAAGATCATCGGAGGAGCACTGCTTATTGCTGTTCCATTGACCATTATTTTTTTATCAATTGTTGTCCAGCCGGATCAGAAACTGCTCAAGGATTACCAGAGAAGCCGTATCATGTCTTTTTTGTATCCGGAAAACGAAGAATACTCGGATGATATTGAACAGCAGAATAACTCTAAAACTGCAATTGCTTCAGGGGAACTGGTTGGTAAGAAATTAAGCGGTGATGACAGTACAACTTCTGTAAATCAGGGAAACTTCGTGGCAGAGAATCAGACAGACTTTATTTTTGCTGTTGCAGGTGAAGAGTACGGATTTATTGGATGCGTGATAATTGTATTGCTGCTTTTGGCAATTGCCTTTGAATGTATCCGGATGAGTCTTCGGGCAAAAGATTTGTCAGGAAAGGTTCTTTGCTGTGGAATCGGCGGCCTGATCGCACTACAGAGCTTCATTAATATCTGTGTTGCAACAGGTCTTGCGCCTAATACGGGAACTCCCCTTCCTTTTGTAAGCTATGGACTGACTTCGCTGGTAAGTCTGTATATTGGTATGGGGCTTGTACTCAATGTAGGACTTCAGAGCAGCACATACAATAAAGAAATTATTCAAAAAGAAATTGACAGAAGAGAGGATTACTTATGAGAACAAAAAAGAAATCTTCCGGTAAAATACCGGAAAAGAAATCTGCTGTTCCATACAAATCTGCAGCTCCGCACAGACACAAACCTTCCAGACCGCTTCAGACAGTCAAACTGCCGAAATCGCAGATGCCATCCAGACAAACAGAGGAGCATCAGGCTCTGCTGCGTACAAAATATCATAAAAAGCGTCAGAGATTAAAACATATATTCAGGATTCTGGTTGGTGTATTTGTGATTCTTGCAGCTGCCGGCGGTGTTTTTTTACGGATGGAATATATTAAGCGGAAATTATTTTGGTACTCCTGAACAGGCTTTTGATTCTTCTGAAGTTTTCACAAATGCCCTTGCAGCTAAGGAAAATATGAGAACAGAATCTTTTGCCCAGAAATTATGTGTTTCCTCCAAAGGAAATGTTGATTGTATTAAGAATGCCCAGCTGGAAGATGGACAGAAAGGGTTGCTGTTCAGTCTGAGTAATCATAAAGTACTGTATGCAAACGGCATTTATGATAAGGTGTATCCTGCAAGTATTACCAAGATCATGACAGCAATGCTTGCATTACAAAGTGGAAAACTGAATGACACTGTCACGATCACTCAGGATAATGTTACACTGGAGGATGGATCACAGGTCTGCGGATTTGTAGCCGGCGATCAGGTTACCCTTGATCAGCTTCTCCACTGTCTGCTTGTATATTCCGGCAATGATGCAGCTTCTGCCATTGCGGAATATGTTGGAGGCAGTACAGAGAACTTCGTACAGATGATGAATGATTATGCCGCAAAGCTTGGATGTACAGGAACACATTTTTCCAATCCACATGGACTGCAGGATGAAAATCACTATACAACACCATATGATATTTATCTGATGCTGAATGAAGCATTCACCTACCCTGAATTTACAGAAATTACAGAGTTGCCGTCTTATACAGTAACCTATACAGGCTCAGACGGAACTGAAAAAAGCACCACGCTTACCGCAACAGACCATTATCTTACCGGAGAGGCAACAGCCCCAAAAGATGTTACAATTCTCGGTGGTAAAACCGGAACAACAGAAGTAGCCGGCAATTGTCTTGCAATCCTTACACAGAATGCATACGGAAAAACTTTTGTTTCAATTGTAATGGGAGCTGATACGAAAGAACTTCTGTATCAGGAGATGAATTCACTGCTTCAGAATATTAACAGTTAGTTAACATAAAACGGATACAGTTATCATTAATTGTATCCGTTTTATGTTATAGAAAATTCTCCGCAATGTTTTTATAACACCTATAACATAATAAAGTCTTCCGGCAGGGATCGTACAAGACCATCCACTTTGCTGTTACAAGAATTCCGGTTACATAAAAAAACGAGGTGAAAGATCATGAATAACAATTGTATTACAACATACACAGGCAGACATATAGATCCACTACATCCGGATCCGGATATGATCTGTATCGAAGATATTGCACATGCCTTATCTTTAATCTGCCGCGGAAACGGACAGGTAAAAACTTTTTTTTCAGTAAGTCAGCATTGCATCAACTGTGCCAGAGAAGCCCTTGCGCGAGGATATTCCAGGCGTGTGGCATTTGCCTGCCTTCTGCACGATGCCAGCGAATGTTATTTATCTGATGTGCCGAGACCATTCAAGAAAACCCTCTCAGGATATAAAGAGCAGGAGAAAAATTTTACTGGATCTGATCTATCAGAAATATCTTGGGAGCCCATTAAACGCAAAAGAAGAACAATTATTAAAAGAAATCGATGATGCTATGCTCTGGTTTGACCTTACACACCTGCTAAATGAACCCCAGGAAAGGGCAAGCACCGGAGATTCATATTACAATAGATTATACGGTACGGGCTTTCGAGGAAACAGAAAAGGAATACCTGGAATTGTATAGCTTCTTTACCCATTGAAAAAATAAATGTCCGCGAAGAAGAACTTTTGCAGATATCCAATGATTTTCTTTCAGGATGAACTGATGCAAAATTGGGAACTTGCAAAAGATATGAAGCTTGGCTTGTATGTCTCGGGATTTT
>ENA-OQBD01000601-OQBD01000601.1-human-gut-metagenome-genome-assembly--contig:-NODE-601-length-19037-cov-3.827922_pt1 | contig 19037 bp, 15 predicted proteins | sample MGYA00242742_ERZ504543 | MGnify/ENA primary metagenome ERZ504543 (study PRJEB26092, sample SAMD00036239) | human gut metagenome | host: Homo sapiens | study: EMG produced TPA metagenomics assembly of...
GAAGCACACAGGCACTCGACAAGACGTTTGGCCTCGGGATAGCTGTTGCGAACGACCATGGGGTCCAGTTTACCAAGGTTATCCTCAGTAGCCACACCTTCGACCTCGCCGTAAACCTCCATAGTAGGTTCCCATTCCGGATGCCACTGCCGCACCGTTCATCTTCAAATGAAAGATACAGGTTGCGACCGGACCGGTAATTGCGGATGCCAGTGTCGGCGAGGCAAGACTACGATCGTCGTCATTCCACAATGTTTCCCATCTGGAGCATCGAGGTTCCTATTCCCTGTGCAAAAAGACCACCCCATTTATTTTCCTTAAAACTCATAACCGCAAAACCAACCATCTGTGCACAGCAGCCGGCTACAGCAGCACCTCCTGCAAGCCCGGTAAGTGAAAGTGCCGCACAGATCGCTGCACTGCTGATTGGAAGTGTCAGCGCAATACCAACAATCACAGATACGATAATTCCCATGAAAAATGGCTGTAATTCAGTCGCCCACATGATCGCAGTTCCTACGGTACTTGCCGCTGCTCCGATCGCCGGTGCACATCCCAGTGAAAGCAGAACCCCCACACAGATCGTCACAAATGGTGTCACAATAATATCTATTTTTGTTTCTTTTGAAACCAGTTTTCCAAATTCTGCTGCAAAAATCGTAACGACCAAAACCGCAAGAGGTCCTCCGGCACCTCCAAGTTCATTCGCTGCCATTCCGACTGCCGCCAGTGAAAACAATACAAGTGGCGGACACTGAAGTGCTACTCCGATCGAGATTGCCATCGCAGCTCCGGTTGCTCCTTTCGCATAACCGCCTACTGTTACAAGGATTCCTATACCAAGCTGTTCTCCGAGTGTGCTGATGATCGTACCGATCAGAAGCGATGCAAACAGTCCCTGCGCCATTGCACCAAGCGCATCGATTCCGTATCGCTTCGCTGAAAAGATAATATTTTTCTTTCTTAGAAACTCTTTCATAACTTTCTCCTGCTCCTGTCATTCTTTTAGTGTATAATCTACTGTCTTGTCACATGTGATTACTGTGCAATATTATCCACTGTTTTGCAGAATCCGTCAAGAAGATTTTATTTAAATCTCTTATCTTCGCAAAAGTATGATATAACTGATATGACAAAAAAGTAGGAGTGTACATTTTTTAACTGCACACTCCTGCTTTTTATTTCTTATTTTTATTCTTTATGAAATATACATGATAAGCTTCCATATCTACTTCCGGAAGAGGGATCATCTTCATTCCATTCGCTTCAAACTGTAATTTTCCATCAACCATATGAATTTCTTCTACTGCCGGTGCTGCAAGGAATTCTTTTTCCTCTGAAAGTGCCGCAAGAATATATGGCCCATATGCAAGATTGACAAATGCCGCATCAGACTTGTTATCCAACACACGGAATTCCATCGGAAGTTCCAGTCGGATCACATCTCCGGCTTTCGGATCTGCATCAATTACCAGATATCCATCATGAAGTGCTGTATCTGCAAGAACTTTTCCATTTACAGACACGTTAAAATCCTTCTGCCCCCATGCCGGAATATGGATTTTAAGAACTTTTTTCTGATCCTTTTGGCAACGGATTTCCATTACACCTTCTTCATCCACACTCTGAAGTTCGATCATCGTTTTTCCATTTTCGTCCGTCAGCACGGAATCTACAAGAAGGTTAATGTAAAGCGCATCTTCATCCTGCGCATAAATATTTTCCATATAACGGAATCTGCTCTCCATACCGGTTCCATGACAGCAGGAATTCTCTGAAAGGAAGAATTCTTTTCTGCCACCCGGACCAAGTGGAAGAAAATAAGTCGTTCCACCATCACATTTATGACTACTTGATGTCAGGATATGATTTCTCAGCGTATTATCATAATAATCCATCAGATTGCCGCTTCGCGTATATTCAAATAACTGACTGGTCAGGCGCAGCATATTATAACTTGCACAGCTTTCAGCAGCCTTATCCGTGAGATAAGAACACGTTGTATTTGCACGATGGAACATCTCAGTCTCACCAACCCCACCGATACAATATGTATGTCCACCAGTCACGATATTCCAGAAATTCTTTCCGATTTCCCAATAAATCTCATCACCAGTTGCCCGATACAGATCCATTGCACCGATAATCTGCGGAATATGCTGGTTTGCATGCATATCCTCCAATGTATCGCATTCTTCTTCCATCGGATAGAATAACTTTTCATTTTCAAAAAGTTTTGCAGCCTTCAGATGATTTTCTTTTCCGGTCAGCTCATAGACTTTTACCATTGTTCCAAGCATACCACCAAACTCACCTGCAATATACATTGCCCACATTTTATCCAGTGTTTCTTTTGGCAGACGGGAAAGTCTGTCATATACCCAGTCTCCCATCAAGTCCAAGATCTCTTTTGCCGTCTCATTTCCGGCAAGTACATGACAATCATATAATCCGGACATAATCTTATCCAAAGTATAATACGGAGCCCAGATTTCCGGGTATTTAGTATATACTTCCAGAAGATCGAACTGTTCCTCTGAGTATGCGCTCAAAAATCCTCTGTGATATTTGCCGGTTGCCGCAAATGCATCCTGGCACTTTTTCAGCTCTGCTACCATGTAATTGACTTTATCTAAAAATTTTGGATTGCCGGTTGCTGCAAATGCAAGTGCAATACCTGACAGATAATGTCCTGTCGTGTGCCCTTTCAGTTTACAGCTTTCCTCATCCCAACCGGTCATCGGAGGTGCCCCTTTTGTATCCAGTCCGGTCGCTTTGCGGAAATTATAAAGCATCTGGTCATCGTCAATTCCAAGAAGATATTCTTCCATCAGCTTCTGGTATTTATAATAAAGAGTTCCTTCTTTCAACCGAACCTGTCCAAGTGGAACATAATCCACCTTTTTCTCCGGTCCTTTTACTGGTACTATTTCCTTTTTATAATGGATCTCTGCAGATGCTTCCTTTTCTGTTCCATCAATCACACCTGCAACTGCAACCACTGTCTCTTCTTTTGCCGGTTCATATGTATTCCATTTCACCGGCATTGTCATGCGGCGTCCATCTTCTGTATATGCGATCACAACAGACGGAAGATGTGCTTCTTCACCGACCTGTGCATTAAGGACGACTTTACGTACTTCTTTTACGATATTTTCTTTTGCTTCCTGCAATACGGTCGCCACATATTCTCTTGACTCACTACATCCTTCATAGGTTGCAGTAACCGTCAGTGTAACCTTACGGTTTCCCATGCCATGCAGCGGACGATGTACCTTTCCTGTATTGTCAATAAATCTTTCTTCCCCTGTCTCCCAGGTAAATTGAGCACCATATTTTCCGTTCTCCGGGAGTGTAAGATTGTCATCTACCGTGCTCAGATTCCCAATATAAATTGCATCCAACTCTTTTTTAATAATTTCTGCTGCGTTCATGTTTTGCTCCTTTTCGTATAAAAATTGGATTCGAACCATCTATAGACTATATTCTATGTTTCTCTCCATTCTTTGTCAAGATTTTGCACATTTTTTGTTAATTGTAGTCATTTTTATTGTGCGATATATACATTTTTCAAAAAGATCTGAATACAACATTCGATAATTTTTATATACAACTTTTATTTATACAAGTGCTGCAAGCCACACACTCGCTGCAAGCCCTGCAAATGTTGCAATAAGTGCTCCGGCAAGAGTGTACCTGGTTTTTTTCACCTTTGCTGACATAAAATACACAGACATCGTATAGAAAATCGTTTCCGTACACGCCATCGAAATTGAAGCGATCATTCCGTTTCTCGAATCCGTTCCAAATTCCTTATAGATATCAAGCAATAATCCCGTTGCGGCAGAGGACGAAAACATTTTCACAATCGTAAGCGGAACCAATGCCCCCGGAAATCCAATCTGCTCCGTCACATTTCCAATTATTTCCGATATAAATTCCAGAAAACCCGATGCTCGCAAAATCCCCACTGCTGCCATCAATCCGATCAACGTCGGCATCAGCCGCACGACCGTCCAAAATCCACGCTTTGCTCCCTGAATAAAAGTATCATATACATTCACTCCTGCAAAAATTCCATATATAAGAATGGACAAAATCATAAAAGGGACTATAAAGTCAGATATGTATAAAAAAGGCGCATAAAAACAGCTCCTGGCGAACCACTTTACTAAAAAGTATATTCGCCGGAGCTGTTATTCATTCCGTTTGCTTTATAAAGAAAACTTTTCTATTCCTCATCCGCATACTTCGCAAACCGCTTCTCATTCTGATGGATCACATAATAATACATCACGATCAGCAATGCACTTGCCAGGATCCATGCCGCCGGACTTGCCATGCATACTCCAAAGTAACTCTTCTGCCCTGCCGCGATCATGGCAACAACACCCCTGCCAACCAACTCAGCCACACCAGCCATCATCGGGAGCAGTCCATATCCCATTCCCTGGATTCCATTCCGGTAAACATTTACAACTGTAAGCGGAATAAAGAAAGTACCGACGCATTTCAGGTAAATATCCACGGAATGCATAATTTCTGTCAGATCCCCAGACAGGAACAGATACGTCATATATTTTCCAACTGTCATAATGATCGCCGCAACTACGACTGAATAGATACTTCCCATGATCGTAATTGACTTAAATCCCTGACGGATCCTTTTGATCTTACCAGCTCCAATATTCTGTGCGCAATAGGTTGCCATCGTGGTTCCCATCGCAACATATGCCTGCGTCACGATCTGCTCGATCTTATTCGCTGCGGTAAATGCTGCTACCTGTGTGGAACCAAGCAGATTCAGGGCAGTCTGTACCATCATGGTTCCGATTGCTGTGATCGAATATTGAAGAGCCATCGGAATTCCGACTGCAAGCTGGATCTTCAGCAGATGTCCGCTCGGACGCCAGTCCTCCTTATGTAAATGCAGGATCGGAACCGCCTTCACAATATATACCAGACACAGGATTCCCGAAATCCCCTGTGAAATCACGGTCGCCCATGCCGCACCGGCTGCGCCCATGTGAAACGCAATGATAAATACCATATCCAGCACAATGTTGAGCAACGCCGCAAGAATCAGGAAATATAGCGGAACCTTGCTGTTACCAAGTGCCCGCAAGACACTGGATAAAAAATTATATAGCATCTGCGCCGCAATTCCACCACAGATTACCATAATATACGCATAGGCATCCTTGAAAATATCATCCGGTGTCTTCATAATCCCAAGAAGCGGTTTCATTGCCATCATTCCGAGCACAGTCATAATAAGAGACATAATAATCGCCAGAATCGCGGCATTTCCTACAGTCTTGCGCATTGCTTTCATATCACCCGCACCAAATTTCTGTGCCGTAAGTACGGTAAATCCTGCCGTCATTCCCAGAATAAATCCATTGATCAGAAACATGATCGTTCCCGTACTTCCAACAGCCGCAAGTGCTTTGGTTCCCACGAACTTTCCTACGATAATCGTATCTGCCATACTGTAGAACTGCTGAAATACATTTCCAATGAAGATCGGCAGTGTGAAATTAAAAATAATTTTTCCCGGATTCCCGGTCGTCAAATCTTTCTGTAATGTTTTCATATATTCCCTCTGTTTATCTTATTAACATTTTACCTCTCGTCATTATAGAAAAATGTATCTTAAATTGCAATTGTCGTTTTCACGAAATTCCCCCTGTTTCACAAAGTATTTCCCGTTTATTTGACGGAATCTTTGACACCCCAGATTCTATCCTCTATAATATTTTATATAGAAAAAAATTATCATTTTCAGGAGGCATTGATATGAAACCACTGCCCTTTATCATGCAATATGTCAGACGATACAAATATCGCTATATTGCCGGAATCCTTACTCTTTTTGCTGTAGATGCGGCAAGTGTATTTATTCCAAAACTTACCGGTATCATTACCGATGGTCTTACCGCGCGCAGCATTACCTGGAGTTCCATTCGTACCTGTCTTCTTGGGATCTTTCTGATTGGTCTTCTGCTTGCAGTCGGCCGTTTTTTGTGGCGTTATTTTCTTTTTGGAACCGCACGTATTATCGAGCGTGAACTGCGTAATGAAATGTTTTCCCATCTGGAAACTATGGATGTGGAATACTACAACAGCCACAAAACAGGTGATCTGATGACCCGGTTTACCAGTGACTTAAATGCGGTCCGCATGGCACTTGGTCCTGCTGTCATCTGCATCTTTGATTCCGTAGTCATGACGCTCCTGGTCGTCTGCCAGATGATGTATTATGTCAATATAAAACTGACCCTCCTGGCACTGATCCCGATGGTCATCATCTGCTTCGGCTATATGCATTACGGAAAGGTACTGGATAACCTCTACACCGAACGTCAGGACAGTGTTTCCAATCTTGCCGACTTTGTACAGGAAAGCTTCTCCGGGATCCGTGTGATCAAGGCCTTTGTTCGCAAGCAGGCAGAAATCCTTTCTTTTTCCAAAAAGAACCAGGACACCATGGATAAAAGTATGCGCATCGCAAAGCTGGAAGCCATCCTGATCCCGCTTCTGGATGTGATCATCGGATTTTCCAGTCTTGCCTCACTCCTTTATGGGGGATACCTCGCCCTGATCGGACAGATTACACTCGGACGCTTCGTAGCTTTCAATCAGTATGTCAATATGCTGGTATGGCCGATGCTCGCCTGTTCGGAAGCTGCCGTCATGTTTTCCCAGGGAACTGCATCCATCCGCCGTGTACAGGAAATCCTGGAAGCACAGACAAATGTAAAAGATACTGCTTCTGTCACGACTTTAGACACCCTGCACGGGGATATCCGTTTTAACCACCTGACCTTTGCACACCTTGGAAATACTTCTCCGGTACTGCATGATATCAATCTGGACATCCCATCCGGGACAACCCTTGCCATCATCGGGCGCACCGGCAACGGAAAATCCACTCTGGTCAATCTTCTGCTCCGGCTTTACAACACCGAGCCAGGCATGATTTATCTGGATGACCATGATATCAACACAATTCCGCTGAAAACTCTGCGTGAAAATATTGCTTATGTACCACAGGATAATTTTCTTTTTTCCGATACTCTGAAAGCAAATATTGCATTCGGCACAAAGTCACAGGATATGAGCCGTATTATCGCCGCAGCAAAATCAGCCTGCATTCACGATAATATTGCAAATTTTCCTGACAACTATGATACGATCGTCGGCGAACGTGGCGTTACGCTTTCCGGCGGTCAGAAACAGCGCAGCTCCATCGCCCGCGCCCTGATGAAAAATGCGCCGATCCTGATTCTTGATGACTCCCTTTCCGCTGTCGACACCGATACGGAAGAACATATCCTGCATAATCTCAGGGACGATCGTAAAGGGAAAACAACAATCCTGATCGCACACCGCATTTCCACAGTACAGCATGCCGATCTGATCATGGTACTTGAAAACGGGGAAATGAAAGAGCTTGGAACACACACCGAACTGATTCAGAAAAATGGCATTTATAAAGATATGTTTGAAAAGCAACAGTTGGAAGCTTCCATTGGAGAACAGGAGGTAGCCATAATAAGATGAAACGACTTTTAAGTTATCTAAAACCGCATAAATGGGTAATGACCCTGGCAACTGTCCTGGTTCTCTTTATCATTGCTGTGGAACTTTACCGCCCGATCATCATCGGAAATGCAATCGACCAGTATATCAACGGTTATTATCATCCGTATGTAGAAGCCGATGTTTCCGCTCCGGACGCTATAAACTGGAACGGTCTTGTATTGTCGCGCGACCAGGCAGTATCCACGGCGGATTCTGCTTCCTTTTATCAGATTTTTCTCTGGAAGGATCACTATTACATGGCAGAAAATCTCACTCGCTCTGAATGTATTGCACTGCAAAATGCCGATACATCTGTTTTAAAAAATTATGTCAGAGAAGGTGCACAGAAGCTTACTTCCAATGATCTGAAGGTTTTAAGACAAAATGATTTTAAGGGGATCCTAAAAGCCGGAATTCTGTTTCTTCTGCTGCTTTTTAGCGGATTTTTCCTGAACCTTGCCGACACCTGGCTTTTGCAGAAGATGGGCCAGCAGATCGTGTACAAACTGCGTGAAGAAACATTTACACATATACACAGCCTGTCACTTTCTTTTTTCAATATAACACCGGTTGGCAAGCTCGTAACACGTGTATCTAACGATACTGAAGCAGTCAACGAACTGTTTTCCACCATTCTTGTGAAACTTTTTAAAAACGTTGTAAAGAATTATTGGTTACGCTGTTGTCATGCTCTCAATTAATGTGAAAATGGCGGGTATATCCTTCCTGCTTTTACCTCTGGTTGCAATCCTTGACTTTTGTTTTCCGGCATCTCTCCAGAAAAGCTTACCAGATCACAAGAAATAAAATCACAGAGCTGAACACCTTCCTGTCCGAACATATTTCCGGTATGAAGCTGATCCAGATCTTTGCACGCGAAAAAGAGAAATACAGTGAATTTGAAGGCAAATCTATGGAACTGTACCGTGCCAATTTCCGCGAGATCATGACTTTTGCGATCTTCCGGCCTTCAATCTATATGGTTTCGGTCATTGCCATGATCCTTGTTATCCGAACCGGAAGCCTTTCTGTGTTAAATGGAAGTCTTTCTCTCGGAACTCTGTTCGTGTTTATCACCTACATCAGCTCCTTTTCGAGCCAATCCAAGAGCTTTCCGAACAGCTTGGAACCCTGCAGTCTTCCATTGCTTCCGCAGAAAAGATTTTCAGTGTTCTTGATGTAAAACCAGAAATCGTATCTCCGGCCGATCCGACTCCGGTCAATATTCTTGGTGAAATTGAATTCCGCCATGTCTGGTTTGCCTACGAAGAGGAAAATTATATTTTAAAAGATGTAAGTTTTGTAATCCATCCGGGTGAAAAGGCTGCTTTTGTCGGCGCTACCGGAGCAGGAAAATCTACAATTTTAAATCTGATCGGAAGATATTTTGATATTCAGAAGGGACAGATCCTGATTGATGGGATTGATATTCATGAAATTGATCTGAATGTACTCCGCGGTGCGATTGGTCAGGTTCAGCAGGATGTCTTCATCTTCACCGGAGACATCAAAAGTAATATCTCGCTGAATAATGAAGCAATCTCACCGGACGATGTCAGACGGGCTGCCGAAATTGTAAGTGCAGATCCATTTATTCAGAAACTGCCGCACGGATATGATGAACCGGTTACAGAACGCGGAAGTACTCTATCTGCCGGTCAGCGCCAGCTTTTGTCCTTCGCACGGACACTTGCTTATGATCCAAAGATCCTTGTTCTCGATGAAGCAACTGCCAACATCGATACAGAAACCGAAACACTGATCACACAGGCACTTGCGCGGCTAATGGATGGAAGAACTACGATCATGGTCGCCCACCGGCTTTCTACGATCCAGCATGCGGATAAAATTATTGTGATGCATCACGGGGAAATAAAAGAATCCGGAACCCATCAGGAGCTGCTGGTGAAGGATGGGTTGTATAAGAAATTGTATGAATTGCAGTTGATGGATTAGACAATTCTGTCATTTTATTTTATATTGATTTTCTTCTTTATGTTTGTTACCATAAGTTCAAGGTGCTATTTCACTGTGTGCGACTTTTTACAGTCTTGGGTATGTGCGTGGAAAGCATGATTCCAAGACACAAAAATAACCGCCCATCGTCCTGAGAAAACATGAGCGGTTATTTTTAATAACCAAATAATATCAGGCGAACCGTCATCGGTAGCACCTTTTCTATTTATTATACTAGCATCTTTACACTTTTATGTCAATTTTCTTTACAAGATTTCTTTCGCCCTATGGCATGCAACGGAATGTCCTTTGGAAATCTCCTGGAGTTTCGGGACACCGTTTTTACAGGCTTCTGTCGCATATGGACAACGAGTCACAAAACGGCAGCCCTCCGGGATATTCATCGGACTTGGCAGCTCGCCTTTGAGCTGGATTCTTTTATGTTCTCTTGCTTTTAACGGATCCACGATCGGAATTGCGGAAAGCAGTGCCTTTGTGTACGGATGCATCGGATTGGTATAAAGTTCATTGCTCTCTGCCACCTCAACCAATGTTCCAAGATACATAACTCCGATTCGGGTACTGATGTAGCGTACCATTGAAAGATCATGTGCTGCAAAAAGATACGTCAGACCAAATTCGTTCTGCAGATCTTCCAGCATATTGACAACCTGTGCCTGGATCGATACGTCCAGTGCTGCGATCGGCTCATCACATACGATGAATTCCGGATTAACTGAAAGTGCTCTTGCGATTCCGATTCTCTGTCTTTGTCCACCGGAAAATTCATACGGGAATTTATCCATATCTGCTTTTGACATTCCAACTTTATTTAATAAATACTCAATTCTTTCTTCTGCCTCTTTCTCTTCCATTCCGGCTTTTTTAAGAGGTTCATTGATAATTTCACGAACATTCCAGAATGGATTTAAAGCAGAATACGGATCCTGGAAAATGATCTGCACTTCATCCTTCATCCACTGCAGATTCTTCGCTTTTTCATTTGTAATATCTTTTCCTTTATAGGTTACTTTTCCATCTGTGATATCATACATACGGATCAGGGTACGTTCCAGTGTTGATTTTCCACAGCCTGATTCTCCAACCAGACCAAAAGTTTCGCCTTTATTGATCTCAAGACTTACACCGTCTACCGCTTTTACATACTGCTTACCGCCCATAAATTTATGAACCGGGAAATACTTCTTCAAATCCGTTGCAGATATTAATATTTCTTTATTCATCTATCTCCCCACCTTACTCATTTAAAAAGCACATTGCTCTGTGTGTTTCTGTAAATTCGGTATACTCTGGTTTCTCATTTTTACATCTTTCAGTTGCATACTCACAGCGTTCCGCGAACGGACATCCTTTCGGAGGATCGATCAGTGACGGCGGAAGTCCCGGAATAGACTGTAAACGCTCGCCTTCTTTCAGATCCAGTGAAGGAATTGCTTTCAGAAGTGCCTTTGTATATGGATGCTTTGGTTCATAAAATACTTCTTCAACCGTACCGCTTTCCATCACCAGACCACCATACATAATGATAACCTTACTGCAGACAGTTGCTACAACACCCATATCATGTGTGATCAGCATAATCGAAGTACGGAATTCATCCTTCAGTTCATGTAAAAGATCCAGAATCTGCGCCTGAATCGTAACATCAAGTGCTGTCGTCGGTTCGTCTGCAATCAGCAGCTCCGGTTCGCAGGCAAGTGCCATCGCGATCAGAACTCTCTGGCGCATACCGCCCGAAAATTCATGTGGATACTGTCCGAGTCTGACTTCCGGATTCGGGATACCTACTTTCTTCAGCATTTCTAATGCTTTTTCTTTCGCTTCATTCTTAGAACATTTTTTCTGCCGGATAATAACTTCCTCGATCTGGCTTCCGATTTTCTTCAGTGGATTCAGTGCGGTCATCGGATCCTGGAAAATCATGGTCATCTCTTTTCCACGGACCTTTCTGCATTCTTCATCCGACAGATCTTTTAATTCTCTTTCATTTAAAAAGATAGACTCAGCAGTTCTTTCTGCGTTGTCTGGCAGAATCCCCATAACTGCTTTCATGGTTACAGATTTTCCACTTCCGGATTCTCCAACCAGACCTACGATTTCACCCTGATCTACGCTGAAGCTGACTCCTCTTACAGCCTTTACTTCCTGTCCATGACTTTTAAAAGAAACATTCATATTTTTTACATTTAATACATTCTTCTTACTCATCTTTATCACCTGCTGTAATTCTCGGTTCTACAAACACACGAAGTACATCCCCTAATTTATTGAAAGAATACACGGTCAGAATGATCAGAATGCCCGGCAGAACTGCCATATAAGGTGCCTTCTGAAGATACTGCTGTGAGCTCTGGAGCAGACTTCCCCAGCTGGACATCGGTGCCGCAACACCAAGTCCCAGGAAGCTAAGTGAACTTTCTACCATGATCGCACTTGCGATCTGTGCTGTTGCTGCTGTGATGATCGTTGGAAATACGGTCGGAAATACGTGTGACATGATAACCTTTCCAGAAGGAATTCCGATAAAATCTGCGTACTGCACATACTCCCTCTCTTTTGCAGAAAGCACTTCCGAACGCACCAGTCTGGCAATTTCCATCCAGCTGAACAGACCAATTACAATAATAATAGATACAAGACCTTTCTTAAATAACAGTCCGACAACGGTTACCATAATGATCCATGGAATAGAACTGAACACATCAACAATACGCATCAGAATATTATCCACAATTCCGCCAAAATAGCCCGCTACCATACCAACGGTTACACCAATTACAATCGAAGTCAGCATCGCCAGTACCCCAACAACCAGTGATACACGTCCACCGTATAATACACGGATAAAATAATCCCGTCCCAGCTCATCTGTTCCAAACCAGTGTGCAGATGACGGTGACTGCAGTTTATGCGCTACGTCAAGAGCATCCGGATCTACACTGCTGAATACAACAAAAACACTGACTAAAATAATTGCAATCAAATATACCGCCGCAAAAATAGCCAGCTTATTATGTTTAAACTCATATTTTACATTCTCAAGTCTTCTGTTCTTCTTTTTCATCTTTACCCCCCTCTATTTCATTGACTTAATTCGAGGATCTGTCACACAATATAAAATATCCGATAACAGATTTCCGAGAATAACAAGGGTTCCTGAAAGCACAAGAATACTCATAACGATCGGATAATCCATTGCCTGTACTGCACTTACAAAATAAGGTCCGATACCCGGCCATGAGAAGATCGTCTCTGTAATAACCGCTCCGGTTACAAGCATCGGAAGCGCCATACCAAGTTTGGTAATCAGCGGAAGAAGGACATTCTTGCTGACATGCTTGAACAAAATTTCTGCTTTGCTTGCGCCAAATGACTTCTGCACAATTACATAATCTTCTTTCAACTGCCCAATTGTAGAGCCACGCACATATCTGGTCAGATCCGGGATAAATCCAACAGTAAGAACTACATACGGCATAATAAAATGCTGCAGAAAATCCAGAATAGAATCTTCTTTTCCAATCGTATGCATTCCCATCAGAGGGAACAACTCCAACTTATAACCAAAGAAAAACATGATGATCATCGCAAACCAGAAAGTTGGTGTCGCAATTCCGATGGAACAGATTCCATCGATCAGCTTATCCTGCCACTGATTCTTATGACTTCCGGCAACCAGTCCTAATACGATTGCCAGTAAAAAAGGCTGTCAGATATGACGGCAACACCAGTTTGATCGTAGACGGAATTCTGCTCTTAAGATCATAAGAAATGCTTGTTCTGGATCTCAGTGAATAACCAAATTCACCCCTGCAGATATTCCCAAGCCATCTTCCATACTGAACAATTACAGGATCATTTAGTCCATACGCTTCTCGCTTTGCCTCTATCTCCTGTTTTGTCATATCCGGTGTCGTAATTGAATCAATTGCATCATACGGCGCAAGATTAATCAGCATAAAGCAGATAAATGTAATGATAAGCAGTAATGGAATTGCCTGTAAAATACGTTTTACAATATATTTCATTCCTCTTCCTCCAAATATAGTTTCTGCTAAAAAAGGGAGGAGGCTTATTAACCCTCCTCCCCGTCATCCATTATTTTAAAGTTAATTTTGATACATCTCCGAATGTATAAATCGGTACGAACTGTGCATCATCAAGTCCTCCAACACGGGCAGTTGTAACAACTGTCTTCATACTTGTACCCATTGGATACTGAAGTGCTTCTTCCGATACCAGAACCTGAAGTTCGCTATACAGCTCTTTTCTCTTAGAATCATCAAGAGTTGTAGCTGCTTCATTGAATTTTGCATCAATGTCTGCATTGTGGAAGTTCATCATATCATCTTTTGTTGAATCAAACAGCGGTGCAAATGTATCCGGGTCGATACCCATTACGTATGCTCCAAGGAACATATCATAATCTGTAGATTCCGGATCATAAGCTGCACTCATGTATGCGGCCTGGTTCACACCACACAACTCAACATCAATACCAACTGCTTTTAATTCAGCCTGGATTGTAAGTGCTTCATTTTTCTGTTCTGTGCTTTCCTCAACATAGCAGAGTTTTAAGGATTTTGCACCATTTGCAGTAAGCTTCTTAGCTTTATCTATATCCTGATCCCACTTTTCAACTCCATCTTCTGTGTAGTAGCTGCTTGAGTACGGAAGGAACGTATATCCTAATTTGTAATAATCTTCACTTGTAAATGCTGCAGTCATGATTTCATCACGATTAAGAGCTCTGAAGATTCCTTCACGATAGTCTTTATCTTTCATACTCGGTGCAACAGAGTTCAGTCTCAGATAAGAAACACGACCTTCGCTGTATTTTGAAACGGTAAAGTTGTCATCACCTTCAAATGTGTCAACCTGATCAACAGTTACGCTCAGTGCATCTACTTCCTGTTTCTGAAGTGCAAGACCTGCTGTATCAGAATTTTCAATAATTCTATATACAACTGTATCAATATTTGCTTCTCCGTTTGCGTAGTTCGGATTCTTCACAAATTTAAGATGTTCACCTGTCTTATATTCTTCAAGCATATATGGACCAGATCCAACAACTTTATTTTCAAGCATATTCACGTCAAAGCTTCCTTTTCCTTCAAAGATATGCTTTGGAACAATAAATGTCTCTGCCGACAGAAGTTCTACTACAGAAGCACTTGGTTCTGCAAGTGTAAATGTTACTGTAGTATCATCTACTTTCTCAACTTTGATCGGTTCCCCACCTACATAAAGATTTTGCTTCATGTCGTTAATAGAATTAAAAGTAAATACAATATCATCTGCTGTTAACGGTTCTCCATCGCTCCACTTTAATCCTTCTTTTAACTTCATCGTATAAACTTTACCATCTTCTGACGCATCCATGCTTTCTGCAAGAATCCAGTCGATTGTTCCATCCTGGTAAATATAGTACGCAGGTGAATAAACCATATGACATGTCATAAGTCCCCATCGGTCATCTGCAGTAATCGGATTCAGTGTATTACCTGTGTCCCCACCGATTGCAAATGTAAATGTATCACTTGCTGCTTTTGTTGATTCTGTTGCGCTCTTGTCAGCTTCTTTGCTGTCTGACTTTGATCCGCCGCATCCGGCAAGCATAGAAACTGCCATAGCTGCACAAAGTAAAGCGCTGAGTACTTTCTTCTTCATTGTAAACCTCCTAATAATATAACATTGTCGACATTCGACATGTTGCTGTTTTTTCTATTGTACTACTACTCTATTTATAAGTCCAATTGATAATTTCTATCCTGTATTACTAATAGGTATTCTCTATAATTTTATAGTATTTTAGAATCCGCTCTGTTTTTAATAGTACATTTAAACAAGACGTGCAAAAAACGAGGCTCTACATCAATCGTAAAACCTCGTTCCTGTTTTCTACTATTATTTCATTTTCAAAATATTCTCTACGACAACATCATCCGGTCATTCGCAAATTCGCCGCCGCTGACTTCTTCAAACTTCGCCAGCAAATCTGCAACCTTCAGATTCTTCTTCTCTTCTCCTGATACATCGTAAATAATTTTTCCTTCATGCATCATGATCAGGCGGTTGCCGTGTGCGATGGCGTCTTTCATGTTATGTGTTACCATCATGGCTGTCAGATTATTTTCGCTGATGATCTTGTCAGAGAGTGCAAGTACTTTTGCGGCAGTCTTTGGATCAAGAGCGGCTGTATGCTCATCAAGGAGCAGAAGTTTCGGCTTTTTAAGGGAAGCCATAAGAAGTGTGATCGCCTGACGCTGTCCGCCGGAGAGGAGACCAACCTTACTGCTTAAGCGGTCTTCAAGTCCAAGATCAAGTTCTTTTAACGCTTCTCTATAGTGTTCACGTTCTTTCTTTGTAACGCCCCAGCCAAGGCCTCTTTTCTGACCACGGCGTGCAGCGATGGCCATATTTTCTTCAATAGACATTGTTGCTGCGGTTCCTGTCATAGGATCCTGGAACACACGACCGAGGAAGAGTGCACGTTTATGTTCGGAAAGTTTTGTGATGTCAGTCCCGTCGATGATGATATTTCCTTTATCGATTCCCCATACACCTGCAATCGCATTCAGTGTTGTAGATTTTCCGGCCCCATTTCCTCCGATGATCGTAACGAAATCGCCAGGATTTAAGTTGAGGTTAACTCCGTTGAGGGCACGTTTTTCATTGATTGTACCAGCGTTAAATGTCTTATAAATATCTTTGATTTCTAACATGTATCCCATTATTTTGCCCGTCCTTTCTTGAAGTAAGTATCTTTCATATAAGGAACTGCGAGGAAGCATGCAACAACTACAGCTGAGAACAGTTTCATATAATCAGATGGCATCTTCAGCCAGAGTACTAATGCGATTACAAGGTAGTAAAGGATTGCTCCGATGAAGACTGCACCGAGTGTGAAGGCAAAAGCTGCTTTTCTGTGTGCACAGAATTTTCCGAAAATCACTTCGCTGATGATGACGGCTGCAAGTCCGATAACGATCGCGCCACGTCCCATATTGACATCAGCTGCGCCCTGGTACTGTGCGTAAATTCCACCGCAAAGTCCTACAAGACCGTTGGAGATCATAAGTGCAAGAACTTTGTTGAATCCTGTGTTGATGCCCTGAGCACGAGCCATCTGTTCGTTACATCCTGTCGCACGGATGGATGCACCGAGTTCTGTTCCGAAGAACCAGTAGCAGAGTGCGATCAGGATCAGTGCTGCAAGGATTAATTTCAGGAAGAAGATCCAGTTGCCTTCTCCGGTTACATAACGAAGAGAAGCAACCAGTTTGTACTGCATGACATTGACCGCTTGGTTGGATTTCCCCATAATGCCAAGGTTTACGGAGTAAAGTCCGATCTGTGTCAGAATACTTGCCAAAATTCCCGGAATTCCGAAAAATGTATGTAAGACTCCTGTTACAAATCCTGCTGCCATACCTGCAAGGAATGCAAAGACAAGTGCAAGTGCAGGATTCACACCTGCGCGGATGAGCATAACTGCGACTGCACCGCCGGTTGCAAGTGAACCGTCTACGGTCAGATCCGCAAAGTCAAGTATACGAAATGTAATGTAAACACCGAGTGCCATAATTCCCCAGATAATGCCCTGGGCCACGTTGCCCGGGAGAGCACGTACCAGAGTCATTGGATCAAGGGCTGCGAAATATGCTGCCATGATTTATCCCTCTAATCTTTCTTTTTATTGTTTCATATAAATAGATAATTCCATCACCGAAGGTGATTTGGAATGCATTTTGACTAAGTTACTGTGAACGGAGTGAACAGTAACTAGAATCAAGAGCGACCATTCATCTGGATGAAGCCCGCCCTTGAGAAAAATGTGTTCTGTTTAATATCTTCTGATTAATATGTTTTGGTTGAATGGAAGAATCTTATTCTTCGATTGCTTCATATCCGTCTGGAATAGTAATTCCAAGTTCCTCACAGATGGCAGGATTGTACATCTTTGTTACAATTCGGGGCACTTTCAATCTTCATTGTAGTAATGTCAGCACCGTTTACAAGAATGTCGTAAGCCATCTCACCGGCTTTATATCCGATATCGTAGTAGCTGATAGAAAGTGTTGCAATACCACATCCTTCACAGATTTCCCTGCTCACCGGCGATTACAGGAACCTTAGCCGGCAGACAGATGTTATTGATGATTTCTGTGTTTGAAGCCATTGTGTTATCTGTAGGAATGTAAAGTGCATCACATTCGGAAACTGCATTTGTTACAACAGACTGAATCTCATTAGAATCAGCAGCTGTGTACTCTTTGTATGCGATTCCATCTTTCTCTAATGCTTCAGCGAAAAGCTTTGCCTGATATGCTGAGTTTGGTTCAGCGGAGCAGTAGAGAAGTCCGACTGTTTTAGCATCAGGAATGAGTTCTTTGAGCATTGCCACCTGCTCATCAATCGGTGCAAGATCGCTTGTTCCGGAAATGTTCATTCCTGTTGTTCCTGTCCAGTCAGAGATATCAAGTGCTGTAGCGTAGTCTGTAACAGATGTTCCGAGAATCGGGATATCACTTGTTGCTGCGCTTGCACACTGGAGTGCTGTTGTTGCATTTGCAAGAATCAGATCCACATTATCCGCTACGAAGTTATTTGCGATTGTAGCACAGTTAGCCTGCTCGCCCTGGCCGTTCTGAAGGTCGAATTTGACATTGCCTTCTCCGAACTTTTCTGTACAGGCATCTTCAAATCCTTTTGTTGCTTCGTCAAGAGCAGCATGCTCTAACTGCTGTAAGATACCGATCTTATAAGTCTTTCCTGAATCGGATCCGTTGTCTGCGCTCTTATCTGTAGAGTCGGATGAACTTCCGCAAGCTGCAAGTGAAAGTGTCATTCCGGCAGCCATAAGTACTGCTAAAATTTTCTTAGATTTCATGATTGTGTCCTCCCTTTTTCGATTTATACAATCTACGCTTTAAACCGTTACGCTTTAAAGCGCTAAACTGTAAGATGTCATGTGATAAATTATAGCACGATTATTTGATACGTCAAGTGAAAATGGAACAAAAATGCAAGATTATTGAAAAAATGTTGCAAAAAAACAATGCTTTATTCGTCTGGAAAATTGTGATATTATAAGATATGGTGTAAAATTAAGAATCATGAAAGTCTTTCTTCTATAATATGGGGATTTTTGCTGCAAAGAAATTAACAGAAGGATTTTTATGGAATTGAATAAAGGAGTTTATTTTTATAGATGAAGAAAAAGCACGAACACATTATAGAAGATGTGCGGCCGGGAAGTATTGCAGGAAGAGCTGGGGATTGAACCGGGAGATATTCTGCTGGAGATTGACGGTCAGGTGATCGAGGATATTTTTGACTATCAGTTTTATGTGGAATCTGAGGAGCTGCTTGTTGTGATCCGAAAAGCGAACGGGGAAGGATGGGAGCTTGAAATTGAGAAAGATGTTGATGAGGATCTGGGAATTGATTTCGGTAAGGGACTGATGGAT
>ENA-OQBD01000604-OQBD01000604.1-human-gut-metagenome-genome-assembly--contig:-NODE-604-length-18939-cov-5.609505_pt1 | contig 18939 bp, 19 predicted proteins | sample MGYA00242742_ERZ504543 | MGnify/ENA primary metagenome ERZ504543 (study PRJEB26092, sample SAMD00036239) | human gut metagenome | host: Homo sapiens | study: EMG produced TPA metagenomics assembly of...
ATAAGAAAACCCCGGAAAACCTTGATTTTCCGGGGTTTTTGAACCATTTTGATATAGTCTGAGCAGTCGATTATCGCTTGCTGAACTGCGGAGCGCGACGAGCTGCTTTGAGACCGTATTTCTTACGTTCTTTCATACGTGGGTCACGAGTTAAGAATCCAGCAGCTTTCAGAACTGGTCTGTAGTCGTTGTCTGCCTGAAGAAGGGCTCTTGCAACACCATGTCTGATGGCACCAGCCTGTCCTGTGTATCCACCGCCATGAACGTTAACTAATACGTCAAATTTGCCTTCTGTTTCTGTTGCAGCTAAAGGCTGACGAACGATAACTTTCAGTGTATCTAATCCAAAATATTCATCGATATCTCTTTTATTGATTGTGATCTTACCGGTTCCAGGTACAAGATAAACTCTTGCGATTGATTTTTTTCTTCTTCCTGTTCCGTAGAATTTTGCGCTAGCCAATGTTTTCTACCTCCTAATTAAAATGTTAAAGCTTCTGGTTTCTGAGCTTCATGTTTGTGTTCCGGTCCTGCATATACGAAAAGTTTTGTGTACATGCTTCTTCCTAAAGGTCCTTTTGGAAGCATACCTTTAACTGCGAGCTCGATAACTCTCTCAGGTTTCTTTGCTAACATTTCTTTTAATGTGGTTTCTCTCATTCCACCTACATAATCGGAGTGATTGTAGTAGATCTTCTGCTCTAATTTCTTACCTGTAACTTTGATCTTGTCAGCGTTTACGATGATTACATAATCACCTGTGTCTACGTGTGGTGTAAACTGTGGTTTATTTTTTCCTCTTAAAACGCTTGCTACTCCGGATGCCAGACGGCCAAGAGTACATCCATCAGCGTCAACTACATACCATTTTCTTTCGATTTTATCTGGATTAGCCATATAAGTCTGCATGGTTTTACCTCCTGTTATTTATCAACGATAGTTTAATTAACCGCGGAATTTCCCGCGAATATAAGTTATTGGAAACGCCGGTGCTAAAAATGCGGAAATGTCCGAAACCGCTGATAAATACTTTCGCCTGGGCTATTTGGCTTAAGCATCTCGCACTACGTCACATTTGGTTATTATATTATAAGGGTTCTGTTCTGTCAATAGGTTTTGTGTCGTTTTTTCAATTTTTTTCGTTACTCCCCCGTTTTTTGTTTTCAGCCAAAAAAACTGTTGATCAGTTATCCCACCGGCAATTATCGAAACGGATGATTTTCTCCTCCTGACTATCATCAATCAAAAAATTCAATCCCCATCAGTGTCAGTCCCTGGGCCGGAGCTGTCGGTCCTGCCATTTCCCGGTTGCAGGCTTCCAGGATTGTTTTTACTCTCTCAGGTGGATACTGTCCGTTTCCTACTTCGATCAGAGTTCCGGAGATGATTCGTACCATGTTGTAGAGGAATCCTGTTCCTGTTACACGTATGGTTACGATATCTCCGTCACGCCATACATCAATTCCTGTCACTGTACGGATAGTTGTTTTTACCTGCGCTTTTGCACCGCAAAAAGAAGCAAAATCATGCTGTCCGATCAGGTATGAGGTTGCTGCTTTCATCTTATCTACATCCAGTTTGTAGTGGTAGAAATAGGTGTATAAGCGCTCTGTCGGAACCGGGAATTTGCGATTCAGGATGCGGTATTCGTATGTTTTCTCGCTGTCGCAATAACGGGGATGGAAATCCGGTTCTACTTCTTCAGAGAGCTGAATACGGATATCTTCCGGAAGACGCTGGTTCAGTGCATAGGAAATCTTTTCCCCGGGAATGCGTGTGTTGGTGTCAAATACTGCCACGTTTCCCATGGCATGAACCCCTGCGTCTGTACGGCTTGCACCGATCGTTTCTATCTTCTCGCCAAGAAGCTCGGACAATGTATCATTTAATACCCCCTGTACAGTAATCCCGTTTGGCTGTGTCTGCCAGCCGCAATAGTTTGTGCCGTCATATGCAACTACAAGACCAATTCTTTTCATCTGTTTTCCTCCATAAAAATTGAAAACTTTTGTTATAACAAAATAAACAATATGCTGTAATCCTTTCCTACCGGATTACAGCATATAAAATATCTTTATAAATTATATCAGTACTTTCTCAGATTCCCACAATTCTGAAAACAATGGCGATTCCCAGATAAGCCCACATCACCACATAGGAAATGTAGTCTCTGGACTCATAACGCAATGGCTTCATCTGGGTTCTGTTATCCCCTCCATGATAGCACCTTGCTTCCATGGCCATGGCCAGATCATTTGCTCTTCTGAACGCAGAAATAAACAGCGGAACCAGAAGCGGAATCATATTTTTTGCCTTCTGAATTATATTTCCGGTTTCAAAATCTGCGCCACGTGCAATCTGTGCTTTCATGATCTTATCGGTTTCCTCCATAAGGATTGGGATAAAACGCAGCGCAATAGACATCATCATGGCAATCTCGTGGATTGGCACATGAAGTTTATTTAACGGCCTGAGAAGTCGTTCCAGACCATCTGTAAGCTGATTGGGTGTGGTAGTCAGCGTCATAAGAGAAGAACCGATCACCAGATACGTCAGGCGGATGGCCATTCTTCCGGCCAGCTTCAGGCCCTCCTCTGTCACATGCAGGATTCCCCACTGCCAGAGAACCTTTCCGGGTGTCAGAAATATATTAAATACCACTGTGATCATAAGAAGCATCACGATTGCCTTCAGTCCCTTGAACATAAATTTCACAGGAACTTTGGAAAGAATGATCATCGCTGCCAGAAATATAGTTGCCACTGCATATCCCGGAAATGTATGGAATACAAAGACAGAGATGATGAACACCAGCGTACCCACCAGCTTTGCTCTCGGATCCATTTTGTGCAGAACGGAATCTGCAGGATAATACTGTCCTATTGTAATGTCTCGGATCATACTTCCTGCCCTCCCTCATTCTCTTCTTGTTCTGCAGACTTTTTATCCATTGTTTCCTTCTGAATGCTTAAATCTTCATCAGGCACATCTGAATGAGACTCTTTCGTCCCATCCTTAGTCAGATCAGCTTCCATCTCACTAATTAAGGTTTCTGCTTTGGCATTTTCTTTTTTCGACTGACTGTCTGAAACAGATTGTCTGTCACCGGACAATTTCCCGGGATTACATTTTCTTAAAACTGCAAGGATATTCTCTTTTGCCTCATCCACCGTTGTAGCAGTTACATCTACATCCAGGCCTTTTTCCTTCAACGCATGCATGATATAAGTAATCTGCGGTGCTGCAAGTCCCATGGCTTCCAGCTCTCTGTAATGAGCAAATACTGCTTTGGGAGCATCGTCATATGCGATTTCTCCGTCATTGACTACGATCAGTCTCTCCGCATATTTTGCAATATCCTCCATGCTGTGGGATACAAGGATAATGGTAATCCCTCTTACTTTATGAAGCTCTGCGATCTGGTCAAGGATATCATCTCGTCCTTTCGGATCCAGACCTGCAGTTGGCTCATCCAAAATAAGAATTTTCGGATTCATTGCCAGTACACCGGCAATAGCAACTCTTTTCTTCTGTCCGCCGGAAAGCTCAAAAGGGGATTTACTGAAATTTTTCTCCTTGAAACCTACGTGCTGCAGTGCTTTCTTTGCTTCTACTTCTGCCTCTTCCCTGGATAATCCCTGATTCATGGGACCAAAGCATACATCAGAAAGCACATCATTCTCAAAGAGCTGATGCTCCGGATACTGAAATACAAGACCAACCTCGCTTCGCAGGGCACGACGATCATATTTCTCTCCCCAGATATCCTCTCCATTATAAGTGATCGTACCGGAAGTTGGACGGATCAGCGCATTGAAATGCTGGATCAGTGTAGATTTCCCACTTCCTGTATGTCCGATAATTCCGATAAACTGTCCGTCCGGAATAGAAAGATTGATATCTTTCAGCGCATGGATCTCATAGGCAGTTCCCGGACTGTAGGTATAAGTTACATTTTTTAATTCTATTGACATAAGGCATTCACCAGCTCCTCTGTAGTCAGTATTCCCTCCGAAACATCCACTCCGGCTTTATGAAGTTCGTGTGCCAGAAGTGTTACCTGCGGCACATCCAGTCTGTATTCTTTCAGAGTTTCCACCTGTGAGAAAATCTCTCTGGGTGTTCCCTGCATCACCACTTCTCCGTTGTCCATAACATATACCTTGTCCGCATGAACAACTTCTTCCATATAGTGAGTGATCAGAATGACTGTCACTCCTTCCCGTCTGTTAAGGTCACTGACTGCCTCAAGAACTTCCTTTCGTCCATTCGGATCCAGCATTGCAGTTGGCTCATCCAAAATGATGCATTTCGGACGCATTGCCATGACACCGGCAATTGCAACTCTCTGCTTCTGCCCGCCGGAAAGTTTATTCGGAGAATGATAACGATAGGATGTCATTCCTGTTTTTTTCAGGCTCTCATCTACACGCTCCCAGATTTTCTCTGTGGGCACACCCATATTCTCCGGTCCGAACCCTACGTCTTCTTCTACTACAGTTCCTATGATCTGATTGTCAGGATTCTGAAAAACCATGCCCGCTTTCTGTCGGACTTTCCATAATTCCGGCTCTTTAGACGTGTCAATCCCATCTACCCACAAAGTTCCTTCCGTCGGAAGCAACAGCGCATTCAGGTGCTTTGCAAGAGTAGATTTTCCGGAACCATTATGTCCCAGAACAGCCACGAATTGTCCGGCTTCAATGTCCAGGTTTACATCATTGACAGCACGCTGCGTATCCTGCACGTTACCATCTTCATCATACTTGAGATAGTCAAATCCCAGCTTGAATGCCTTGATAATTCCCATAATATTTTTGTCCTCGTATTTTGTCTGTCTGCTGCTTATTTTCACAGGAAAAGAATCCCGTCAGTAAACAGCGAATATTTATTTTTTCAGGCTTCTTCAGTAGCTGCCAGTCCGGTCAACTCGTCAATCAGAGCCCAGATCTCATCTCTTCCCTGCTTCGTCTCAGCAGAGAAAGGAATAATAATGCCATCTTTGCTCAGCTTCAGCCCTTCTTTGATTGCTTTGATATTTTTCTGAACCTGGCTTCGTTTGAGCTTGTCAAGCTTCGTTGCAATAATGATCGGCTCATAGCCATTGTTCAGAATCCAGTCATACATCATCTTGTCATTTGCAGACGGATCATGACGGATATCGATAAGAAGGAAAACCGCCTTCAGGTTTTTGGATGTATGAAGATATCTTTCGATCATCTTGCCCCATTTTTCCTTCTCAGACTGTGAAACCTTTGCGTATCCGTAACCAGGGAGGTCTACCAGATACATGGCTTCATTGATATTATAAAAGTTAATGGTCTGTGTTTTTCCCGGCTGTGCACTTGTTCTGGCAAGAGATTTCCGGTTCATCAGCCCGTTGATCAGCGATGATTTTCCCACATTTGATTTTCCTGCAAATGCAACCTCCGGTCTGTTGGTGTCCGGGAGTTTGCTGGTAATACCGCATACGATATCTAATGATACATTCTTAATAACCATTGATTTCCTCTCTTTTTTCACAACAAATGGTCAATCTTTACTGACTGACCATTTATTTTATACCAGTGCCTTATTAAGCACTTCCTTCATCGAACTTACAAAGGTAATGGTAAGTCCGTCTGTGATTTCCTTATCTAATTCCTGAATATCCGGTTTGTTTTCTGCCGGCACTAACACCTCTTTGATCTTAGCATATTTTGCCGCAAGAAGTTTTTCTTTCAAACCGCCGATCGGAAGAACTCTTCCTCTCAGTGTGATCTCACCGGTCATTGCAAGGTCTGCCCTTACCGGCTTCTTAATAATTGCGGAAAGGATTGCAGTTGCCATGGTAATACCTGCGGATGGTCCGTCTTTTGGTACTGCCCCCTCCGGAATATGCACATGAATATCGTTTTCCTGGAAAAATTCCGGCTCAACTTTATAGTCAGAAGCAATGGAACGAATGTAAGTAATACCTGCCTGTGCAGACTCTTTCATAACATCTCCCAACTGTCCGGTAAGCATCAGCTCACCCTTGCCGGGCATTACATTGACTTCAATCTGCAGTGTATCGCCGCCCACCTGTGTCCAGGCAAGCCCACGGGAAATACCAATCTCATCTTTCTTATTTGCCATAAGATAGTTAAAATGCTCTTTTCCAAGAAAATCTGACAGATTCTTTGAAGTCACTGTAACTTTCTTTTTATCTTCTTCCATGATCAGACGTGCAGTTTTTCTGCATATCTGTCCGATGGTTCTCTCCAGGTTTCGAACTCCGGCTTCTTTTGTATAATTGTTGATGATCTTCTTAAGAGCCGCTGACTGGATTGTCAGTTTACCTTTCTCGATACCGTTCTCTTCCATCTGCTTCGGAATCAGATGTTCCTTTGCAATATGTTCCTTCTCATTCTCAGTATAACCTGCGATCTCGATCAGTTCCATACGGTCAAGAAGTGGTCTCGGAATGCCCTGAACATCGTTTGCAGTTGCAATAAACAGTACTTCTGAAAGATCCTGTGGAACCTCTATATAATGATCCATAAATCTGCTGTTCTGTTCCGGATCAAGCACCTCAAGAAGTGCCGCAGAAGTATCTCCTTTATAATCACTGCTGGTCTTGTCAATCTCATCCAGAAGCATCAGAGGATTGCTCACTCCTGCCTGCTGTAATGCTGCAGTGATCCTTCCCGGCATTGCTCCTACATAAGTCTTTCTGTGGCCCCGGATCTCAGCCTCATCTCTCACACCGCCCAGACAGATACGTACATATTTCTTATGCATTGCTTCTGCAATCGATCGGGCAATGGAGGTTTTACCTGTTCCGGGAGGTCCTACCAGACAAAGGATCGGACTTTTTCCCTTATGTGTCAGTTTGCGGACGGAAAGGAACTCCATCACACGCTCCTTCACATCTTTCAGACCGTAATGACCTTCCTGAAGTACTTTCCATGCTTCTTTCAGATCATCAGAATCTGTGGATTTCTTCTCCCACGGAAGTGCCAGCATGGTTTCAATATAACCACGCAGTACTGCATTCTCGGATACATTGCTGTTGGTATTCTTAAATCTCTCGATTTCTTTGCTGATCTTCTCTTTTACCTCATCGCCGGCCTGAAGTTCCTGGAGTTTCTTCTTAAACTCCTCTGCGTCATCCGCAGTATTATCCTCACCCAGTTCCTCACGTATCAGTTTCAGCTGCTCTCTGAGAATATATTCTCTCTGATTCTTATCAATTCTGGCCTTCACTTTTTTCTGGAGATCTCTGCCAATCTGCATGATCTCAATCTCATTTCCAAGGATTGCACCCAGAACTTCATAACGTTCCTCCAGTGTAAGTGCCTCCAGAATCTTCTGCTTATTCTGATAAGATAAAGGAATATTTACGGCAATCTGCTCAACCAGTTCCTCAACATTATCTATATTTAAAATCTGTGCTACCAGCTCTTTGCTGACTTTTCCATTTTCCATGCAGTATCTGTGGAATAATTCCTTAAGGCTTCTGTGCATGGCTTCCATCACTGGTTCCGGCATCTGCATTTCTTCTTCATCAACAGGTATGATCTCACTTCTGATAAACGGAAACTCCTGCTCAAATTTCACAAGTGTGGCTCTTCCCGTTCCCTCTACAAGTACCCGCAAAAGGTTCTGCGGAAGTTTCACAACCTGTTTGATATAGGCAATGGTTCCTACATGATATACACCTGCCAGATCCGGTGATTCCACCTCAGGATCAATCTGAGTAACCAGAAAAATCTTCTGGTCATGAAGCATGGCAGCTTCAATCGCCTTGACAGAACGCTCCCTGCTCACATCAAAATGAACGATCATCCCGGGAAGGATGGTAGTCCCCCTGAGAGCGATCGCAGGCAGCACTATATTCTGATTTGTCATTTATTGTTCAGTCCCTTTCATCAGGCTGTTTCCGGTTTATCCTTCTTGTGTGTCCGGGACGTTCTTCTGCTTCCGGCTGTCTTCGCCTGTGCAGGAGCTTCTCCGCGGACGATCTCCGGCTCACCGGTGCCATCTACTACATCTTTGGTAATTGTACACTTGCGGATCGTGTCATCTGACGGAATCTTATACATCAGATCCATCAGTGAACCTTCCATGATCGCACGCAAACCTCTGGCTCCTGTCTTACGTTCCAGAGATTTCTTTGCGACCAGTTCAAGTGCATCATCTTCAAAATCAAGTTCAACACCATCCAGTTCAAATAATCTGTGATACTGTTTGGTAAGTGAGTTCTTCGGCTCTTTCAGAATACTGATCAGCGCATTCTCATCCAGCGCATCCAGAGTTACAACTACCGGCACACGACCGATAAACTCAGGAATCAGGCCGAATTTGATAAAGTCTTCCGGCATTACATCCTTCAGGATCTCACCCACATTTCTGTCTTCCTTAACAGAAACCTCTGCACCGAAACCGATGGACTTGGTATCCTGTCTGGACTCAATGATCTTCTCGATTCCGTCAAAAGCACCGCCGCAGATAAACAGAATATTTGTTGTATCAATCTGAAGAAACTCCTGATGAGGATGCTTGCGGCCACCCTGAGGCGGAACACTTGCCACTGTACCTTCCAGAATCTTCAGAAGTGCCTGCTGCACGCCTTCACCGGAAACATCGCGGGTTATGGATGGATTCTCAGATTTTCTTGTGATCTTATCAATCTCATCAATATAGATAATTCCGTACTGTGCACGTTCAATATCATAATCTGCTGCCTGAATGATCTTGAGAAGAATATTCTCAACATCCTCTCCTACATATCCGGCTTCTGTCAGTGTAGTAGCATCTGCAATAGCAAACGGTACATTCAGAAGTCTGGCAAGTGTCTGAGCCAGCAGAGTTTTACCTGAACCTGTAGGTCCAAGCATCAGAATATTACTCTTCTGAAGCTCTACATCAGAATTTTTTGACGCAAGAATTCTTTTATAGTGATTATAAACAGCAACGGAAAGAGCCTTTTTTGCTGCATCCTGACCAATTACATAATCATCCAGAACTGCATGGATCTCTTCCGGTTTTAACAGATTAATATCAGAATTCAAAACCTCGTCATCATAAGGATTTAATTCTTCCTCCATGATCTCTGAGCAGATGCCAATGCACTCGTCGCATATAAATACTTTACCATCCGGACCTGCGATCAGTTTTCTTACCTGATCTTCTGTCTTCTGGCAAAAGGAGCATCTTACTTTTCCTTCTCTCATTTTTTCTGCCATGAATTTATGTCTGTCCTTTCTCTATACTAACTAATAAGACTCCTGTGACGATTCACAGGAGTCTTATCTTTCGCATTATTTATGCATGACTACACCGTCAATCAGTCCATATGCCTTTGCTTCTTCAGCAGTCATATAGTTGTCCCGGTCTGTATCACGCTCAACAACTTCTATCGGCTGACCGGTATTTGCAGCCAATAACTCATTTAAAGTTCTCTTTGTCTGTGCGATATGATCTGCCACGATCTGGATCTCTGTTGCCTGTCCCTGCGCACCGCCGGATGGCTGATGGATCATGATAGTGGAATGCGGAAGAGCAAATCTCTTTCCTTTTGCACCGCCTGCCAGAAGAAAGGCACCCATGCTGGCAGCCATTCCAAGACAAATGGTAGAAACATCGCATTTAATATACTGCATGGTATCATAGATTGCCATGCCGGCTGTTACGGAACCGCCCGGGCTGTTGATATACAGCTGAATATCTTTACCAGGATCTTCTGCTTCCAGGAAAAGAAGCTGTGATACGATCAGTCCTGCACTCACATCATTTACTTCCTCACCAAGAAAAATGATTCTGTCCTTCAGAAGCCTTGAATAGATATCATAGCTTCTCTCTCCCCTGCTTGTCTGTTCAATGACATAAGGTACTAAACTCATATAAACGCCTCCATTTACGCGGCTGACTTTTTTCCGAAAAAGGCAGACATCTGAGCCTGTCTCTTTTCGGTTCTTAAAATTCGATTACTTTAAAATTAAACTTCCTTAGCAGCGTCAGCGATAACAGTAACTGCTTTCTGTACAGCCATGTCTTTCTTCATCTGCTCAAGTTCACGCTCTCCAAGTAATTCTTTTAACTTGTCAGCTTCCATTTTGTATGCTTCAGCCATCTTGGAGATCTCTTCATTTACTTCTTCCTCTGTTGGCTGAATGTTCTCAACTTCTGCTACTTTCTCAAGAACCAGTCTTGTCTGGATTCTCTTTAATGCCTGTGGTTTCATGTCTTCCATCATCTTGTCAGCAGTCATGCCTGTGAACTGGAAGTACTGATCCATGGATAATCCCTGAGACTGCATTCTTCTGCTGAAATCATCAAGCATCTGACGGCACTGTGTCATAAGCATAGCTTCCGGAATATCCATCTGTGCATTTTCGATTGCTTTATCTACTGCTGCATCTTCTTTTGCACGTTTTGCTTCGTCTGCTTTCTTATCTTCAAGATTTGTTTTTACATGCTCTTTATACTCTGCAAGTGTATCGAACTCAGAAACATCTTTTGCAAAATCATCATCCAGTTCAGGAAGTTCTTTTGCTTCGATCTTCTTAACTGCGCATTTGAAGATTGCTTCTTTACCTGCAAGTTCTTTTGCCTGATATTCTTCAGGGAATGTAACTTTTACGTCTACATCATCGCCAACTTTAGCACCAACAAGCTGTTCCTCAAATCCCGGGATAAATGTGTTGGAACCAAGTGTCAGAGGATACTCTGTAGCCTGTCCGCCATCGAAAGGTACTCCGTCTACAGATCCTTCGAAGTCGATTGTTACGATATCATTTAACTGAGCTGCGCGGTCTTCTACGCTGATTGTTCTGGAGTTTTTCTCCTGCTCTTTCTTGAGTTCAGCTTCTACGTCTTCGTCTGTTACTGTGATTTCAGTTTTCGGTACTTCTACACCTTTGTAATCACCTAATGTAACTTCCGGTTTAACAGCAACTTCTGCTGTGAAGATGAATGCTTTTCCAGGCTCAGCCTGTGTAATGTCGATTGTCGGCTGGGAAACAATCTCAAGTTCGCATTCAGCTAATGCTTTGCTGTAGTGTTCCGGAATCAGAGCGTTAACAGCATCTTCAAGGAATACTCCTTTGCCATACATCTGCTCGATCATTTTTCTTGGAGCTTTTCCTTTACGGAATCCAGGGATGGAAATTCTTCCTTTTGCTTTCTGGTATGCATTCTGCATTGCTTTTTCTAAATCTTCAGCGGCAACTTCGATAGTAAGTTTAGCCATGTTTTTTTCCATTTTTTCCACCTGTAAACTCATGTTACAATGTTCCTCCTTAAATTCAGGTTATATTTTGCGACTGGTTTTTCAGCTGCGTTATATCATTCACAGTTTTTACCTATTTCTATATATTCAAGTCTGAGCTCCGCTCCCACCATTGCAGAAGCGGGAGAGTTACTGTTCACTCTGTGTCAGTAACGCAAGAAGTCTGTTTATAACTCAATTATATATTTACAGTCATTGTAGCAGTATAGCACAAAAAATCCAAAAGTGCTAGTGTTTTTTCGCATAAAAATAAGGGTTTTGGGATGTTTTAACGTGTGTAAACTACAGATTCTGCGATTTCTTTTGCTTTTTCTTCATTTTCGAGCTGTGAAATCAGGGAGAGTGCGAAGTCTACAGCCGTTCCCAGGCCGCGGCTGGTGGTTATGTTTCCGTCTACTACTACGCTGTCTTCACTTGTTACTGCGCCATCTTTGGAGAGAACTTCCATGAATGACGGATAGGAAGTTGCTTTGCGGCCTTTGAGGAATCCCAGTCCGGAAAATACGCTTGGAGCTGCGCAGATGGCTGCGATTTTTTTGCCTTTATTGTTGAAGTCTGTCAGGAGGTCGATGAGTGGTTTGTAACCGGCAAGGTATTTGGTTCCCGGCATTCCTCCAGGAAGAACGAGCATGTCGGCGTCGGCGAAGTCGGTTTCAGCGAATATGGCGTCGGTGAGCATGGTGATGCCGTGGGATGTCTGGATCCGGGTGGTTTCTTTGATAGATACGGTTTTGATGTCGATTCCGGCGCGGCGGAGAAGGTCTACTACGGTTAAACCTTCAATGTCTTCGAATCCATCGGCGAGGAAGATGTATACTTTTTTACTCATTTTTTGTGCCTCCTGGTTGTTGTATTTTTTAAGATTTTTATCTTGTTTTTCTGAAATAGATTATAGCATTTTTTATGGATAGTTACAATGTTTGTTTGGATTGGGTAGGGACACTGGGCAGGGACGCGCGAAGCCATCTGTCTCCTGGGGTTCAGTTTCGTGAGCCTAAGTAACTCTAAGGTTTGGTAAATCTGCTAAAAACATGAAAAAGAATGCAAAACTCGCTCCGTTGCAAACTTCGCTCAGACACGTTGCGATTCTTTTCCATAACGCAGATTTCCCAAACCTAAGAGTTACTAAGACTCGTCAAATTCACCCCAGGAGACAGATGGCTTCGCGCTGGGAACTGGCAAAATGTTATTTTTACCATAGCTCTGGTTTCAAGTCTTTCGGCAATGGATTGGGATATGTTTCTCCGTCTAATGTTTCTGTCAGTTCTTTTCTGGCTTGATTTGCCAGTTCTGGATTTTGTAAAAAATCCAGAGCTGTGAGGGACATGATTTTGGCGGCGTAGAGCATTCCTTTGTGAGCGATTGAGGATTTGCCCTGGGCTACTGCCTGCCAGGAGTGGAGAGCGGTTCCTGCGGCGAATGTGGGGATGTTGAGGTGGACGGTTGGAACGATCCAGCTTACGTCTCCTACATCGGTGGAGTATTTGAGGTCGCTGTACAGATTTTGACAGGCGATTGGTTCGAAGATTGGGGTTTTCATTGCTTCCGGTGCTTTGGGACCAAAGTAGTCCCGGGCAATTGTAGGAAGTTGGTTTTTGTCCTGATCCGAGAGGGACTGCTGGAATTTTTGTGCGTAGGCATATTCCTGCTCTGTATATGGAATCGGGCCAAGTTTTTCCAAGTAGGTGTTCATATGGTCTGCAAGGATTTTACTGGAGATTAAATTGGAATAGGCAGCCACCTGACGGATTTCTACGGTAGTTTCGGTCATGAGGGCGGCGCCTTTGGCTATATTACATACACGGTTGTAGAGTTCTTTTACCTGAGTGATCTTCGGGGCGCGGATGGCGTAGAGTACTTGGGCTCTGGACTGGACTACGTTTGGGGCATCTCCGCCTGTGTCGGTGATGGCATAGTGGATTCTGGCTTCGTCTATCATGTGTTCACGCATGTAGTTTACGCCTACGTCCATTAATTCTACTGCATCCAGTGCGGAACGGCCTAATTCCGGGCACATGGAGGCGTGTGCCGGGGTTCCGTGGAATGTGAAGAAGACTCTGAAGTTTGCTTTGGTGCTTCCGTAGCATGCGCGTCGTCCCTGTTCCGGGTGCCAGCAGAGGGCGAGGTCACAGTCATCGAAATAGCCGTCGCGTACGAGAAACGCTTTGCCGCCTGCGTTTTCTTCGGCTGGGCAGCCGTAGTAGCGGATTGTTCCTTTCAGGTTGTGTTCTTTCATGAAGTCTTTTAATGCGATGACGGAAGCAAGGGTGCCTGTTCCGATAAGCTGATGACCGCAGCCATGACCACAATTATCAGTATGTCCTGAATCTGGATTTTGTTTCTTTTCTCTTTCCGGCACGCTTTCATATTTTGAATCTGATGTTTTTTCTTCCGGGATTCTCTCGGTAGTATCTGCTTTCTGCGAGAGTCCCGGCAGGGCATCAAATTCGCCAAGAAATCCTATAACCGGTTTTCCGGAACCGTATTCTGCAATAAATGCTGTTTCCTCTCCTGCCAGATTTGATTTTATGGAAAATCCCTCTTTCTTTAATGTCTGCTGAAGTAATTCAGAAGATTTATATTCTTGAAATCTCGGCTCCGCATACTCCCAGATTTTATCGCTGATTTTGGCATAATATTCTTTTTTATCTTCAATTTTTTCTGATATTTCTTTTATGTATTCATCCATATATTTTTCCTCTTGTCCCATGCTGTTTCCTACTTTCTTCTTCATTCCCCACAACATTTTTATCTATTTTACATTAAGCAGATATCATGTTACTGTTCACACACCACTATCCCGAGACATACAAGCCAAAATTCCATTGCCGCAGGCAATCTGGAATGAATTTTGGCTACGTTACTGTGAACGGAGTGAACAGTAACGATATCACCGTTTGATTTAAGTAAAATATGCGTTTTCATTATTTTTCATATATGCTATTATCATTATAGCACAAACTAAAGGATTGACACATTTTAACTCAATGGAGGAAATTTAAATGGAAATCGAACGTAAATTTTTAATATCCAAAGAAAATCTGCCAGCAGATCTTGATGCTTATCCACATCATAAACTCGAACAGGGCTATTTATCCACTGCACCGGTAGTCCGTATCCGCAAAGAGGATGATAACTACTATCTTACCTATAAATCCAAAGGTCTTATGACCCGCGAGGAATATAATCTTCCACTTACCAAAGAATCCTATGAACATATGCGTCCAAAAGCTGACGGAATCCTCATTTCCAAAACCCGCTATCTTATCCCGGAAAAAGATAGACTCACCATTGAACTGGATGTATTTGATGCTCCTTATGAAGGACTCTATCTCGCAGAAGTGGAATTTTCTTCTGAAGAACAGGCGCTCAGTTATAATCCACCTGTATGGTTTGGCGAAGATGTTACAAACTCCGGTAAATACCACAACAGTCATCTGAGTCAGGGAAATTTATAATAAAACAGCTCCGAAATATTGTTCTGTTAATATGTATTTGCAGGAATTGTAGTAACTCTTAGGTTCTGGAAATTCGCGTTATAAAAAAATCGCTCACTGTCTGAGCCGCTTTGCGGCGAGTTTGAGCGGATTTTTATGGTTTAGCGGATTTTCAGTAGCCTTATGAGTTACTGAGATTACATCTTTTTACCTTTTTCAGCAGCTCCATTCAGAGCTTCCAAAAACAGCACTTCTGAATCCATTCTGTTCCAGATTCTTACTCCCTCAATGGTACTTCCGGCCGGTGAACATACCATATCCTTCAGTTCTCCCGGATGCATGCCTGTTTCCAATACCATTTTTGCGCTTCCAAGTAAAGCCTGTGTAGCAAACTGATAAGCCTGTTTTCTTGGCATTCCCTGGGCTACCGCAGCATCTGCCATTGCTTCTATGAACATAAAAACATATGCAGGTGAACATCCGCTTACAGCACTTACTGCGTCCATCAGACGCTCCGGAACTACTTCTGTACGTCCAAAGCTGTCTGTGATCTCACAGATCTGAGCCAGTTCTTCTGCCGATACTTTCTCATTGGCACATACACCAGTCATACCCTCCCCAACCTGAGCAGGAGTATTCGGCATCATTCTTACCACTTTCAGAGGCTGTCCACATTTTTCTTCTAACCAGGCAAGAGTTTTCCCCGGCGCAATGCCTACAACTGTGTGTTCCGGTGTCAGTTCATCTTTTACTTCATTCAGCACTTCTTCATAAAACTGCGGTTTCACGGCCAGGAAAACCAGTTTTGTGTTTTTTACCACTTCATGGTTATCCAGGGTTGTAACCACTCCCAGCTTTTCTCTGCTTCGTTTGCTTCCTTCTTCTGTAAGATTGGAAACAATAATCTCATCTTTTTTATAAAGTCCTTTTTTCAGCATACCACTGATCATGGCAGAAGCCATATTTCCGCATCCGATAAATCCGATTTTCATAAATCTGCTCCTCTCTTGCAATTCCTGTTGTTTTCTGATAATTTATAACTGCTTTTTTCATATCTTTTTCTTGTTATAGATAATGATAATCATCCAGCAATCTGCCGTAAAATACTGAACAGTTACAGATAATTATAATTCATTACTGTCCAATATGACTGTAAAGGGACCGTCATTCACAAGCTCCACTTTCATATCTGCCCCAAATTCTCCCTGCTCGACAATATCAATGTGTTCTTTGCATCTGGCAATTATGTATTTGTACAGATTTTCAGCCATATCAGGGGCCCCTGCTCTTATAAAGGAAGGTCTGTTTCCTCTTTTACAGTCAGCATATAATGTGAACTGGGAAATAAGCAGAAGACTTCCGCCCACCTCCTTCAGGCCAAGGTTTGTCTTACCGTTTTCATCTTCGAAAATACGCATATTAACCATTTTATGGATCATTTTATCTGCGATTTCAACGGTATCTTCTTCTCCTACTCCGATAAGAACCATAAAGCCCTTGCCTATCTGGCCTCGTACTTCACCATTAATTGTCACTTTTGAATGCATTACTCTCTGAATTACAAAACGCATAATTCACTCTCCTTAATCAACGGATTTCTGTCTGTTGATAGATAGCATAGCACATTTTTATCCGTTTTTCTATTGTAAAGTGTCACCTTGCGGCTGTTATCTCAAAATTTTGTTACTCGTCACTCCGTTCTCAGTAATGCTGCACAATTTCCTTTCATCATCTTATAATAAACCGGAATCAGAAGTGCACAGGCTCCGATCCACGCCATTGGGCTGGCAATACATACAGATGTATATCCGATAATTCCGGAAAGACCTACTGTTGCAGCAATTCGCATAACCAGTTCAATCATACAGGCAGCAAAAGGTGCTTTGCCATTCTGCATGCTCTGGATGGATGTACGGTATACTGCCAGCAGTCCAAGCACAAAGTAAAAGGGAGCTACGATCGTCAGATACATATCTGAATAGTGATAGATTTCTTTTGTGGGATCTGAGAGAAACATTCTTACGATCGGATGTCTCAGCAGCAGAATTCCAATACACATGATCAGGTTAAATGCTTCTGTCTGAATCAGACATGCGCGCACGCCCTGACGGATACGGTCCCATCTGCCTGCACCAAAATTCTGAGCCACATAGTTGGAAATTGCGGTCATCATTGCATTGTTTACCAGTACAGAAAGCTGGTCTGCTTTCGATGCTGCGGTATATCCTGCAACTGCTGCAGTACCCAGTGAGTTTACCACTGCCTGCATGGCAAGCTGTCCGATACACATGACAGACATCTGGAATCCCATAGGAAATCCGGTCTTTAAATGCAAAATTGCGGTATCCTTTAAATCTGTAAAATCTTCTCTGTGCAGATGCAGGATTGGGAAATTTTTTAATCCCACTACCAGACTCAGCACTGCCGAAAAAAATCTGTGACAGAATAGTCGCCCATGCAGCACCGGCCACCCCCATATGAAACGGTACAATAAACAGAATATCAAGAAAAATATTTAATACAGATGAAAATACCAGGAAATACAATGGTGTTTTACTGTCTCCCAATGCGCGGAGCATATTTGAGATCATGTTGTAGAAAACGGTAGCACCTGTACCAAGCAAAACTACAAACATATAGTCGTATGCTTCACCGGAAATATCAGCAGGAATCTGCATCCAGCGCAGAATCTGATGAGAAAGCAGACAGCAGGTCAGTGTCAGTACTACTGTAAAGGCAATACTCAGAAGTGTGGAAACCGCAACGCTCTTGCGCATTCCTTTTTCATCCTTTGCCCCGCATTTCTGTCCCAGACAGATACCAAACCCACCTGTAAATCCATTGATAAAACAGAATACAAAATAAATAATAATACTGGTGGAACCTACTGCTGCCAGGGAGTCTGCTCCCAGCGTTTTTCCTACGATCACAGAGTCCGCCAGTGTATAAAAAAGCTGAAACAGATTTCCCAGAATTACAGGAATCGCAAATTTCAGCAGTGACCGGAACGGATTACCTGTAGTCAGATCCATTTCTTTTGATCTTGCCATGTTTCCTACTCCTCTCCTTGCACGATGTGCATACCAACGTTATAATTGTGGTTATAACAAGCATTGTAATGAATATATCCTGTGATAAATTGTCAGATCGTGTTGATGATCATGCTTCTGTGAGCAATTCATCACAGCGTACATATAATAAAATCGGAGAACTGTAATATGGCTATGCGTAAAATTCTTGTAGATGAAACCAACCGCGAACTTTGTGAACATGGAACTGTCGGTTTTCCCATGACCGTTAATCATGATGACCTGTGGGCATTTGAGGGAAAAAGTGTACCTATCCACTGGCACAATGACCTGGAGATCAGTCTTCCCAGAGAAGGAGAAGCTATCTATCAGGTGTATCAGAAAAGCTACACTGTAAGACCTGGAGATGTTCTTCTTCTGAACCGTAATGTACCTCATAGCTGTCATTCATCTAATAACAGTCATGCCAGATACAGTACCTTTCTGGCACGTCCGGATTTCATATATGGCGAATACGGAAGTGATGTGGAACGCAGATGTTTTCGTCCTTTCCTCCAGAATTCTTCTGTTCCCTGCATCCTTCTTGCTTCCGGAAACTCATGTACCCGGACTGTGATCCAAAAGCTCAATGAAACAGAAGCCCTCTTTGATCAGAAGACCTTCTGTTATGAGTTGAAGATCAAGGGGCTTCTCTGTGAAATTTTCGGTATGATTCTCTGCGAACACCAGAATGATCTTGCAAAATTTGTTCCAGCCAACCAGCTGGAACTGGAAAGGCTGGAACAGATGCTGGATTATCTTAATACGCATTTTGAATCCGTAATCTCTCTGCAGGAGCTGGCAGACCAGGTTCATCTGTCCAAAGAGGTCTGCTGCCGCCTGTTCAAAAAAATTGACCGGCAAAACAATTACCGGCTATCTGGAAGAATATCGTGTCAACAAAAGTCTGCCTCTGGTTCAGAGCTGTCAATATTCTATGATCCAGATTGCAGATATGACAGGCTTCAGCAACGCCAGCCGTTTTGCCCGGGCATTCCGCCGACAATTCGGATGCAATCCCGGTGAATACAATTCTCTTAAGCTGCAAAAGTGCTAGAGCGTGTCTGAAAAAGGCTTTCTGCAAGATGTGCGTCACAATTTGTGGGATATTTTGCCCGGATGAGGGCGCCGTAGCGGGCTACGGCAACTGAATTCGGGTGAAATATCCCGCAAAGTGGGG
>ENA-OQBD01000605-OQBD01000605.1-human-gut-metagenome-genome-assembly--contig:-NODE-605-length-18918-cov-2.883136_pt1 | contig 18918 bp, 17 predicted proteins | sample MGYA00242742_ERZ504543 | MGnify/ENA primary metagenome ERZ504543 (study PRJEB26092, sample SAMD00036239) | human gut metagenome | host: Homo sapiens | study: EMG produced TPA metagenomics assembly of...
ATTATATGTATAGTCGGCGTGCGAGGGGCGGTACACTTCTTTCAGGTTGTTATAGTCGTTGGAGTGTTGGTTCTCGTTCCACACGATGAATCCGATGGGGCATCCGGTGGACTTGCCCTCGAAGATGCCGGAAAGGAATTCCACCTTGTCGGATTCTTTGCGTGAGGTAGTGATGCGTGATTGCCCCGGTCGCCGGCGGTCGAGCTCCGATTGTACGAAGTCCATATCGATGGTGATTCCTGCGGGGAATCCGTCTATTACGCCGCCTATGCCTTTACCGTGTGATTCTCCGAAACTGGTAAGGCGGAGAATATTGCCGAATGAGTTGAACATATCAATTGCTTTAAGGGTTTATAATGAGGTTAATGTGTCCAATGTTTGCCTTGTTATAAAAGGCATTTGACTTTATAAAGGTAACAATTTTTTTTTGTAAAACGTTTCAAAAATGATATAAATCTTTTATTTCCCGACTTTTAGAGAATAAAAATACTGTTTGAAACCGTATCTTTTTGCGGAAACATGTAAGAGTATTTAATAATGTAAAGAATGCTTATAATTCTTCCTATATGAAAAAAAGGACATCTATTTTTTATTAAAGACCTTGTTTAAAGGCTTTAAAAACTGTTATTTTGCATCCTCGATATAAAAGAGAATATTAACTAACCCTTAACTATGTAGGGATTTTATTAACTAAACAAGTATTTGTATGAAGAAAAATTTGTTTTATTTATTCGCATTGATTTGTTCAATGAGTTTATTTACCGCTTGTAGCGATGACGATGAGGCGCCGGATTATTCTAAGGTCATTGAAAGTGAGATGGCCGGTAACTATAAAGGTACATTGACTGTAACAGTAGAGGGAACTACAATGCCTTCAGAACCTCAAAAAATAAAGATTGAAAAGGCCGGTCCTTCTGCTATAAATCTCTCTTTGGCCAATTTTAGCTTTATGGGAATTACTATCGGTGATGTAGAGTTAAAGAATTGTGTATTATCTCAAAATGGTAATGTATATACATTTACCGGTACTCAAGATTTAAAGGTTGATGCCTTGTCTTGTACAATCAATGCCAAAGGTACTATTGCAAATAGTGCTGTAAAGGTAGATATGGATATTGATGCTACTGTAGGAGGCTTGAAGCAGAGTGTAAAAGTTGTATACGAGGGTACTCGCCTGACAGGTTCTGAAAGTAGTGAGGCAAAGATTACGGCTTTTTCTTTCGATATCTCCAATGAGGCGAATGCGATTGTAATTGAGCAACCGGTTATTAATGAGGATAATACGATTACATTCAGAGTCAATGAGGAAGAAGTTGAAAAGAATGCAGATGCTTTGAAGAACTTGGTTCCTACTTTTACTATTTCTGATAAGGCTACTTCTTCTGTAGAAAGTGGTAAGGCTATGAATCTTTCATCAGATGTGACTATTGCTGTGACAGCGGAAGATGGTAAGGTAGTGGAGTATGTAGTGAAATCTCCGACTAAAAATGCTGTGATGAAGTTTACTTTTGATGAATGGGAAGAACTTCAATCTGACTTTGGAGCTTATCCAGCTCCAAAGTCGAAAAATAATGTACTTGCGACTTCCAACCCAGGTGCTGCCATGCTTCATTCCTTTAATCAACTAACAGAATGGCCGGCTTTAGAAGATGTTCAAGGAGTCTCCGGTAGTGCAGCCAAATTGGTGACGCTTGATACAAGAAAGACTGCTGCAGCTATAATGGGTGCTGGTATAACCTCTGGTTCTTTATTCACTGGTAGATTTGCGTTTGGTGAAGGAAGTACTACAATTGAATATACAAAATTTGGAGTCTTGTATCCTAAAAAAACCTTTATTCTTTAAAGGGGTTTATAAATTTACCCCAGGACATCCTTTTATTGAAACACATAAAAAATCAGGCTTTCCACAGTATGAATTTATAGAGACAGATGCTATAGACGAGTGTGCTATTCAAGCAGTTCTTTATACAATAACATCAGAAGATGAAACTTTAGATGGTACTAATATTGATAGTGACGATGAAAGAATTGTAGCAAGAGCTCGGTTGGAAGATGGAACAGCTAAGGATGATTGGACTCCTTTCAATCTTGAATTTAAATGGAAAGAAGGCGCAGCTTATGATGCTACAAAAACATATAAGTTAGCAATCGTATGTTCTTCAAGTAAGGATGGTGCTAATTTCAATGGTGCGGCTAATAGTACTTTAATCGTTGACGAACTTGAAGTTATAGGAGAATAACTTAATTTATGTAGTATAGTTGTTTTTCAAGACAATAAATAACTATATTAGAAGTAACCTATTATATAAGAACGGATTATCTATTTATTGAAGAATAGATATCCGTTCTTTTTTATATATGTAGTATAGAAACAACATCCTTTTTGGACTGAGATTAAAACTTGTGTCGTTCTAAGCGATGTTGACTGAGTAAAGGTCTACTTTAGAGCCGTAAAGGCCTACTTTAGAACTGTAAAGGTCTACTTTAGCGGCTGCGAAATACTATGAAATATAGGAAAAGAATATTTTTATGATAGCTTTAAAAAGGTGTGTTATCAATATAATATAAGTACCGCTTTTCGATACATTAAGCACGAAGTGCTGATGTTAATTGGAATAATTCGTACGAAATGTAGGATATTAGGGAGAAAACGAAGATTTTCACATTTTTTATATGAGAAGAATAATCTCTTCGCTTTATGCTGAATAACAGAATGATATCTCTGTTTGATTTAAGATGTTATAGAAAAAACGGTGACGACCAATATTGGTCATCACCGTTGATATAACTTATCGTTACCCGTTAATACTCTTGTTCTTAGTGTATTAAGACGAAAAGTGACGAGTGACGAGAAAAACGAAAAAATCTTGTTTAGAAAGCATATCCGAATCCTAAGTTCAGATAGATAGGATACATATTAAACGTTATCGTATCGAAGTCTTTCTGGAAGATATTGTTTAATCCCCACGTTACATCGGCATGCACGGTGAGATGCTTGAACGCTTTCCATTCGCCCCCGAATTGGATACCCCACTGGAACTTGCGCAGTTCGTTGGAGAAATCGTAAGTTGCGATGCTTTCACCGGTAAACTCCACTTTGGAACCGGTCTGGTCGGGCGTGCGCAAGTGACCCTCGTACACGTGTCCGGAGAAGTTGCCTTCCAGCAGATAGGAGAAGTACGGACCTGCCGATACTATCCAGCGCTTGCTGATGCGGTAGTCGGCAAGGATGGGAATGGTGAGGTAGGAGTTCTTCACTTTGGTTTTGACTCCACCCGTCCAAAGACCTGCCAGCTCTCCGCCGTTGGTATTGATGATTTTCATACCGTAGTTCTTTACGGTGGCTTCGGTAGTCATGTTCTTGTTCTCCAACCGCAGTCCCAGGGTAAGTCCCCACTTTTTCTTTTCGTCGAACCACTTGGTGGCATTACCTTCGATGGCAATGGCGATACCCGGTGCGTAGCTGTCTATCTTGCGTATCTCCTTGGGCAGGGGAATGGGAGATGTACCGCCGATATTGAATCCGGCTTTAATGTTGTATTCCCAACCGTGCAGATAGGAGTTGATAAGACTTTTGTTTCTCTCTTCTTGTGCCTGTACGTTGGCTACCATTGCCAGCAGTACGGCTATCGTGCAAATAAAATGATGCTTTTTCATATTCTATAATCAGATTTCTTCGCTTATAAGTTCTAATTCGTCTACGTATAATGTGCTGCCGACTGCCCCTTTAAAGTACGCGCCTTTCACGCTGGAGGAGAGGACGATACTTAATTTGTACTTGCCGTCCTGCAGTTTCGACTTGTTTATCTCTTTACCGTTCATAGGTTCGAAAGGTAACTCGAATGCTGTCCATTCATCGGTTTCTACAGCGGCCTCTTCACTGATTTGGGCTTTGGCTACGATGTTTTCGGAAGTCAGGCTGTTGCTGCCGTCCAGCATAAAGGAGTTCTCGTTTGCTTCGTACAGTATGGCGTAAATGTCGAAACGGTCTTTCATGTCTTTCTGTACTTCGCCTTCATCGGTATAAACTTCTCCTGCCTTGAATTTGAAGTAACCCTTCAACGCTATGGGGCGTTTGTAATACTGTATGCCGAACTTGGTGGCACGCAGAGGATCTTTCAGTGCATTTGCCAGGTCGAAGGAACCGATAAACAGGTTTCCGGCGGCAATATACATTTGCACCATGGCTCCGAAACTTCCGGTGTCGCAAGTGGTCAGTTTCAGTCCGTTGCCGCGGTAGCCGTCGGCAACCTGCTGCGTAGGATAGCCGGTGCGGTTGTCTGTCATGCCGGTAAGTTTGTAGCCGGGGTTGCCGCTGGACCATTGCGCTACGCGTGAAACACTGGTTGAAGTTCCGGGTTCGAATTCGTAGAAATGTCGTATTCGGTACCGGCAGAGGGAAGCAGGTCTTCAAAATGGAATGTTTCCGGCATTTCGGCAGGTACTACTTTTTACGGTATAGGTAGCGGTCCATTCGCCGTCTTCGGAAGTGACGGTGAAGGTGCGGGAGTGAGACTCGTTGCTGAAATCGTAATTGTTAAGGATGTCATTCGGTGAATGTTCGTCTGCCTTGATGGTAGCACCGTCGGGCAGCGTAAACAGCAGTTGCTGTTTGGCAAGGTTTGCCCCTTTATGTACATATATGTTTATTTCTTTAGAGTCACTGTTGATGTGAGCCAATTGTACATCCGCGCCTGTACAGGCGTCAATGGCTGCTTCTGAGTTAAGCGCTTCGTCTTGTATGCAGGACGAAACGGCTAAGGCAAGCATGAGAGCAGTAGTCCACTTCTTAAAATTCATATCCTTCTTTTTTGAATGTTGATAAATAAATACAGTTTAGCAGTTTGCAAAAATACGCTATTATTTTGTAATAACAGGTACAAGAAGAAAAAAGTGCGGTAAACTCTGGTATTTATTTGTTATTCCGTATATCTTTGTATAAAGATTGAATAAAAATATATATGGTATGACTGAAGCCGAAAGAAAACAAATAATTGCTTTGGTACAGCGCGAAGTAGTTCCTGCCATTGGCTGTACGGAACCCATTGCTGTTGCCTTATGTGTGGCGAAAGCAACCGAAACCTTGGGGGCAAAGCCGGAGAAAATAGATGTCTTGTTGAGTGCCAATATTCTGAAGAACGCAATGGGAGTGGGCATTCCCGGCACAGGTATGATTGGACTGCCCATAGCTATAGCCCTGGGAGCGCTGATAGGTAAGTCGGAGTATCAGTTGGAAGTGCTGAAAGACAGCAATCCTGCTGCCGTAGAAGAGGGAAAACGCTTTATCGGCGAAAAACGCATTGATATATCGCTGAAAAAGAATATCACGGAAAAGCTTTATATCGAGGTGTGCTGCAAATCCGGCGGGAATAAAGCCACTGCCATTATAGCCGGCGGCCATACCACCTTTATATATATAGACCGTAACGGCGATATCCTTTTAAACAAGCAAAGTGCGGGTTGCGGAGAAGAGGAGGCACAAGTCGCAGGCCTGACCTTGCGGAAGGTATATGACTTTGCCATGAATGCCCCGCTGGACGAAATCCGTTTTATCCTTGAAACCGCCCGTTTGAATAAAGCCGCCGCCGAACGTTCTTTCGACGGGAACTACGGTCATGGACTGGGCAGAATGTTACGTGGCAATTATGAACACAAGATTTTGGGCGACAGCGTATTCTCCCATATCCTTTCTTACACGTCCGGTGCATGCGATGCCCGTATGGCAGGTGCTATGATACCGGTAATGAGTAATTCGGGCAGTGGAAACCAGGGTATTTCCGCTACATTGCCCGTGCTGGTCTATGCCGAGGAGAACGGCAAATCGGAAGAAGAGTTGATCCGTGCCCTCATGCTCAGCCATCTGACCGTGATTTATATCAAGCAAAGTCTGGGACGTCTGTCTGCCCTGTGCGGTTGCGTAGTAGCTGCCACCGGCTCCAGTTGCGGTATTACCTGGCTCATGGGCGGTACTTACGAACAAGTATCCTTTGCCGTTCAGAACATGATTGCCAACCTTACCGGAATGATTTGCGACGGCGCCAAACCCAGTTGCGCCTTGAAAGTAACTACCGGCGTCTCTACCGCCGTCCTCTCCGCCATCATGGCAATGGAAAACCGTTGTGTCACTTCCGTCGAAGGAATTATTGATGAAGATGTAGACCAAAGTATCCGAAACCTCACGAAGATAGGTTCCAAAGGAATGAATGAAACCGACAAAGTTGTCCTGGAAATAATGACAAGTAAGTGATTAGGGGTTAGCGATTAGTGATTAAGGGGGGAATGATTAGTGATTAATGGTTAGCGATTAATCGCAGCATTATGAATATGTGCCATTGATAAACCAAATCACCACCTCTTAATCACTAACCACTAATCGCTAACCCTTAATCACTAATCACTAACTACAGCATTCGCTGCTACAGTCTCCGCAGTTGCATCCGCCGCTGCATCCGCCACCGCTCATCATGCGTGCCATTTCCGACAGTTCGTCGTTGGTGGCAGGACGGTTTTCGGTGATCTCACCTACGAAGTTCAGGTCGCAGCCTGCCAGGGGGTGATTCATGTCCATTACTACTACATCGTCCTTTACTTCGACTACGCTTCCGTTGATACGTTGGCCTTCCGAGGTCATCAAGGGGATTACGGCACCTTCTACTACGCGTTCGCTGTCGAACTTGCCTTCTATCTCGAAGATGTTTTTGGGGAGGTCGATGACATGCTCCTCGTCATACTCGCCGTAAGCCTCTTCGGCTTTGATTGTAAAGTCGAATTTATCGCCTTTGTTCAGGTCTTTCACCTGGTTCTCGAAAGATTCCAATGTGAGGCCCAGTCCCGATATGAATTGGAACGGGTGCTCTGCGGGAGCTTCTTCTGTGAACTCTTTTTCTCCGTTTTCGATTGTGTACAACTTATATGCTAAGGTGATGTACTTGTTTTCTACTGTTTCCATTAATTTGTTATTTCTTATTAGTAAATACTGCATTGTCTGTTTTGACAATGCGCAAAGATACGAATATTTTGCTTCGGGAGAGGAAGCGTCCTGGTAATTTTCAGATTATTAAGTGCTTTGTAAGTGTTTGGCATTACTTCTGCAAAGTATCCGAATCGTTTTATGGATAACCGTCAAGTGATAAAATAAGATTTTAAAGCGTGGTTTCCTTACGATTATTCATGTTTATATCTTTTTTTTCTTCAATTTGTTTGGAGATTATAAAAAAGCATTTACCTTTGCAGCATAAATAACGGATAAGAGAATAATAAAGATAATTTAGTTATGAACCTGCATACATCCATAAACCTGGCAGTCCTGCATATTATTCGCGTCGTGGTGGTGGCATCAAGAGCGTGAGAAAGGTTGTGTATGTATTTGTACAGTAAAGATATTTATAGTAAGCCTTTCTCATTACGGTGAGAAAGGCTTTTTTCATAAAAGGAGACAAATAAGATGAAACATCAGTTACGCAGTTCGTTCAGCACACAAGGCCGCCGTATGGCAGGTGCCCGCGCGTTGTGGACGGCCAACGGCATGAAGAAAGAACAGATGGGAAAGCCCATAATCGCGATAGTCAACTCTTTTACCCAGTTTGTGCCGGGACATGTGCATCTGCACGAGATAGGTCAGTTTGTAAAGGAAGAGATAGAAAAGCAAGGCTGCTTTGCTGCCGAATTCAATACGATTGCCATTGACGACGGCATTGCGATGGGGCATGACGGTATGCTGTACTCGTTGCCCTCGCGCGACATCATAGCCGACAGCGTGGAGTATATGGTGAATGCGCATAAGGCGGATGCCATGGTGTGCATCAGCAACTGCGACAAGATTACTCCGGGTATGCTTATGGCTGCGATGAGGCTGAACATCCCTACGGTGTTCGTTTCCGGCGGTCCTATGGAAAGCCGGGGAGTGGAACGGACAGCATCTCGACTTGATTGATGCGATGATTAAGTCGGCCGACAACAGCGTGAGCGATGCGGAGGTTGCCAAGATTGAACAGCATGCCTGTCCCACCTGCGGATGCTGTTCGGGTATGTTTACCGCCAATTCCATGAACTGCCTGAACGAAGCCATCGGACTGGCTCTTCCGGGTAACGGTACGATTGTGGCTACTCATGCAAACCGCAAGCAACTGTTTAAGGACGCTGCCAGGCTGATTGTTGAAAACGCTTATAAGTATTATGAGGAAGGAGACGAAAGTGTGCTCCCCGCAGCATTGCCACCCGCGAGGCGTTCCTGAATGCGATGACGCTGGATATTGCAATGGGCGGTTCTACCAATACGGTGCTTCACCTGCTGGCGGTGGCCCATGAAGCCGGAGCGGACTTCACGATGGACGACATAGATATGCTGTCGCGCAAAACGCCCTGCCTGTGTAAAGTTGCTCCCAATACCCAAAAATATCATGTACAGGATGTAAACCGTGCCGGCGGCATCGTTGCCATTATGGGCGAACTTGCCAAAGGCGGATTGGTGGACACGGCCGTACGCCGCGTAGACGGAATGACGCTGGCCGAGGAGATAGACAGGTATTGCATCACCGGCCCGAACGTCTGTGAGGAGGCGGTCAGGAAATATTCCAGTGCCGCTGCCGGAAAGTTTAATCTGGCACTCGGTTCGCAGGATACTTATTATAAGGAATTGGACACCGACCGTGCCGAAGGTTGTATCCGCGACCTGCAGCATGCTTACAGCAAGGACGGCGGACTGGCTGTACTGAAAGGAAATATAGCGCAGGACGGCTGCGTGGTAAAAACGGCGGGAGTGGATGAAAGCATCTGGAAGTTTACCGGTCCTGCCAAAGTATTCGATTCGCAGGAAGCAGCGTGCGACGGTATTCTGGGTGGAAAGGTTGTCAGCGGCGATGTCGTTGTCATTACCCACGAGGGTCCGAAAGGCGGTCCGGGCATGCAGGAAATGCTTTATCCCACTTCGTACATCAAATCCCGCCATTTGGGCAAGGAGTGTGCGCTGATTACCGACGGACGCTTCAGTGGCGGCACTTCCGGACTGAGCATCGGACATATCTCTCCCGAAGCTGCTGCCGGAGGCAATATCGGTAAGATTCAGGACGGTGACATCATCGAAATAGATATACCGAACCGCTCTATCAATGTGAAACTGACGGATGAGGAACTGGCTGCCCGTCCCATGACGCCGGTAACCCGCGACCGCCAGGTGTCGAAAGCATTGAAAGCGTATGCAAGTATGGTAAGCTCGGCTGATAAAGGGGCTGTGAGACTGATAGAATAATTGGGAATTCCGTACCCGAAAAACAATAATAAATAGATATGGAAAACTTAATAACAGGCGCAGAAGCATTGATGCGCTCTCTGGAGCATCAGGGAGTAAAGACCATTTTCGGTTATCCGGGTGGCAGCATCATGCCGGTATTCGATGCCTTGTACGATCACCGGAAGAATTTGAATCACATCCTGGTTCGCCACGAACAGGGGGCTACTCATGCCGCACAAGGCTTTGCACGTGTGTCGGGCGAGGTCGGCGTATGTCTGGTTACCAGCGGTCCGGGCGCTACGAATACCATTACAGGTATTGCAGATGCCATGATAGACAGCACGCCGGTTGTTGTCATTGCCGGACAGGTGGCTACGGGATTTCTCGGAACGGATGCCTTTCAGGAAGTGGATTTGGTAGGCATTACGCAGCCTATCACGAAGTGGAGTTACCAGATTCGCCGTGCGGAAGATGTGGCATGGGCGGTGGCCCGCGCTTTCTATATCGCACGGAGCGGACGTCCCGGTCCGGTGGTACTGGATTTTGCCAAGAATGCCCAGGTGGATAAGACGGAATACACGCCTGTCGAAGTGGATTATGTACGCAGTTATCTGCCTGTGCCCGAAATGGAACCGGAAGCCATACAACAAGCCGCCGAACTGATAAATGCGGCGGAGCGTCCGTTGGTATTGGTGGGGCAGGGCGTGGAACTCGGCAATGCGCAGAACGAATTGCGTGCTTTCATCGAAAAGGCGGATATGCCTGCGGGATGTACGCTGCTGGGGCTTTCCGCATTGCCTACGGCTCATCCTCTGAACAAAGGCATGCTGGGTATGCACGGCAATCTGGGACCGAATATCAATACCAATAAATGCGATGTGCTGATTGCAGTGGGTATGCGTTTTGACGACCGTGTTACGGGCAAGCTGGCTACGTATGCGTCGCAGGCAAAAATAAATCCACTTCGACATTGACCCGGCGGAGATAGACAAGAACGTAAAGACGGATGTAGCCGTATTGGGCAACTGTAAGGAGACTCTTGCCGCAGTAACCGAATTGCTGAAACCTGCCGGACATAAAGAGTGGCTGGACAGCTTCCTGCCCTACGAGCAGATGGAAGAGGAGAAGGTTATTCGTCCCGAACTGCATCCGGCAGGAGATAAGTTGAGCATGGGCGAAGTGGTGCGTGCCGTCAGCGAGGCTACGGACAATGAGGCTGTTTTGGTGACGGATGTAGGTCAGAACCAGATGATGTCCGCCCGTTACTTTAAGTATAGCAAGGAACGCAGCATCGTCACTTCCGGCGGCTTGGGCACAATGGGTTTCGGTCTTCCTGCCGCTATCGGCGCTACTTTCGGTCGCCCCGACCGCACGGTTTGCGTCTTTATGGGTGACGGCGGTTTGCAGATGAACCTGCAGGAGCTGGGTACGGTAATGGAACAGAAAGCGCCCGTCAAGATGATTTTGCTGAACAATAACTTCCTCGGTAATGTTCGTCAATGGCAGGCCATGTTCTTCAACCGCCGCTATTCGTTCACTCCGATGATGAATCCCGACTATATGAAGATTGCTTCCGCCTACGAAATTCCGGCACGTCGGGTATTTACCCGCGAGGAATTGGCGAAAGCCATCGGTGAGATGATTGCAACAGACGGTCCGTTCCTGCTGGAAGCTTGCGTAGAGGAGGAAGGAAATGTGATGCCGATGACACCGCCGGGCGGCTCGGTGAACCAGATGTTGCTGGAATGTTAGAGAATTATGAATTATAATTAAACCAACGTGGACAAGACATTATATACAATCATCGTTCATTCGGAAAACTTTGCAGGTTTGCTGAATCAGGTAACGGCTGTATTTACCCGCCGGCAAATCAATATCGAGAGTTTGAACGTTTCGGCATCCTCTATCAAGGGGGTACATAAATATACCATTACAGCCTGGACGGATAAGGATACTATCGAGAAGGTGACGAAGCAAATCACCAAAAAGATAGATGTGCTGCAGGCGCACTATTTCACGGACGATGAAATCTACCAGCATGAGATTGCGCTGTATAAGATAACGACCCCCATACTGGAAGAGAAACCGGAAGTGTCCAAAATCATCCGTAAATACAACGCGCGTATCGTGGAGGTGAATTCCGTGTTCTCCATTGTAGAAAAGAACGGCATGAGCGAGGAGATAACCAACCTCTATGAAGAGCTGAGTGCTTTGGAGTGCGTACTCCAATTTGTACGTTCCGGCCGCGTGGCCATCACGACAAGCTGTTTTGAACGCGTAAACGAATATCTGGCGGACCGTGAAGCAAAATACCGCCGGAGTAAAGAACAAGAAGGACTATGAGTGAGAATAATAAGATAGGAACTTATAAGTTTGTAGCCGAACCGTTCCATGTGGACTTTACCGGCCGCCTGACAATGGGTGTGCTTGGCAACCATCTGCTGAACTGTGCAGGGTTTCATGCCACGGAACGCGGTTTCGGTATTGCTACCTTGAATGAGGACAATTATACGTGGGTGCTTTCCCGCCTGGCTGTCGAGTTGGATGAAATGCCGTATCAATACGAGGATTTTTCTATCCGGACATGGGTGGAAAACGTGTACCGTCTCTTCACCGACCGTAACTTTGCCATTATCGACAAAGACGGAAAGAAGATAGGGTATGCCCGTTCCGTATGGGCGATGATTAGCCTTAATACCCGTAAACCCGCCGACCTGCTGGCTTTGCATGGCGGCAGTATCGTGGATTATGTGTGCGACGAGCCTTGCCCCATCGAGAAGCCCTCGCGTATAAAAGTGACTTCTACGGAACCGGCTTCTTCTCTGAATGCCAAATATAGCGATATTGATATTAACGGACATGTGAACAGCATTCGCTATATCGAGCATATTCTTGATTTGTTTCCGATAGAGTTGTATAAGGAGAGCCGCATCCGCCGTTTCGAAATGGCATATGTGGCGGAGAGTTATTACGGTGACGAGCTTACCTTTTATAAGGACTATGTAGGAAACGGTACGTATGATATAGAAGTAAGAAAGAATGGCGGCGAAGCGGTTTGCCGTTCTAAAGTGATATTTGTAGAGAAATAATTTATTAATCAATCGGTTGGCATAAGCCACAAATAAAAATTAAAACTAAAAAATGGCACAATTGAATTTTGGCGGTGTTATTGAAAATAGTAATGACCCGCGAAGAGTTTCCTTTGGAAAAAGCACGTGAGATTTTAAAGGATGAGAACAATCGCAGTTATCGGTTACGGTGTACAGGGTCCCGGTCAGGCTTGCAACCTGCGCGACAATGGCTTCAACGTTATCGTAGGCCAGCGTCAGGGTAAGACTTATGAGAAGGCGGTTGCAGACGGATGGGTTCCGGGCGAGACGTTGTTCAGCATCGAGGATGCTTGCCAGAAAGGTACTATCGTTATGTGTCTGTTGTCGGATGCGGCTGTAATGTCCGTATGGCCTACTATCAAGCCGTTCTTGACTCCCGGAAAGGCTCTTTACTTCTCTCACGGTTTCGCTATTACCTGGAGCGACCGTACGGGTGTGGTTCCTCCCACGGATATTGATGTTATTATGGTTGCCCCCAAAGGCTCGGGTACGTCACTGCGTACAATGTTCCTCGAAGGCCGTGGCTTGAACTCTTCTTACGCTATCTATCAGGATGCTACGGGCAAGGCTTTGGACAGAACGCTTGCATTGGGTATCGGCATCGGTTCCGGTATCTGTTTGAAACTACTTTCATCCGTGAAGCAACTTCCGACCTGACCGGTGAACGCGGTTCTTTGATGGGTGCTATCCAGGGATTGCTGTTGGCTCAGTACGAGGTGTTGCGTGAAAACGGCCATACTCCGTCGGAAGCGTTCAATGAAACGGTTGAGAGCTGACCCAGTCATTGATGCCGCTGTTTGCAAAGAATGGTATGGACTGGATGTATGCCAACTGTTCCACTACTGCCCAACGCGGTGCACTCGACTGGATGGGCCCGTTCCACGATGCTATCAAGCCGGTTGTACAGAAACTGTATCAGAGCGTGAAGTCCGGTAACGAAGCCCAGATTTCCATCGACAGCAATTCCAAACCCGACTATCGTGAGAAACTGAACGAAGAGCTGAAAGCATTGCGTGAAAGCGAAATGTGGCAGACAGCCGTAACGGTTCGCAAACTCCGTCCGGAAAACAACTGATTCCCGGTGTAAATCGGAGAATGACAAAGGGGGGTGTGTCAAAATACGCTTGATGATTCCGTATCTGAAAAGAAACAAATAGTAAGCGGATTTTAGTTTTGACATACCCTCTTTTCCATTACTTATCATTAATAGTCCTTACATATTCAAGCAGTTTCTTGTAGAAAGCATGGTGGCTTAGGGTAGCCGCTTCTCCCAGTATAACCAATTTCATGCGTGCCCTTGTTATTGCCACATTCATTCTTCGTAAGTCGTTCAGAAAGCCGATTTGCCCTTCTTCATTGGCACGTACCAGACTGATAAAGATTACATCACGTTCCTGTCCCTGAAATCCGTCGACGGTATTGACTGTTATCAGACTGCGGTAGGGACGTAGCGAAGCACTGCCTTTTATTTTTCCCCGCAAGTATTGCACTTGTGCCTTGTAAGGTGAGATGAGTCCGAAGTCGATACGTTCTTCGAGAATCCGGTTTCCGCCTATCCGTTGGATGTACGCTTCCAGCTCTTTCAGCAATAAGCCTGCTTCCTCTTTGTTGATACGTCCGAAGGTTTCTCCGACAAATTCTTCCTTGAAATTCATTTCGGATGTGTCGAGCCATGTAACGGGAGTATCCCAATCCAAGATTCCCCGGTGACGTATTTCGGGAGCAGCTTCCAGCTCTCCGCCGTAAAACCAATCCGATGAGAAGCGCATGATGTCTTCGTGCATGCGATATTGTACTTTCAATAAAGATACGGCAGACGGCTTGCCGGCTACGACTTTTTCCATTAAAGTCCGTTCCAGCCCGCCACGTGCGGCTTCGTAACATTTGATGGTAGGCGGAAGCTGGCAATGGTCTCCTGCCAATACTACACGGTCTGCTTTACGGATGGCTATCCAGCAGGCGGCTTCCAGGGCTTGGGCGGCTTCGTCGATAAACAGTGTGCCGAAACGGCGTCCGTTTAAAAGGCGGTGATTGCTGCTTACAAGTGTGGAGGCTATGACGTGGGCGCTGTCGAACAACTCACTATTGATTTGTATTTCCAATGTGGTGGCACGGTCACGCAGACGGCTCATACGGTTGCGTATCCCTTCGCGTTCATCGTAACTGCCGCGGCGGGATTTACCGCCCAGTAGCCTCAGTTCTTTACGGATACTCCATAATTCGGGATAAAGCGGATGATTTTCGAAACGGCGTTCATAAGTGAAAGAGAGCATTTTGTCGTTGACGCGTGTGGGGTTGCCGATTCGTAGCACATTCACGCCTCTGTCCACCAGCTTTTCGGAAATCCAGTCGACAGCCATATTGCTTTGGGCGCATACCAATACTTGGGGTTCGCGGTGCAGGGTTTCGTAGATGGCTTCCACTAAGGTGGTCGTTTTTCCGGTTCCCGGAGGACCATGTACAATGGCCACGTCGCGAGCACACAGCACTTTGTTTACAGCTGTCTCCTGCGTGGAGTTCAGCCAGGGAAACCGTACGGGGTAGAGCTCTCGGAAACCGGCTTTCGAGGTTCCCAGCAATATGTCCCGCAATTCGGCCAGGCGATTGCCTTTGGAGCGTAACGTATCTTCCAAGGCTTCGAACATGGTCCGATAGGATGTTTCGTCGAAATAAAGTTGCACGCCGAGGTTGTCCGTTTCCTGCACTTCCATAACGGCACCGGCTCCGGGCATTATCGCTACCATCCGTGTCTCATCGGCATAGCTTACGGTAGCGGTGAAGTTCATATAGGTTATTTTTCCATCGGCAGACTGGCGGAAAAAACATACGGGACGGCCGAACTCAAAATTATGTTCTATATCGGTATTTTCTGTGTGTGTAATTTCTATTACTAATTGATTCAACGAGTTATAGTAACTTCGACCTGGTGAGGCAGGATACCAGCAAACTCCCCGCTTGACTTTTCGGGCGACGCCCATGTTCTCTGTTTGTCGCTTGAATTCTTCTTTTTCGTATTCATATTCCATACGCAACAGAAGCTGTTGCCGCTGGAGGTGTATAATAGGACTGTTTGTATCTTGTTCTTTCATACCTGCAAAGGTAATAAATCTCAGCCTTTAGGGGAAGAAATGCTTTATTTGTTAAACTTTTCCTTATTATGATTTGTTTATTGTATTAATTTGTAATATTTACAATATTGAATTTTTTAAAAAGAGTGGTTATGGTATATGATTTAGCAATGCTTAAAGCGTTTTATACACTTTATGAGGGGGAAAATAGAACGCATTCGGACGATATTGCAACGTCCGTTGACTTTAGCGGAAAAAATCTTGTATGCTCATTTGTACGATGAGAAGAATGTGAAAGACTATAAACGCGGCGAAGACTATGTGAACTTTCGGCCCGACCGTGTGGCTATGCAGGATGCAACTGCACAGATGGCATTATTACAGTTTATGAATGCAGGACGTGATGAGGTGGCTGTTCCTTCGACCGTACATTGCGACCATCTGATTCAGGCTTATAAAGGAGCGAAAGAAGATATTGCCACTGCAACCAAAACGAATGAGGAGGTGTATAATTTTCTTCGGGATGTTTCTTCCCGTTACGGCATCGGTTTCTGGCAACCCGGAGCAGGTATCATCCATCAGGTGGTGTTGGAAAACTATGCTTTTTCCCGGCGGCATGATGGTAGGTACCGATTCTCATACCCCGAACGCCGGCGGTTTGGGAATGGTAGCTATCGGTGTCGGCGGTGCTGATGCGGTGGATGTGATGACAGGTATGGAATGGGAGTTGAAGATGCCCCGCTTGATTGGCGTGCGCCTCACTGGAAAATTAAACGGATGGGCTGCTCCTAAAGACGTTATCTTGAAACTGGCAGGAATTTTGACTGTAAAAGGCGGAACAAATGCCATTATCGAATATTTCGGTCCGGGTACTGCTTCACTTTCAGCTACCGGAAAGGCTACGATTTGCAACATGGGTGCGGAAGTGGGAGCTACGACTTCTCTTTTCCCTTATGATGAGCGTATGGCTGCCTATCTGAAAGCTACCGGACGTGCGGAAGTGGCAGATATGGCTACTGCCGTTGCCGAAGGACTTCGTGCCGATGATGAAGTAGTTGCCAATCCGGAGAAATACTATGACCGTATTATCGATATAGACCTTTCCACATTGGAGCCTTATATCAACGGACCGTTTACTCCGGATGCCGCCACGCCTGTTTCGGAGTTTGCCGAGAAGGTTTTGAAGAACGGCTATCCCCGTAAGATGGAGGTAGGGCTTATCGGTTCCTGTACCAATTCATCTTACCAGGATTTGAGCCGTGCGGTGTCTTTGGCGCATCAGGTAACAGAGAAGCGGTTGCATGCGGCTGCTCCGCTGATTGTCAATCCGGGTTCGGAACGCATACGTGCAACCGCAGAGCGTGACGGTATGATTGACGCTTTTGAAAAAATAGGCGCTACAATTATGGCAAATGCCTGCGGCCCTTGTATCGGACAATGGAAGCGTGTGACCGATGATCCTACTCGTAAGAATTCTATTGTGACTTCTTTCAACCGGAACTTTGCCAAGCGTGCGGATGGAAATCCGAATACGTATGCCTTTGTAGCCTCTCCCGAACTGACAATGGCATTGACCATTGCCGGAGATTTGTGTTTCAATCCGTTGAAAGATACATTGCTCAATGCCGATGGTAAACAGGTTAAACTCTCCGAACCGATAGGTGAAGAGCTGCCGCCGGAAGGATTTACGGCAGGGAGCGAGGGATATATCGCGCCTTCCCATGCAAAGACGGATATTGCGGTGGCTCCCCAGTCGCAACGCCTGCAACTGCTTGCTCCTTTCCCGGCTTGGGACGGAGAGGATTTGCTGAATATGCCTCTGCTGATTAAAACGCAGGGTAAGTGTACCACCGATCATATCTCGATGGCAGGTCCGTGGCTTCGTTTCCGCGGGCATTTGGAGAATATTTCGGATAATATGCTGATGGGGGCTGTGAATGCCTTTAACGGAGAAACGAATAAAGTGTGGAACCGTTCTACAAATACGTACGGAACGGTGTCCGGTACAGCCAAACTGTATAAGTCCGAAGGGATTCCTTCCATTGTCGTTGCCGAAGAAAACTATGGCGAGGGTTCCAGCCGTGAACATGCCGCTATGGAACCGCGTTTCCTGAATGTACGTGTCATACTGGCAAAGAGCTTTGCACGTATCCACGAGACGAATTTGAAGAAACAGGGCATGCTGGCGCTGACCTTTACCGATAAGGCGGATTATGATAAAATTCGGGAGCATGACTTGCTTTCCGTTGTCGGCTTGAAAGACTTTGCTCCGGGACGTAACCTGAAAGTGGTGCTTCATCACGAGGACGGCAGCAAGGAGAGCATCGAAGTACAACATACGTATAATGAACAGCAGATAGGCTGGTTCCGTGCCGGCTCTGCATTAAATGCACGATAGAATATGGAAAAGATTACTGTACCTTTTATTACAGGTGACGGAGTAGGGGCAGAGGTCACTCCGTCCATGCAGGCTGTGGTGGATGCAGCCTTGAAGAAAGCCTATGGAGACAGCCGGAGTATCGGATGGAAAGAAGTGCTGGCCGGTGAGCGGGCATTTAATGAAACGGGTTCCTGGTTGCCGGAAGAAACGATGGAAGCATTCCGCACTTATAAGGTAGGTATTAAGGGGCCGTTGACTACACCGGTCGGTGGCGGTATCCGTTCGCTGAACGTGGCGTTGCGCCAGACACTCGATTTGTATGTGTGCCTGCGTCCCGTGCGTTGGTATAAAGGCGTAGTTTCGCCGGTGAAAGAACCGCAGAAGGTAAACATGTGCGTATTCCGTGAGAATACGGAAGATATTTACGCCGGCATCGAATGGGAAGCCGGAACACCGGAAGCCGAAAAGTTCTATCGCTTCCTGCATGATGAGATGGGCGTGACCAAGGTGCGTTTTCCCGAAACTTCATCTTTTGGCGTGAAACCTGTGTCTAAAGAGGGAACGGAGCGGCTGGTGCGTGCGGCTTGCCGTTATGCGCTCGAAAACGGTCTGCCCTCTGTAACGCTGGTACACAAAGGCAATATCATGAAGTTTACTGAAGGCGGCTTCAAGAAATGGGGCTATGAGCTGGCGGAGCGTGAGTTTGGAAAAGATATAGCGGAGGGACGTCTTGTTGTCAAGGATTGCATTGCCGATGCCTTTTTGCAGAATACCTTGCTTGTTCCCGAAGAATACTCGGTCATTGCCACTCTGAATTTGAACGGTGATTATATTTCCGATCAGTTGGCTGCTATGGTGGGCGGCATCGGTATCGCTCCGGGAGCCAACATCAATTACAGGACAGGACATGCCATTTTTGAGGCCACTCATGGCACGGCTCCCAATATTGCCGGAAAAGACATTGTGAATCCGTGTTCCATGATTCTTTCGGCGGTGATGATGCTCGAACATCTGGGTTGGAAAGAGGCCGCCTTGCTGATAGAGGAAGCACTGGAGAACAGTTTCACAGAAGGTCGTGCTACAGTCGATTTGGCCCGCTTCATGCAGGGTGGTGTCCCGTTGTCTACATCG
>ENA-OQBD01000609-OQBD01000609.1-human-gut-metagenome-genome-assembly--contig:-NODE-609-length-18890-cov-5.334808_pt1 | contig 18890 bp, 14 predicted proteins | sample MGYA00242742_ERZ504543 | MGnify/ENA primary metagenome ERZ504543 (study PRJEB26092, sample SAMD00036239) | human gut metagenome | host: Homo sapiens | study: EMG produced TPA metagenomics assembly of...
CCCACTTTGCGGGATATTTCACCCGAATTCAGTTGCCGTAGCCCGCTACGGCGCCCTCATCCGGGCAAAATATCCCACAAATTGTGACGCACATCTTGCAGAAAGCATTTTTCAGACACGCTCTAGTGCAAAATATGGAAAATGGAATTGACAACAGTTCAGAAGATATGTTATTCTCATCTTTAGTATGAAAAGACACTATCGTTTTCATGCAAATATTTGCTCACATTCAGAGACAGTTTCTGAATGTTAAGCCATACGGACAGGCGGGGCAGTTGCCGGGTGGGAGACACCACATTATTGATTGAGTTAGAAGCTCAAATTTTATAAGTTGATTACTTTATAATAATCAGTGCGTAAGCACACATCATCTTGTGAAACGGTCAATAAGAGCATAGCATATATTTGCCAGCGATTGAAGACGACAGCAGTCATGAATATTTCAGAATACGGGAACAGGCACAGGATACAGACGGATTTATACGGGAAATCCGGTCAGTATATAAAGAGACAGAGCCTGAGAAATTCTATAGATCATGAGAGAAGCAGATGGTGAATGAACTTATCTGCTTCTTTTTTTGTGCAGATATAGCAAATATAAAGGATATGGTTGGAGATAAACGCTTTGCGAGGATGTGTCTCACATGCGTTCGACTTGAATATATAGAGAAATAATTGAATCATTGTGCCGGTTTGAGGCAGTATACAATTGCTGAATGATAGAACTGTATTTGCCGGTACATGACGACAGGAAAAGAGGAACATGTCAAATGGATTATGAAAGACAACAGCATGCGCCCATATATGAAGCACTGGAACGTTTCCGAAAGAAGAGAGTCGTTCCCTTTGATGTGCCGGGACATAAAAGAGGAAGAGGAAATCCGGAGCTTGCACAGTTGCTGGGAGAGAAATGTGTGGGGTTGGATGTTAATTCTATGAAGCCGCTGGACAATCTCTGCCACCCGGTTTCGGTGATCAGAGAAGCGGAGGAGCTTGCAGCAGATGCTTTTGGCGCAGCGCATGCATTCCTTATGGTAGGAGGAACCACATCTGCAGTGCAGAGCATGATCCTGTCTGTCTGCAAGGCAGGGGATAAGATCATTCTGCCGCGAAATGTACATAAAAGTGCCATCAATGCCCTGGTACTGTGCGGTGCAATTCCGGTTTATGTAAATCCGGAGGTGAATGCGCAGCTGGGCATTTCCCTTGGCATGGAAGTCAGTCAGGTGGAGAAGGCTATGGATGAGAATCCGGATGCGGTGGCAGTTCTTGTAAATAACCCTACCTATTATGGAATTTGTTCGGATCTGCGGACTATCGTAAAGAAGGCTCATGCAAGAGGAATGAAGGTGCTGGCAGATGAGGCTCATGGAACCCATCTTTATTTCGGCAGAAACCTTCCTGTGTCCGGAATGGCGGCAGGTGCTGACATGGCGGCAGTTTCTATGCACAAATCCGGCGGAAGTCTGACACAGAGTTCGCTGCTGCTTTTGAATAAGAGTATGAATGCAGAGAAAGTGCGCCAGATCATCAATTTGACTCAGACCACAAGCGCTTCTTATCTTCTGTTGTCCAGTCTGGATATCTCCAGAAGAAATCTGGCCCTCAGGGGAGAGAAATCCTTTGAAAAGGTTGCAGGGATGGCGCAGTATGCCAGAGAGGAGATCAATGAGATCGGCGGTTATTATGCATATGGTATGGATCTGATCAATGGAACCAGTGTTTTTGATTTTGATGTTACAAAACTCTCCATTTATACACTGGGAAATGGGCTGGCAGGTATTGAAGTTTATGATCTTCTCAGAGATGAATATGATATTCAGATCGAGTTTGGAGATATCTGTAATATTCTGGCTTACATTTCCATCGGAGACAGGCTTCAGGATATTGAGAGACTGGTAGGGGCATTGGCTGATATTGAACGTCTGTATAAGAAGGACAGCACAGGTATGCTTTCCGGGGAATATATCGCACCTGCAGTGGTGGCGTCTCCACAGCAGGCATTTTATGCGGAGAAAGAATCTCTGCCCATGGAACAGGCGGCAGGCAGGATCAGCGGTGAATTTGTTATGTGTTATCCTCCGGGAATCCCGATTCTTGCTCCTGGAGAAATGGTGACACAGGAAATTGTAGAATACATTCTTTATGCAAGAGACAAAGGCTGTTCCATGCAGGGAATGGAGGATCCGAAGGTAGAACATCTTCAGGTCCTGAAAGGGGGTATCTGATCATGGAATTATGGTATTCCGAGTTCCATACAGGAAATGTAAAGCTTTCTGTCCGGATTAACCGACAGTTATTTTCAGGGGAAAGTGAATTTCAGAGAATCGATGTGTTTGAGTCTGAAGAATTTGGAAGATTTGTGGCTCTGGACGGTGAGATCGTATTTTCTGACAAGGATGAATTTATTTATGATGAAATGGTCACGCATGTGCCAATGACAGTACATCCCAATGTAAAAAATGTTCTGATCATCGGCGGCGGTGACGGTGGAGTTGCCAGAGAACTGATCCATTATCCACAGATTGAGAGCATTGATGTGGTGGAATCCGATAAAATGTTTGTGGATGTATGTGCGGAGATGTTTCCGGATATTGCCCAGGGACTGAAGGATGAGAGAGTCAACATTTATTATGAAGACGGCCTTCGGTTCCTGCGGAATAAAAAGGCCAGATATGACCTGATCATCAATGATTCCACAGATCCGCTGGGACATACAGAGGGACTTTTTACAAAGGAATTCTACGGAAGCTGTTATAAGGCTCTCAGAGATGACGGAATCATGGTTTATCAGCATGGAAGTCCTTTTTATGATGAGGATGAGGTGGAATGCAGAAAGATGCACAGAAAGGTTTTCCGGTCATTTCCGGTGAGCAGGGTTTATCAGGCACATATCCCTACCTGTCCCTCGGGATACTGGCTTTTTGGATTTGCATCAAAGAAATATCATCCACTGGAAGATTTCAGGCCGGAGAGGTTTGATAATCTTAATATAGAAACATGGTATTATACAACAAACCTTCACAGAGGAGCATTTATGCTTCCAAAATATGTAGAAGATTTACTGGAAGAGGAGGAAAACAGTTTATGAGCAGATTATTGGTAATCGGATGTGGTGGGGTAGCTTCAGTGGCAATTCGCAAATGCTGTCAGAACAGCGATGTTTTTACAGAGATTATGATCGCAAGCAGGACAAAGGAAAAATGCGATGCACTCAAAGAGAAGATTGAAAGTACAACGAAGACAAAAATTGAGACAGCAAAGGTAGATGCGGATAATGCAGCAGAGGTCGCAGAATTGATCAGAGCCTATAAGCCGGATGCTGTCCTGAATGTGGCACTTCCATATCAGGATCTTACCATCATGGATGCATGTCTGGAAGCCGGTGCGGATTATATTGATACTGCCAATTATGAAGCAGAGGATACAGAAGATCCCACATGGCGTGCAATCTATGAAAAGAGATGTAAAGAAAAAGGCTTTACTGCATATTTCGATTATTCCTGGCAGTGGGCTTATGATGAGAAATTTAAGGAAGCAGGACTGACTGCTCTTCTGGGAACCGGTTTTGATCCGGGTGTTACCAGTGTATTCAGTGCCTATGCCTTGAAGCATTATTTTGATGAAATCCATACCATTGATATTCTGGACTGTAACGGCGGTGATCATGGATATCCTTTTGCCACAAACTTTAACCCGGAGATCAATCTTCGAGAGGTTTCCGCAAATGGTTCCTACTGGGAAGACGGACATTGGGTAGAAACAGAGCCTATGGAATTTAAATCTGTCTATGATTTCCCTGAGGTAGGAAAGAAGGATATGTATCTTCTTCATCATGAAGAGATTGAATCACTGGCAAAAAATATTCCGGGAGTACAGAGGATCCGTTTCTTTATGACATTCGGACAGAGCTATCTGACACATATGAAATGTCTGGAAAATGTAGGAATGCTTTCCACCGCACCTGTGGAATTTAATGGACAGGAGATCGTGCCGATCCAGTTTTTGAAAGCTCTTCTGCCGGATCCTGCATCTCTGGGTCCGAGAACAGTGGGTAAAACAAATATCGGCTGTATTTTCACAGGTGTTAAGGACGGAAAAGAGAAAAGTATTTATATTTATAATGTATGTGATCATCAGGAATGCTATAAAGAGGTGGAATCCCAGGCAATCTCCTATACAACAGGTGTTCCGGCTATGATCGGTTCCATGATGGTAGTGACCGGACAGTGGAAGAAGCCGGGTGTATTTAATGTGGAAGAATTTGATCCGGATCCATATATGGAAGCACTGAACAAATGGGGACTTCCATGGAAAGTCTGCGAAGATCCTGAACTGGTAAAGGTCTGGAAAGCCAATGAAGATTGATCAACTGCAAACTCCCTGCTATGTGATCGATGAGAAGAAGATGCGGGAGAATCTGGAGATTTTGAAAAAAGTCCAGGAGGATACCGGGTGTAAGATCCTTCTGGCGCAGAAAGCGTTTTCCGGCTTTGCCCTGTATCCCATGATCGGAAAATATCTGGCAGGTACCACTGCCAGCGGTCTGTTTGAGGCAAGGCTTGGATATGAAGAGATGGGGAAAGAGAATCATGTTTTTTCCCCTGCTTACCGTACAGAAGATATAGAGGAACTGGATCGTATCTGTGACCATATTATCTTTAATTCCACAGCACAGCTGAAGAAATTTAAAGAAGTGTGTACCGGAGCCAGTCTGGGACTCCGTATTAATCCGGAATGCTCCACTCAGGGGGATCATGCGATCTATGATCCCTGTGCGCCGGGTTCCAGGCTGGGGGTTACCAGAGAGAACTTTGACGTGGAATGTCTGAAATGGATCGACGGACTGCATTTTCATACGCTCTGCGAACAGAATGCGGATGACCTGGAGAAAACATTGCAGGCGGTAGAGGAGAAGTTTGGAGAATTTCTGTCTGAGGTTTCCTGGCTGAATATGGGCGGCGGACATCATATTACCAGAGAGGATTATGATGTAAAGCTCCTGGAAAAATGTATTCAGCATATGAAGGAAACCTATGATCTGGATATTTATCTGGAGCCCGGGGAGGCTGTTGCCCTGAATGCCGGATATCTGGTGACAGAGGTTATGGACATTGTGGAAAATGAGATCAGAACGCTGATTCTGGATGCTTCTGCAGCCTGCCATATGCCGGATGTGCTGGAGATGCCCTATCGTCCGCCTCTTAAGGACAGCGGGGAAGCAGGGGAGAAGGCATATACCTACCGCTTATCTTCCTGCACCTGCCTGGCAGGAGATGTGATCGGAGATTATTCCTTTGACAGAGAGATCCGGATCGGGGACAAGCTGTATTTTATGGATATGGCGATTTATTCTATGGTGAAGAATAATACATTTAACGGTATGCCGCTGCCGGATATTGCGGTTATGCATGAGGACGGAGAGTGTGAGGTTATCAGACATTTCGGATACGAAGACTTTAAGAGCCGGCTTTCCTGATATCTGCCGGGCTATCAAAGAAAAGGAGACAGACATGGAAGTTACAGAGAAGAACAGAACAAAATATCGTATGCCCGGAGAATTTGAGCCTCATGAGGGATGTGTGATGATCTGGCCGGAACGTCCCGGTTCCTGGAATTATGGGGCAAGGGAAGCACAGAAAGCATTTGTGAAAGTTGCAGAGGCTATTGGAGAGAGCGAAAAGGTGTATATGCTGGTTTCCAAAGCTCAGATGGAGAATGCAAAGAATCAGCTTGGGAATGTTTCCGGTGTGACTTTGCTGGAATGCGAGACAGATGACGCCTGGGCCAGAGATGTGGGAGCAACCATGGTTCTGGATGAGAAAGGGGCGGTCTGTGGAGTTGACTGGCAGTTTAATGCCTGGGGAGGAGACTTTGACGGACTTTACCGGAACTGGGAAAAGGATGACAGGGTGGCTGCCTTTATCTGCAGGACTCTTGGTTGTCCATGTCTGGATGCCAGACCTTTTGTGCTTGAGGGCGGTTCCATCCATTCTGACGGAGAGGGGACTCTGATCGTTACAGAGGCCTGTCTTCTGAGTCAGGGACGCAATCCTCAGATGAGCAGGGAACAGATAGAGGAACAGTTGAAGTACTGGCTCGGTGTCCACAAGATTATCTGGCTTCCATGTGGAATCTATCAGGATGAAACCAATGAGCATGTGGATAACGTGTGCGCTTTTGTAAGGCCCGGAGAGGTTGTGCTTGCATGGACAGAGGATGAGACAGATCCGCAGTATGCCATGTCTTTGGCTGATCTGAAGGTGCTGGAACAGGAAACAGATGCAAAGGGCAGAAAATTTAAGATTCATAAGCTTCCGATTCCTCAGAAACCGGTCTGCCTTACCCAGGAAGATGTGGATGGCTTTGTGTTTGAAGAGGGAGAAGACGAACGGGAAGCAGGAGAACGGATGGCTGCCAGTTACGTGAATTTCTATATTTCCAATGGAGGGATCATCCTTCCACAATTTGGGGATGAAAATGACAAAAGGGCAGTGGAGATTCTGCAGAAGTGTTTTCCTGAAAGAAGGATTTATCCCATTGATGCCAGAGCCATCATTGTTGGCGGTGGAAATATTCACTGTATCACCCAGCAGATTCCCGGAAAAAATATCTGACCTTGATGCAGAAAACTTTGAGAGTCATGTGTTTGAGGGTTATTACCTGAAAGTTATGAAAAAACTTACTTATGTAAACAGGAGCAGGAGGAACAGACAGGATGAGAAATGTAACAGTGGCAGCAGTTCAGATGAAATGCAGTAAAAGTGTGGAGAAAAATATTGCCCATGCAGAGGAACTGGTGCGTCAGGCAGCAGCAAAGGGAGCTGAGATTGTTCTTCTGCCGGAGCTTTTTGAACGGCCCTATTTCTGCCAGGAGCGCAGATATGAGTATTATGAATATGCGCAGACTGCAGAGGAAAACCCTGCAGTGCGTCATTTCAGCAGGGTAGCGGCAGAGTTGGGGATTGTGATTCCGGTCAGCTTTTATGAAAAAGAGGTCAATAATACTTATAACAGCGTTGCGGTTCTGGATGCAGATGGAAAGAATCTCGGCATTTATCGGAAAACACATATTCCGGATGACCATTATTATCAGGAAAAATTCTATTTCACACCGGGAGATACCGGCTTTAAGGTTTTTGATACCAGATTTGGAACCATTGGAGTTGGAATCTGCTGGGATCAGTGGTTCCCGGAAACGGCAAGATGTATGGCACTGCAGGGCGCAGAGCTTCTCTTTTATCCCACTGCCATCGGAAGTGAACCCATCCTGGAATGTGACAGCATGGAACACTGGAGAAGATGTATGCAGGGACACGCTGCCTCCAACCTGATCCCTGTGATCGCTGCCAACAGAATCGGTGAGGAAACAGTAGAGCCATGTCCGGAAAACGGAATGCAGAAATCTGCTCTTAATTTTTACGGCTCTTCTTTTATCACAGACAACACAGGTGCTCTCTGTGCAGAACTGCCCGGAGGGGAAGAGGGGGTGCTTGTAAGCACTTTTGACCTGGATGCATTAAAGGCAGACAGACTGAACTGGGGACTTTTCAGAGACCGCAGACCTGAAATGTATGCAAAAATTGTCGGGAAATGACATACAAGCCAAAATTCCATTGCCGCAGGCAATCTGGAATGAATTTTGGCTCAGTTACTGAGAACGGAGTGAACAGCAACTGAGTTTATAAGAATTTCATAAAAAGTTTATGATTATATTAGTTGCTACCTGCGGTATATATGGTAAAATAAGAGTACGAACGTTACTGATAACGGAGAGAGCAGTAGAGTTTTGACATGTATTTCTGGCAAAATGGAGTGTAGAAGATGAACAGAAAAGAATTTTTGGAAATCCTGAGAAGCCAGCTTGCCGGTCAGATGCAGGAGGGCAAAGCAGCAGCACATATCAGGTATTATGAAGATTATATACAGTCTCAGGTACGTGGCGGACGTTCAGAGCAGGAGGTACTGCAGGAACTGGGAGATCCACATCTGATAGCAAAAACTCTGATCGATACAGATGATGGAAGTACACAGGAAGATTACGGAGAGTATTCTTCTTATGGAAGTAGTTATGGCAATGAGACAGAGCTTCCTCATCAGCAGGAGAAAAGATGGAAAAAGTAATCGATCTTTCTACCTGGCATGGCAGGGCTGTTGTTATTGCAGCAGCGGCTGTTATAATTATTTTACTGATACTGATAATCGGAGTTGCGATTCCGTTTTTATTATTCTTGCAATTATTCTTTATTTCTTTCATGGCTGAAGAAAAGAAATAATCAATGAAAATCTATGCAGGGTTTCAGAAAAGAAACCCTGCGCAAAATCTTAAAAATTTTAAAAATCTAAAAAATCTTAAGTGTAAACATTCTTGTTTCACGATATTAATTCCCCTTGAATATTTATAATCATATAATTTCAACTTATTTCTATTCTTTAATCCTGCCTTGTGCAGGGAAAAATCCCACATTCATTTTTATATTTTTGTTCGGAAAGGAGACGGAAAATGAAACACAATTTCAAACTGAAAGAACGCCTTGGAGCTTTGCTGCTTGCAATGCTTTTTATTCTGCAGGCAATTCTGGGGCTTGTGCCTGTCTGTGTAACTCAGGCGGCACCGTTAACTGTAGAAACATGGGACAGTGACAAGGTGGTAGATTATGGTTATCGCTTTAACATGAAGTTTCAGCCCGGAATTACCACATATGAATCTTTTGGGTGTGATAATCTGGACAGGGAAGCTTTTTCAGACAATGGAAAAAGCGAACGTGACACAGAGTGCGTTCGTGTAGGAGCGGACTATAAAGCCGGAAGCGCAGGGATGCGTTATAACAATGTAGGAAAAGATGGAAATGGAAATATTGTTGATGTCAGACTCATTCTTGTGGGAGTAGAGAATGCAGAACCTCGTTATGATCTGCGCACTGCAGAATCGATTGTTCAGAATAAAGGCGGAGCTACGTTTGCATGGAAAGATAATGAAGCTTATCCAATGGTTGGCTTTTCCAAAAACAGTATCGGTGTATTTATTTATTCTGTAGGATACGCAAAGGTTAAGTTTCAGTTTCTGAAGCATGGAACAGAAGAAACACTGCCGATCAGTGGCCATGGAACCATACGTGATATTGATGCGGGACAGGGAGTCCGTATTCCGTCAGACAGCAGTCTGGATAATGCATATGTTCTGAAAAACAATGATTATCTGACGGTAGATGGAAATTCTGTAAGCTCACCCCTTGGTTCCGTTGAGCCGGATGATCCGAGAGGATGGCTGAATCTTTTTTATAATACAGATAATTTTACGGTAGAATTCTGTCATCAGTTCAGACTGGATAAATGGGATAAAAGTCGTGAAGATGCTATTGCAAAAGCCGGTTCTCAGGAAAGATGGGCAGAGATTACAAGAAATAAATATCTGGATCCATCAGGCAACAGTTATTGTCCGAACTTTAAAGGACAGAAATACTGCAAAGCATATGCATATTTTGATTTTACATCCTATTGTTTCGGTGATGTTGAGATGAAAAAAGCGCCTGAGAAACGTGTGGGAGAGGCAAACTGTACATGGGAACAGGCAGCTGCTGCATCAAAAGAAAAACCTTTTGGCATTCGTCAGGGACAGGAATTTCAGTATATGATCCGGGCAGAGGTGACACCCAATAGACTGAAATCCTTTGTGGTACAGGATATACTTGAGGATTGTCTTACTATAGAGGATGCATCAAAAGTCAGTATTGTGAATGATGTAGGGCAGACAGTGACAGACTGGTTTGGTGTTGCTGTTGAAGGACAGAAAGTGACCTGCAGGGCCAAAGCAGAGAGCCTTCAGGATGAAGCATTTACAGATAATCAGACTTACACATTTACTTTAAAAGTACGCCAGAGGCCGGAATCAGAAATTAACATTTCAAAATACCTTGCAGAGGATGGATACAGTATTCTTGTACCAAACCATGCATCCATGAGTTATGAACGTACAAACGGAAGCGGAGATACAATGGATACGGAAACAGTGTGGGTAAAGGGTGTGATTCCACCGGAACTGGAAGTAAAGAAAAATACTTCTCAGTATGAATGGAAAACGGGAGATATCATAGATTATGAGGTTCTGGTTTCTCAGACAAAACAGGATGTAAAAGCAGTAAATGTTGTTATTACAGACAAGCTTCCATCATGTCTGCAGCTTCTGGAAGGGCAGTATGCTGTAGAGACAAGTCAGGGAGGTGAGAACTGTACGCTTACCGGACAGGGAGAAAATGGATGGAAAGCAGAGTGTCCGTCCCTGAAGTATGGGGAGACGATCACAATCCGTTTTAAATGTCAGGCATCTGCGGAGTCCAATGGACAGGAATGGGAAAATATTGTGACTGCAACAGCGGATAATCTGATCAATCCTGAGACAGGAGAACAGGAATCCAGAAAGGATATGGCAGAAGTATGGCCGAACAGTCCACAGCTTGAAATTGATAAAACAGCAGACAAATATGAATGGCAGACAGGAGAGCAGGTAGCTTACCGGATCGTGGTGAATAATGTAACGGCAGGAACAATCGCAAAAGATGTAACTATTACTGATATTGGTCTGCCGCAGGGACTGGTTCTGGCAGGTGGTGCACAGAGCATGGAAGTACTGGGAGTTCAGCAACAGGTAAACTATCCCGTACCGGATAAGAAAACAGGACAGGCATATGAAGCGAGACCTGTGGATTCTCAGTTGAATGCAGATGAGAACGGATTTTCCTTTTATTGTTCTTATGTACCATACAGTCAGCCTGTAACGATTATTTTCCATTGTATCGCACAGGAAGAGGCAAATGGACACGAAAGCGTAAATGCAGCAACTGTAAAAGCTGCTAATACAGATGAGAGATCTGATGATGCAGAAGTATATGTAAATTCAGGAGAATTCTGGATTGAGAAATCTGCAGATCATTATGAATGGCAGGTCGGAGAACAGGTACAGTACAATGTGGTGGTGGAGAATAAAAAAGCAGGTACAGTGGCCCGGAACGTAACTGTCTGGGATACCGGTATGCCGGCAGGACTTGCGCTTTCATCGGCAGAGGATGTATCGGTAAGCGGAATCCCACAGAATATTACGCAGCTGACAGCAGGGACCAAAGATGTTTTGAACCAGCTCAATCCGGAATTTTATAATGAGACATCAGAGAAACCGGTGAATTATGAATTTCTTCAGGAGGGAAGCGGATGGAGACTGAACATTTCAGATCTTCCGGCAAATACTCCGGTTATGATTTCTTTCCTTTGCACAGTTACGGAAGCGGCAAATGGAATGGAAAGCATTAATGTTGCCAATGTGCAGGCGCAGAATGCCCCTGTTTCACAGGATGACGCAGAAGTGTATGTAAATACAGCAGTTCTTTCTATTGAGAAAAGTTTTCAGAATCCATATCTGGCAGCCGGGGACGGACGTGCGGAAAATGAATTTCGGGTAGGAGAACAGGTGAATTATCAGGTTACGGTTAATAATCTTCAGAAGGGATCTATCGCAAGAAATCTTGTGATCAGTGATCTTTCCCTTCCTGAAGGGCTGGCTCTGGACGGAGCTGAAGATGCTGTTACTGTAAGCGGTGTTCCGGCTGTTATTCAGAATCCGGTGGCAGGAACTGATGATGCAGGAAATCAGCTGAATCCGGAAAATTATAAAGAAACAGTGGAAAAACCGGTCAGCTGTCAGGTTACACGTCAGGGAACCGGATGGATCGTGACGATTTCAGATCTTCCGTATCAGACACCTGTGACTGTTAATTTCCGCTGTACTGCGCAGGAAAGCGTAAATGGGATGGAGATTGTAAATACAGCACAGGCATATGCAGATAATGCACAGAAAGTAAAGGACTCCTCAAAAATCTGGGTGAACTCGCCTGTTCTTAAAGTAGAGAAGACGACGGACAAACCATTTTACAAATATGGTGATATTATTACATACCGCATTGTCCTGACACAGGAGCAGACCGGATGTGTGGCGCGTAATGTTACTCTGCAGGATGTGATCGATACTCAGGGAGTACGTCTTCTGAAAGATTCGGTGATTCTGATGGATGAGAAAGGAAATGTGGCAGATGCTGATGTACAGATCAATGATGATAATACTTTCCTGATGTCAACAGGCAGGACACTGGTCAGGGATAGCAGATATAGTATCTGCGATAATGATAAAGGCGGTCTTTTTGAGCAGGTAATGTATAATCCTCTGGACTGTCAGGAACAGAAAAGTATGATCGTGGAATATCAGGCAGCAGTGATTGATGCAGCCCTGGCAGGACAGAAAGTGCACAATACTGCAGTTGCAGACAGCAGTGAAAAGATACCTGCAACCGGGGAAACAGAGACAGAGGTACACAGTCCGATTCTGGAAATTGTGAAGGAATCAGATAAGAAAGAGTATGCGTCCGGTGAGAAAGGATACTATAAACTGACAGTAAGACAACTGCGTGAGGATGTCACAGATCAGAATATTGTTATCGAAGATAAACTGGAAACCCAAGGGGCTTCCATTGTAAAAGACAGCATTTTTGTGAAGAAAAACGGTATAGAACTGAAAGATGCCAAAATAGAGGCAGATGATACAGGATTTGTAATTCAGACAGGAGCATCGTTGTCAGATATGGATAAAATTGAAGTCTGCTATGAAATGGTATTTAAAACAGAAAGCACAGAGCCTGAAAAAATTGTAAACACAGCGAAAGCAAGAGGTGATATTTCACCGGAAATTACTGCACAGCAGGAGGCATATGTGAAAGCAAAAGCAGAACCGACTGCCACACCAACACCGTCTGCAACACCGAAACCAACAGAAACACCAAAGCCGACAGAGACACCAAAACCTACAGAAGTACCGAAACCGACAGAGCAGCCAAAAGCCACACCAACACCATCTGTACCGGGAACCTGCCCGAAAATGACTCCTGTACCGACGAAAGCACCGTTAGCATCTTACAATGGTGGAAATAATGGAGGCACGACTTCCGGAAGCGGAGGCAGCAGTTACGCAAATTTGGGTGGATATTCCGGTGGATACGGAAGCTATCAGGGTGGTTCCATGGCAGGAAGTTCTAAAACAGGAGATGTCAGACCGTTTAAAATGATGGCTGTTCTTGGACTTATCGGAATGGGACTGCTGACAGGAGGTGTGGTGATCTACAGAAGAACTGTTTCCGGGAAAAGAAATATAAAGGGTATGCCGCGGAAATGAAAAAACTCAGAACATTTGCAGTAAGTATGATCATAGCAGCAATTGGGCTTCTTATATATTGTGCCGGCTTCTATATAAAAAGTTATGAACAGAATCTTGCAGCAAGGCAGGAATATGCAGAGCTTTCCCGAATGGCAGGGGTGAAGAACAGAGAAGGTGCCGGATTATTGGCAGATGGCAAAAAAACTGATGAAGACAGCAGTACAAAAAACAGTGGAAAAAAAAACGCGCAGGAAAAAACAGAGAAGATCTTCTGAATCAAAAAACAAAAACTGTACAGATGAAATCAGGGAATCCTTCGGGATTTCCTGGGAAAATTTAAGAAAGATCAACTCTCAGACAGTTGCCTGGATTACTGTCCCGGGAGCCGATATTTCTTATCCTGTAGTTCAGGCGGCAGATGATGAATATTACCTGAAACATAATTTCAGAGGAGAGGAAGATCTGTTTGGATGTATTTTTCTGGAACATGACATAAAAAAGAATTTTACAGATTCCCACAGTATTCTTTACGGGCATAATATAGAAGGTAATATGATGTTTGCAAATCTGAACCGTTATGAACAGCCTGAATTTCTGAAAAAATGTCCTGAAATTGAGATCACAACACCAAAAAGAAAGTTTCTGTACAAAATTTTTTCTGTGGAACAGGCATCTTCCCAAAGCCCGGCATTTGAATATGGATACAAGTTATCCAGTCCTGCATACAGGAGACAATTATCTATATTGAAAAATAATTCCATGTATGACACAGGAGTAGAGCCTGATGAAAGGGAGAGAATGGTGACTCTGATCACCTGTAATTCACGTCTGGATAAAGAAATACGTATGGCGGTACATGGGATTTGCCATGAATGTTATGGTATAGAAAAAGCTGAGCCGAAGTGATGTTGAAATCAGTCGGATATTGGTAACTTTCGTAAAGGATGAACTGTTACTGTTCACATATCACTATCCCTCGAGGTGTTTTGGAAAAAACTAATGAAAAATCTCTCGATATTTTGTATAATTTATGCATAAAAAACAACTTGTTCGTACGTGCGTACAAGTTGTATCCTAAATACAGGAGGGAAGAAGACATGACAGATAATGGAAAGCCGAAATATTTCTCACTGATGGAACAGCTCAGAAGTGATATTATGTCAGGAGCTATCCGACCGGGAGAGAAGCTTCCTTCAGAAAACGAGCTTTCACAGAAATATTCCCTGAGTAGACATACAGTTCGTAAAGCACTGGGAATCCTGGAGCAGGACGGATATGTAGAGGCATTTCACGGAAGAGGTACTTATTGCTCTGAGAATATGCGCCATATAAAGAATTCAAAGAATATTGCGGTAGTGACCACATATATTTCTGATTATATTTTTCCGAGACTGATACAGGGAATGGATAATGTCCTTTCAGAAAGCGGTTACAGTATTATCCTGAAAAACACAGCAAACAGCAGACAGAAAGAGGCCAGATGTCTGGAGGAACTTCTGAAGAAAGATATTGATGGACTGATCATTGAACCAAGCAAAAGTGAGATGATCTGTAAACACAGAAATCTTTATCAGAATCTGGATAAATTTGAAATTCCGTATGTGTTTATTCAGGGAATCTATTCAGAAATGAGGGATAAACCTCATATTCTTATGGATGATGCACAGGGAGGCTATCTTGTAACAAAATATCTGCTGGAACTGGGACATAAAAAGATCAAGGGTTTCTTTAAGGCAGACGATATGCAGGGACTGGAGCGCCACAAGGGATATGTGAAGGCCTTACAGGAGTCAGGGATTGCCTATGATCCTGATGATGTTGTTTGGTTTCATACAGAGGACAGGAAAGTAAAACCTGCACTGATGGCAAAAGAAATGGTACAGAGCGGACAGCTTCCGGATGGAATCGTCTGTTACAATGATCAGATTGCTGTTCAGGTTATGGAAGAACTGGAGAAAATGGGAGTCAGGATACCGGATGATATTTCCATTACCGGTTATGACAATTCACTGTATGCTCAGCGAGGAAGCGGAATCACAACGATAGCTCATCCGCAGGAAAAGTTGGGAGAAATGGCAGCAGAGCTTATACTTGAGAAGATCAACGGAGTTCCTGAAGAAGAAAGTAAGGTTGAAAGACTGATTTATCCGGAACTGATCATACGGGGATCATGCAGAAAAATATTGTAAACAAATGAAATAAATCAAAAAATCAAAAATAAATCCAGGAGGAATTTTATCATGAAAACAGGAAGAAACTATAAGCTTTTGGTTTTGTACAGGTTCACAGGATCTTTACGGAGATGAGTGCTTAAGAAAAGTTGCTGAGCATTCCAGAATCATTGTTGAGGAATTAAACAAGAGCGGTGTTCTTCCATTTGAATTAGTATGGAAACCAACACTGATCACAAACGAACTGATCCGTAAAACATTTAATGAGGCAAATGCAGATGAGGACTGTGCAGGTGTTATCACATGGATGCATACTTTCTCACCGGCAAAATCATGGATTCTTGGTCTGAAAGAATACAGAAAACCGCTTTGCCATCTTCATACACAGTTTAATGAGGAGATTCCTTATGATACCATTGATATGGATTTTATGAATGAAAACCAGTCTGCTCATGGCGGTCGTGAATATGGTCATATTGTTACAAGAATGGGAATCGAAAGAAAAGTTATTGTCGGACACTGGGCAGATAAAGATGTTCAGGAAAGACTTGCTTCCTGGATGCGTACAGCAGTTGGTATCATGGAGAGCAGCCATATCCGCGTATGTCGTGTAGCAGATAACATGAGAAACGTAGCTGTTACAGAAGGTGATAAAGTAGAAGCACAGATCAAATTCGGATGGGAAGTTGATGCTTATCCTGTAAATGAGATTGCTGATTATGTAAAAGATGTAGCTAAAGGTGATGTAGATGCGCTGGTAGATGAATACTACAGCAAATATGATATCCTTCTTGAGGGAAGAGATCCGGAAGAATTTAAACGTCATGTAGCAGTTCAGGCTCAGATTGAGATCGGATTTGAGAAATTCCTGGAAGAGAAAAACTATCAGGCAATCGTTACACACTTTGGAGATCTGGGTGCTCTTAAACAGCTTCCTGGACTTGCAATCCAGAGACTTATGGAAAAAGGTTATGGATTCGGTGCAGAAGGTGACTGGAAGACAGCTGCAATGGTCCGTCTGATGAAGATCATGACAGCTGGTGTAAAAGATGCAAAAGGAACTTCCATGATGGAAGACTATACATATAATTTTGTACCTGGAAAAGAAGGAATCCTTCAGTCTCATATGCTTGAAGTATGCCCGTCTGTTGCAGATGGTAAGATCGGCATTAAAGTATGCCCGCTTTCCATGGGTGATAGAGAAGATCCTGCAAGACTTGTATTCACAAGCAAGACAGGCCCGGCTATCGCAACATCCCTGATCGATCTTGGAGATCGTTTCCGTCTGATCATCAACGATGTAGAATGCAAGAAGGTTGAGAAACCGATGCCGAAGCTTCCTGTAGGAAGTGCATTCTGGACACCACAGCCAAATCTTAAGACAGGTGCCGAAGCATGGATCCTTGCAGGCGGAGCTCATCATACAGCATTCTCTTACGACCTGACAGCAGAGCAGATGGGTGACTGGGCAGCTGCTATGGGTATTGAAGCTGTTTATATTGATAAAGATACAAATATTCGTGATTTTAAGAATGAACTGAGATGGAATGAACTTGCATTCAGAAAATAATTATTACCATAGGTGATATAAAAGGGTTACTGTGAACAGTAACATAAAAGGCTGCCATATCAGACAGGAACAATGGATTGTGCATATATGTCAGAGGATTCATTGGATTACCTGAGATGGCAGCCCTAAAAATATGTAAAAAAAGTACATCAAAAAATCAGGGAGGTACATAAAAATGGGAGCAGCAGAAGCAAAAGCAGCGATAATTGCAAACAAAACAGCACTTGGTATTGAGTTTGGTTCTACCAGAATCAAAGCAGTACTTGTAGATGACAAAAATCAGCCGATCGCATCCGGTGCACATGAATGGGAGAACCGTTATGAAAACGGTGTCTGGACATACAGTCTGAATGATATCTGGACAGGTATCCAGGACTGCTATCAGGATATGGCAAAGGATGTGAAGGCAAAATACGACGTAGAACTGGAATCCGTAGGTGCATTTGGTGTCAGTGCCATGATGCATGGTTATATGCCGTTTAACAAAGATGGAAAACTTCTCGTACCATTCCGTACATGGAGAAACAACATTACAGGAGAAGCCAGCGAGAAACTGATGGAACTGTTCAACTACAACATTCCGCAGAGATGGAGCATTGCTCATCTGTATCAGGCAATCCTTAACGGTGAAGAACATGTAAAAGATATTGACTATATCACAACTCTGGAGGCTTATGTACACTGGAAACTGACAGGTAAGAGAGTTCTTGGAATCGGTGATGCGGCGGGTATGTTCCCAATCGACACAACAAAAGCAGATTATAATCAGGAAATGGTTGATAAATTCGATGAACTGGTAGCACCTTACGGATTCTCATGGAAACTTCGTGACATTATGCCGAAGGCTCTTGTTGCAGGGGAAGATGCCGGCGTTCTTACAGAAGAAGGTGCGAAACTTCTGGATGTAACAGGTAAACTGAAAGCAGGAATCCCGATGTGTCCTCCGGAAGGTGATGCAGGAACAGGTATGGTTGCCACAAACAGTGTTGCAGTTCGCACAGGTAACGTTTCCGCAGGAACTTCTGTATTTGCCATGATCGTTCTGGAAAAAGAACTCTCCAGACCGTATAAAGAAATCGACATGGTTACTACTCCATCCGGACATCTGGTAGCTATGGCTCATTCCAACAACTGTACCTCTGACCTGAATGCCTGGGTAAATGTATTTAAAGAGTTTGCAGAGGCTATGGGTATGGAAGTGGATATGAATAAACTGTTTGGAACTCTTTATAATAAAGCACTTGAAGGTGATCCGGACTGTGGCGGACTTCTGTCTTACTGCTACTTCTCAGGCGAGCATATGACAGGCTTTGAAGAAGGACGTCCGTTATTTGTACGTTCTCCTGAGAGCAAATTCAATCTTGCAAACTTTATGAGAACCAATCTGTATACATGCCTTGGAGCCATGAGGGTAGGTCTGAACCTTTTGTTTGAGAAAGAAAATGTAAAAGTAGACCGTCTTCTTGGCCATGGAGGGTTATTCAAGACAAAAGGCGTAGGACAGCAGATTCTGGCAGATGCTGTCAATGCACCGGTATCTGTAATGGCTACTGCAGGTGAAGGCGGAGCCTGGGGAATCGCACTTCTTGCTTCTTATCTGGTAAATAAAGAAGAAGGTGAGACTCTGGAAAGCTTCCTTGATAATAAAGTGTTTGCAGATCAGGAAAGCAGCACACTGGATCCAAAACCGGAAGGTGTGGCTGGATTCAATGCATTTATGGACAGCTATATGAAAGGTCTTTCTATTGAAAGAGCAGCAGTAGAGTCTGAAATCTGGTAAATTATGGCCAGAAATCCTGCCACATTTTTTGCCACATATTGAATAATTGCGCGTCGCATTCTCGTTACTTTAGCCTGCAAATAAAAAGTCAATACTAAAATTGAAGAAAGTTAAAAAACTTTACAGGTTAAAAATTAGGCATTAAAATAAGGCCACCACAACCAGTGCTGGTCT
>ENA-OQBD01000611-OQBD01000611.1-human-gut-metagenome-genome-assembly--contig:-NODE-611-length-18889-cov-3.398838_pt1 | contig 18889 bp, 25 predicted proteins | sample MGYA00242742_ERZ504543 | MGnify/ENA primary metagenome ERZ504543 (study PRJEB26092, sample SAMD00036239) | human gut metagenome | host: Homo sapiens | study: EMG produced TPA metagenomics assembly of...
TTTTCTGCCTCTTCTTCGTTTCTGTTCCTTTTTCTGCGTCCGGCCGTCAAACTGCATGATGTATAGTCCCTGTATAATGGCCAAACACAATCATAGTCGATAACAGAGAACTGCCTCCATAGCTGACCAGTGGAAGTGTCACTCCGGTTGACGGAATAAATTTGATGACCCCGCCGATGGTCAGAAACACCTGCAAAGCATACAGTGTTCCAAGTCCGACCGCTGTCAGACGATAATAATTGTCCCGAAGTTTCATGGCAACATTCATGATCATAAAAAAGCAGCTGACACAGACCATGATCAGACACAGTGCAAAGACTTCCCCCGAGTTCTTCCGAGATTGCCGCAAAAACAAAATCCTTTGTCACGACCGGTACTTTTTTCCGGCAGTCCCTGTCCCAGACCAAGTCCAAACCAGCCTCCGGTACCGATTGCAAACAGAGACTGGCATACCTGATACCCCGCCCCGTCAATGACTGCAAGCGGATTCGACCATGCCTGCACACGTGCCTGTACATGGTCAAACAGCCGGTACCCAAGCAGACTCGCCACGATCATTGCCAGTATTCCACCTCCGAAATACACAAATCTGCGCGTCGCCACATAAACCATAACCAGGTAGGTAAAAAAATACAAAAGGGCTCCGCCGAGATCTTTGGATGCTACCAGCATCAGAACAAAAACGGCCGAAAAAATGCTTGTCACCATGACCTGATGAAAATTCTGGCGCTGGTACAGCATGGATGCAATAAACATGACAAAAATAATTTTTACAAACTCCGAAGGCTGGATGGTCAAAGGACCGATCGACAGGGACAGTTTGGCCCCATAGCTTGTCTGTCCGGCAATCGCAACAACGCCCAGTGCACCGACACCCACGATCACATACACCCATGTCAGTTTACGGAACAACGTCATATTCTGCAAGACCATGGGAATCAGCAGGGAAATCACAAAACCCGCGCACACAAAGATAAACTGCCGGAATGCCTTTTCAAAAGAAATACGTGTCAGGATAACAAATCCAATCGTAAGTAACATACACATATTATTGAGAACCAGCTCGGATGCATGCTTGTAAAACAGATGATATGTTCCGATGATTGCCGCAATGATAATCACCTGCATGAGATAAAATCCGATCAGCTGAAAAATTTTTTGTTGTAATATACAAAACAAGAAAGGCATCAAAATGAAAAAGAAACAACAGTGTTCTCTGCACATGGTAAATATGTTTTTGTTCTTCTTCCTCTCCCTCAAATTTAAACACATGAAAACACTCAAATGTATAAACCAGGAACAAAAAGATCATCAGATATTTTGAAGCCTGAACAATCAGATGGATCATTATTCCACTCCTCTTTTATAGTGTCCGTTGGTATAACGGTTTTCCCATTCTTTCGGATACTGTCTGCGGCTGCCGGCTGCAAACTCTTCATATAATTTCAGAATTGCTTTGGTTTCTTTTGCAGATTCCATGGTAAAATCCATCCGGAAATCACGGATGCCTGCTTTTTTTAATTCCTCTAAACTGGAAAATAATAAAACCGGCAGGGAATTATAAACAACATTATAGCAGTACGTGCAGAAATTTTTTACCGGAAACTGTACCTGATACCGGTCTTTCAGATAAGAAAGCCCCCGTTTTTTGTCACAGCCCCTGGTATTGGCATGTACGCACTGTGCACTTGTCATAAGCGGATAATATCCGTAAAGCATCATCATACTTTCTTCGTTATATCTCCGTTTTATTTCGCTGCGGTTTAGTTCCAGCGGAACCGTATTTTTTGTCACTCCCTGCCCGGCAAATGCACGGACCGCCTGATCGTTATAGCAATACAGATTGTGATCCGTTATGATTTCACTTCCCAAAAATGTTTCCTTTGCCAATGCCAGTTCTTCATAATTTCTCACAAGAACTCCGGCAAATCCCATTCTTTTTATATCCGGAAGTATCTGCCGCACCCATTCTGCCGTTCCGGCACGGAAGATACGCGGCATCGCCAGATAAACCTCTTTATCCTTTTGCATAACAGCATTTGCATCTTCTTTTAATTCTTCCATCATTGTGCTTCGGTCATAAGCTTCCATATCCAGACAGACAGAAGTGACACAGGAACTTTCCAGAACCGGTGCAAGCTGTCTGCGCTCCCCGGTCACTGCAAAAACACATTCCTTTCGTTTTTCCCGTTTCTCACATGCCTCCGGAAGTTTTTCCCCTGCCGCCTTCTGCGGATGCTCCTGTCTCTGGTAAGGTTTCAGCATCTTTTTTTGCAGTTCTGCCAATGCCTCCCTACGCAGCTGATTGAGTGCTCCGTTTGGAAGAAACACTCCGTCCTCTATTTTTATGGACAACTCTTCCATAACAAACGGGGTATCTCCCGTCTTTTCCATACGGCTTTTTACGTCTTCTGCCAGAAGAGGTTTCTTTTGCGCCTGCATAACTTCCATGCCGGAAATCTCCACAGACACCGTTTGCGTCTTTACCCGGTAATATGCAGCCTGTCCCTGATGCAAAACCAGCTCTCCCCGGACAGGGATTTTGGCAGCACCATTTTCATAGGTTCTTAAAATTTGCTGCTGCAGGGCTTCATTCGTTTTTTCGTAATTTGGCTTTGTAAACGTCACCATATCAGAACCATTGTGCCTGTGGTAATATCCGTCGGTAAATCCACAGCGGTTTCCCAGTGCAAGCACTGCCCGGTAATCTTCTTCCGAAATCTGTGTCTCCTGTCCCGATAAAAAGAGGTCGATATATTTGCGGTAATAAGAAACCACACCGGCAGCATACGGGATCTGTTTCATGCGTCCCTCAATTTTCAAGGAATAGACTCCTGCATCTGCCAGCCCACGCAGATCCTTTATTCCACACATATCCTTGAGGCTTAAGACATAAGCATCTTTTTTGTATTCCCTGTGCTTTTCATCCAGCACTGCGTAAGGGAGCCTGCATGGCTGCGCACATCTGCCGCGGTTTCCGCTTCTTCCTCCAAGCATACTGCTAAACAGACACTGTCCGGAATAACAGTAACACAGCGCCCCGTGTACAAATGCTTCCAGTTCCATACCGGTCTCTTCACGGATCCGTTTCATTTCATTCAGGGAAAGTTCCCGTGCCATGACCATACGGGTCACTCCGTATCCTGAAAAAAGCCGGGCCGCCTCCACACCGGTGACTGTCATCTGCGTACTTGTATGAATCGCAAGATCCGGAAATCTCTCGTGGATCGCTGTCAGGACTCCCAAAATCCTGTACAAGTACCGCATCCAGTCCATGTTCATAAAACGGCTGCAGATACGCACAGACCTGTTCGATCTCACTGGTTTTTTAAAAGCGTATTGACCGTAAGATAAACCCTGCGTCCATACAAATGTGCATAGTCCAGTGCTTCTAGTAATTCTTCATCGGAAAAATTATCTGCATATGCGCGGGCTCCAAAATTTGCTTCCCCCCCACGTAAACGGCATCTGCGCCGGCCGCGACAACCGCCTTAAAAATGGCTAACGATCCAGCCGGTGCAAGCAGTTCAAATGTATTTTGTTGTGTCGTATGATTGTTTTCTTTCATATTCTTTCCTTATGATGAAAAAACACAAAGGAATACCTTCCTTTGTGTTTCGAAACCTCTTACTTTTTTCTTTGTGTTCTCTTTTTCAGACTCTTTCGGGCTGTCTTTTCCATCCAGAAGCTTGTCCTCAAGTGCTGCCTCTAACCGCGCCTTGTTCAGGAGAAGTTCTTTATTGTCCCGTTCCAGTTTCTTCAATGATTCTTCTGCCGTCTCCGTCTTTACCTGATTAGAGATCAGATCGTGCTTTAAATCGTAAATTTCTTTTTCTTTATTTTCAAGGTCCCGTTCTAATTTTTCCACCTGATCCTTTGCTTTAAATAATCATCCGCAATATTCAGCTGGATCAGTGTATTTTTCATATTGAGAGGAATGTGCCGGTATTCTTCAATGGAAGTAAACTCATTGATCTTTCCGTTAATATAAGAAGCTACTTTCTGGAGATATTCCTCTCCTTCATAGCCGCTTAACGTATATACCTTTCCATCAATTACCACTTCCGCACTTGTCTTTGCTGACATAACCTATCCTCCCGTTTTGGACCATCCTCTTTGCTGTCATACTTTTTATTATAATATTCCGCAGTAGGAAAAGCAACCTCTTATTCGGATTTTGGTGTCCTCCCGAAATGTTCATAGGCAAATGCCGTTGCAACGCGCCCCTTCGGTGTCCGGTTGATGAAATCATTTTTGACCAGATACGGTTCATAAACATCTTCGATGGTTCCGGAATCCTCACCAAGCGAAGCTGCCAGCGTATCAAGTCCCACCGGACCGCCGTCAAACTTGTCGATAATTGTCAGGATAATGTTCCTGTCGTTCTGATCCAGTCCCATCTTATCTACCTCAAGCAGATCCAGTGCAAACGCCGCCACCTCATAGGTAATCTTCCCGTCATACTTTACCTGGGCAAAATCACGCACCCGCTTGAGCAGACGGTTTGCCAGACGGGGAGTTCCCCTGGAACGGCGGGCAAGCTCGTAAGCGCCTTTTTCATCAATTTCCACATCCAGTACCTGTGCCGACTGCAAAATAATCGTGCGAAGTTCCTCCACCGTATAATATTCCATGTGGCTGACGACACCAAAACGGTCGCGAAGCGGTGCCGAAAGCATTCCGGCCCGTGTCGTAGCCCCGACAAGCGTAAACTTCGGAAGATTCAGCCGGATGGAACGGGCGGATTCTCCTTTTCCGATCATCACGTCAATCACATAATCTTCCATTGCCGGATACAGCACTTCCTCCACCTGACGGTTCAGCCGGTGAATTTCGTCCACAAACAAAATGTCACCTTCTGCAAGGTTATTCAGGATCGCTGCCATCTCTCCCGGTTTTGCAATTGCAGGTCCCGAGGTCACTTTCAGGTGGGTACCCATCTCATTTGCAATGATCCCTGCAAGCGTTGTCTTTCCAAGTCCCGGTGGTCCATAAAACAGTACATGGTCCAAAGACTCCTGCCGGGCTTTTGCCGCCTCAATGTAGACTTTCATATTTGATTTTATTTTTTCCTGTCCAATGTAATCCTCCAGCCTCTGCGGACGAAGGGACGATTCATCTTATAATCTTCTTCCTGCAGTTGCGTGGAAATCACGCGTTTTTCCATACCAAATCTTCTTTCTCGAAACTACAACAACGACATATGTTTCAGTGCTGCCTTCAGCACTGCTTCCACATCCATTTCTTCTGTGATCTCCACCGCGGATACAGCCTTTAAACTTTCCGCCGAGGAATATCCCAGTGCCGTAAGTGCCATAACCGCATCATTTCTGACCTGACCATTTCCGGAAATCTTTAAAGTCTGTACATGCTCACTCTTCTTTTCAAAAGCATCTTCCAAAGACATCTTATCTTTTAATTCCAAAATCACACGCTGGGCTGTCTTGGCTCCTACTCCCGGAGCTTTCGAGATTGCCTTGGAATCTCCCGACAATACTGCAAACCGCAGATCATCTGCACTGAGCGCAGAAAGAATTGCAAGTCCTCCCTTTGGACCAATTCCGCTGACAGAAATCAGAAGTTTGAAAAGTTCCAGATCGTCTTTGGTCAGAAATCCATAGAGAATCATGGCATCCTCGCGCAGATACAGATACGTATACACTTTAATCTCCTCACCGACTGCCGGAAGATACTCAAACGTCTGTCCGGAAATAAATACCTGATATCCAATTCCCCCGGTCTCTATCACAATATGATCTGGATTGGTTTCTGCAAGCTCACCTTTGATATATGCGTACATAAAACATTCTCCTCATTTTCGTTCGTTCACGATATTTATCATAACACAGCAGATACAATTATGCAAACAAATGTTCTACTCGTGATATTTTTCTGTCAGAAAACGCAGACGCACGATCAGTTCCTGTGCAAGAAGCCCGATCAGAAATCCCGTAAGAAGTCCGGCAATCAGAAGTACCGGAAAATAATACAACACATAATGGCTGGACACAACAAGCGCCGCTATAAGGATCTGCCCGATGTTATGAGCAATTCCTCCGGCCACACTGACGGAAATACAGCCTAGGTGGTTTCCTTTTTTTAAGAGTGCCATCACAAGAAAACTGAGGATTCCCCCGCCTAAGGAATACAAAATTCCGATCAGATTGCCAAACAAAATGCCGACAAGGAAAATTCTTATGACAGAGACACAAAATGCCTCCTTCGTTCCAATCGAATACAGCATTAAAACAACCACAATATTCGTCAGTCCGAGTTTTACTCCCGGAATTCCAAAATCAAAGGGAATCAGCATCTCTATATAACTGCAGATCATGGCAAGTGCGAGAAACACTCCCATAAACGCCGTTTTTCTCCAAAGCTGTTTACTGTGCAAATCCATCCATCCCTTCTTTTTTCGAATTCGTTACGGTCACTACCACACGATTCGGCAGACAGACAATGCTTTCATTTTCCGCGGAAATCGCTTTCTGATGCACACACAGTTTGTCCGGACAGTCCGCTTCTTTCATATCTGCTTTTCCATCGCGGATCACCAGAACATTCGTGGTTTTTCCTTTGGAATTTTTAATTTTTACAGTCTGCGGCTGTGACAGGGAATAGGTTCCATACACTTCTCCCTCTCTCGTCACCACCACCAAAGCTCCCTGTTTCCCTCCGGCAAAATACCAGACGCCAAGTACAATAAGACAAATACCAAGAAGCACACCGATAAAAATCACATCTTTTTTGCCAAATTTTCTATGCATTCTCTGCGATCTCTCCCAGATAATAAAAACCTTTACATTCCGTAAGTTTTACCATAAACAGTTTCCAATCATATCCGGGGTTCCCGGAAAATGCACCACCGAATTGTTTGAAAGCCGTCCGGTAATCAGGGAAGCATCCTGCGTATTCTGTTCCTCTGCCAGCACTTCCATCACTTTTCCTTCCAGTGCCATGGCTTTCTTTGCGCTGATCTGCTGTACTTCCTTTAACAACAGATCAAAATGCCGTTTCACTTCCTCCGGATCACACTGATCTTCCATGGCTGCGGCCGGTGTGCCGGTCCGCTTGGAATATATAAACGTAAACGCACTGTCATATTCCACCTGTTTTACCACTTCAAGCGTTTCCTGGAAATCTTCTTCTGTCTCTCCAGGGAATCCGACAATAATATCGGTCGTCAGCGCAATATCCGGAATTGCCTCCCGAAGTTTCTTTACAATCGTCAGATACTGTTCTTTATCATAATGCCGGTTCATGATTTTTAAAATCCGTGAGCTTCCGGACTGCAGCGGCAGATGCATATGCTTGCATACCTTATCACATTCCTTCATGGCAAGGATCAGATCATCCGACAGATCCTTCGGATGAGAAGTCATAAACCGGATTCTCTTTAATCCCTCGATCTTGTTTACTTCCCGGAGAAGCTCTGCAAACGTAACTGGCTGCTCTAAATTTTTCCCGTAAGAATTAACATTCTGTCCGAGCAGCATGACTTCACACACACCATCTGCCACCAGTCCTTCAATCTCACGGATGATATCTTTCGGTTCCCGGCTGCGCTCGCGGCCCCTGACATAAGGAACGATACAGTAACTGCAGAAATTATTACATCCGAACATGATATTGACACCGGATTTAAAAGAAAACTTCCGCCGGATTGGAAGATCTTCCACGATTTTATCCGTATCTTTCCATATATCAATGATCATGGAATCCGATTCCATACGATTGCATAAAAGTTCCGCAAATTTATAAATATTATGTGTCCCAAATACCAGATCCACAAAACGGTAGGATTTGCGGATCTTCTCCACTACTGTCGGCTCCTGCATCATACAGCCACAGAGTGCTATCATCATATGCGGATTTTTCTTTTTAAAGTTTGACAGATACCCCAGGCGTCCATACACCTTATTGTTTGCATTTTCACGCACCGTACAGGTATTGTAAATCACAAAGTCCGCGTGCTCATCCTCTGTCTCCACATAACCGATGTCCGTCAGGATTCCTAAAAGTTTCTCCGAGTCCCTCGCATTCATCTGACACCCAAACGTATGGACACAGCAGGTCAGTTTGCGCCCCGCTTCTTTTTCCTTTTGTGCCACATACTGTCTGGCTTTTTCTATGTATTCGTACTGCCGTCTGGTTTCTTCTTCCCCGGTTAATCCATTTATTTCTAAATCTCTCATAATCCTCTTATTTTCCTGCTCTTCTTTTATGGACGTACCTGACCGTTTCCATAAATAATATATTTATAACTGGTAAGTGCCTCAAGTCCCATCGGACCTCTGGCATGTAATTTCTGTGTGCTGATTCCGATCTCTGCGCCAAGACCAAATTCATTTCCATCGGAAAAACGGGTGGATGCATTCACATAGACACAGGCGGAATCAATTTCATTTAAAAATCTCTGTGCCACATCATAATTTTTGGTTATAATCGCCTCGGAATGGGAGGTATTGTACTTATTGATATGCGCGATTGCCTCGTCCAGGCTGTCTACAATCTTTACCGACATAATATAATCCAGATACTCCGTTCCCCAGTCTTCTTCTGTCGCATCTTTTACCAATGGCTGATCCGGTCCCAGACATTCGACGGCATAGGAATCACCGCGCATCTCCACATCATACTCTTTTAATGCTGCATACAGCTTTGGAAGAAACTCTTTTGCAATTGCCCGGTGCACCACAATGGATTCGCAGGCATTTGCATACACCGATCCGCTGTGTCTTTGCATTTTTAATGATATTGACCGCCATCTCCTGATCAGCAAACTGATCCACATAAACATGACAGTTTCCGGTTCCGGTTTCAATAACCGGAATCGTCGCATTATTTACCACACTCTGGATCAGTCCCCTGCCGCCTCTTGGAATCAGCAGATCCACATAATCCTTCATTTTCATAAACGCATTGGTGGTTTCCCGATCTGTGCTCTCGATCAGACTGAGTGCCCCTTTTGGAATATTCATCCTGCGAAGTGCCTCCTGCATGGCAGAAACAATCGCAATGTTCGAATGGATGGCATCACTTCCACCCTTTAAAATTGCACAGTTTCCGGACTTAAAACACAGACCGAACGCATCAGAAGTAACATTCGGGCGGGCCTCAAAGATAATGCCAACGACACCGATGGCTACACGCACTTTTCCAATGATCAGTCCGTTCGGCCGTTTTCGCATGGACATCACTTCCCCGATGGGATCTTCCAGTTTCGCCACCTGCCGGAGTCCGTCTGCCATTCCAAGAAGACGGTCATGATCCAGCTTCAGGCGGTCTAAAAGTCCCTGTGGCATATTGCGCTCACGTCCCCGCTCCATATCTATTGCATTGGCCTCTAAAAATTTCCTGCTCATGTGCCATAAGCGCGTCCGCAGCCAGTTCGAGTGTTCTGTTTTTTGTATCGGTATCCAGCATTCCAACCCTGATCCGGTCTTCATGTGCCTGCCGGCACAGTTCCTGCAGTTTTGCATCCATTGTCATTCTCCTCCTGTTGTCCGTTTCGGACGATACCATTGTTGTTCTGTGATCACATCATCCATAGGATGATCATGTATTTCCGTTGGAATTCTTTTGACGATCTGTTCTCCAAACGCAATTCCTGTCCTGTGCAGATTTTCTTTCTGCTTCAGGTAACGATCGTAAAATCCTCCTCCGTATCCGAGCCGCATCCCCTTTTCGTCGAATGCAACACCGGGGACAAGAATCCATGCCTCCCCATTCTCTGCAAAAGAAGAAAGCGGATATTGTTTGACATCCGGTTCCGGGACAGAAAACATTCCCTTTTTTAACTGTCCGGAATCCTCAATCCGGTAAAACTCCATTTCCTTCCCACACACCTTCGGGAAAAAAATCTGCTTTTTGTCCCGGAGTGCCTGATCGCAGAAAAGCTGCAATTCAACTTCGCTTCTAATCGCGGCATAAACCAGAATTTTCTGAAATCTGGCATACTCCGGTGCCGCCAGCAGCCGCTCACAGATTTTTGCGCTCTTCTGTCGCCTCTCCTGCGGAGAAATCCGGTCTCTCTTTTCCTTCATCCGTTTACGAAGTTCTTGTTTTTGATCCATATTTTTCTCCAAGATTTTCCACAGATCCATCTGCATTCATCATGTCAATATTGTTAAGCTGACTGCGCAGATTTGCCTTTACCGAAGCAACATATTCCTGACGCAGCAGTGCCTGTTCCTTCTTTTCTTCTTCGCTCAATCCTTCTGCTTTGGAATTTTTTGTATAATTCATTGATGCGTGCAATTTTTTTCGTTTGTCATCAGCCTATCGTCTCCATAATATAATTTGCAAGGTTAAAGTTTGCATTTTCATTAGCCGTAAATAACGTTCCCACATAATCATTTTCGAAAATATCCTGCAGGATGCGGACATCCCCGCCATTTGCAATGATCATATCCGTTCCGGATAATGTTGCAATCTTTGCTGCGGCAAGTTTTGTTGCCATCCCGCCGGTTCCGACATTGCTGCCTGTAGATTCTTTTGCCATTCCATAAATGTTTTCATCAATAGCATCTACGACTTTAAGCAGCCTTGCCTCCGGGTTTTTGTGCGGATCATCCGTATAAAGTCCGTCAATATCGGAAAGCAGGATCAAAAGATCTGCCCCCACCATGGAAGCGACCAGTGCCGACAGCGTATCATTGTCACCAAACTGCATCTCATAGGTACTGACCGTATCGTTCTCATTCACGACCGGAATCACCCCGAGATGGAACAGTTTCGTCAAATGTATTCTTTGCATTCGCACGGGATACCGGATTTTACCATTGTATTTTTTGTCAGCAGAATCTGCCCTGCGGTCTGTGAATATTCCGCAAACAGTTTCTGGTAAACCACATCAGTTTTGCCTGTCCCACAGCCGCACACGCCTGCTTTACCGATGTCTCGGACGGACGTTCCTTCACGCCCATGGCAGCCCTTCCCACGGCAATCGCACCGGAGCTTACCAGACAGACATCCATTCCCTGATTGTGCAGATCACTCAGCTGCCTGACCAGGTGTTCCATTTTGGCAAGATTTAAACGGCCGGTCTCTGCGTGCGTCAGAGAGGAAGAACCGATTTTGATCACGATACGTTTATAATTCAGTTTACTGTCCATTGTACTTTATTCCTCGATTTTCTTTACTTATGCATACCTTTAAATACTTTACCATATCTTCCGAAAAAAAACAACAAAGCTTGCCGCCTGCCATAAAATGGAGTATATTAATCTGTATAAAATTTTACGGAGAGGATTTTTATGAAACAACAAAATACATCAGATACATTCTGTTGCCCACAACGCTTCTTTGCCTTATTGCATCACTTTTTTGTGGCTGCTCTGCCAATTCCGGGAAAATATCCAAAACGGGATTTTATTTTGATACGATGATCACGGTTACCCTCTATGGAACCCGTGATGAAAAGATATTGGATGATTGCTTTTCCCTGGCAGGAAACTATGAAAAGAAACTTTCAAACACCATCACAGACAGTGAAGTTTCAAAGATCAATCAGGCAAACGGCCAGTTTGTGACAGTCAGCAGCGATACCCTCTCCCTGATCAAAGATGGTATCCGGTATGGAAAAATCAGTGATGGAACATTTGATATTACCATCGGTACCCTCTCGGATCTGTGGAATTTTTCAGAGATTGCAGAAACCGCAAAATCCGATGAGAACGAAGTCGATGCATCGGTTGTCCCTTCCCCGGAAAAAAATTGAAGCGGCACTGGCACATGTCAACTATAAAAATATTGAGATCAAAGGAAATCAGGTGCAGTTGAAAAGATCCGCAGGCCAAAATTGACCTTGGCGGAATTGCGAAAGGTTTCATTGCGGATGAAATGCGAAGTTTCCTGAACAAAAAAAGGAATCACCTCCGGCGTGATCAGCCTTGGGGGAAATGTCCTGACTCTTGGGAAAAAGGCAGATCACTCTTCCTATACCATTGGTATCCAGAAACCATTTTCCGAAACCGGTACGTCACTTGGCACCTTAAACGTATCCGATGCTTCGGTTGTTTCTTCCGGTATTTATGAGCGCTATTACCGGGTCAACGGCAAACTGTATCACCATATTTTAGACACCTCGACCGGATATCCGGTCGAGAACCATCTCTATCAGGTAACCATCATCAGTGACATCTCCATGGACGGGGATGCACTCAGCACAACCTGTTTTTCCCTCGGATTAAAAAAGGGAATGCAGCTGGTGGAACAGACCGATGGCGTGGAAGCCATCTTTGTCTCCGATGACGGAACAATTACATGCAGTTCCGGAATCAACCGGGATGATTCCATACAGTTTCATGCCTCCTGATTTTCGTGTTCTGAAAAACCTCTGCATAAAAATACCCCATGCAGGCTGACCCTGCATGGGGTTATTTCTTGTTATAAAATAATCTTTTTCGGACACTTTTCTGCACAGATTCCGCAGCCTGTACATTTTTCCTGATCGATGTATGCAATGTTGTCTACCACATGAATCGCATCGGACGGACAGTTCTTCTCACAGAGATGACAGCCGATACATCCAACGGAACATGCACTCATGACATCCTTGCCCTTGTCTTTGGAACTGCACTGTACGAGGTGCATTGCCTCATATGGTACAAGTTCAATCAGATGCTTCGGACATGCAGCCACACATTTTCCGCAGGCCTTGCAGACCTTCGGATCGACTTTTGCAATACCATCTACGACATGGATCGCATCAAACGGACATGCTTTCACACAATTTCCAAATCCCAGACATCCATAATTGCAGGACTTTGGTCCGCCATTTGGAACAAATGCCATTGCCGCACAATCTTCCACTCCGGTATACTCGTAATCCTGTTTTGCTTTCTCACAGGTTCCGGCACACTTGACAAAAGCGACTTTTTTTACCGAAGCCCCGGCAGAAACACCCATGATCTCGCCAACCTTTGCGGCAACCGGCTCTCCACCGACCGGACACTGATTGACCGGTGCCTCTCCCTTTGCGATTGCCGCAGCAAGTCCGGAACATCCGGCATATCCACAGCCACCACAGTTATTTCCCGGGAGAACTTCTAAGATCGCATCCTCTCTCGGATCAGTCTCTACCTTGAACTTTTCTCCGGCGATTCCGAGGAAAAATCCAAGAATAATTCCTACGCAGCCGACAACAACAGCTGCGACAATAATTCCAGTTATCATACGTCTTTTCCCTCCTAAATCATTCCTGAGAATCCCATAAAGGCAATGGACATCAGGCAGGCAGTGATCAGAACAATCGCTGTACCCCTAAATGTCTTCGGGATATCATTGTACTCAATTTTTTCACGGATTCCCGCCATCAATACGATTGCGATAAAGAAACCAAATGCTGTGGAAAATCCGTAAACAACACCCTCTAAGAGATTGTAATCATAAGTAACACAGTTTAAGGCTACACCAAGTACCGCACAGTTTGTGGTAATCAGCGGCAGGTAAACACCCAGTGACTGATACAGTGATGGCATGCTCTTCTTTAAAAACATTTCTACAAACTGTACCAGTGCTGCAATAACCAGAATAAATACAATGGTCTTTAAATAGGTCAGATCAATTCCCTTTTTCACGAGAAACGGATTGGCCAGAATAAATTTATAGATCAGTCCGGTAATGAAAGAAGAGATCGTAATAACGAAAATTACGGCGCCTCCCATACCAGCAGCTGTCTCTGTTTTCTTGGATACACCAAGGAACGGGCAGATACCAAGGAACTGACTCAATACTACGTTGTTTACGATCGCAGAACCTACCGCGATCAAAACCAGTTCAGCTAATGTACTCATCGTCTCTCTCCCTCCTTATGCCTGTTCCTGATCAGAAGCTCCTGCACTCTTTCCTGTACAAAGTGCGGACTGACCACAGTGTGCACAGTCTCCGGATAAACATCCTGCCGGCTCTGCAAGCGGTTTGCCCTTTGCTTCCATCTTTTTACGGATAATATTCATTCCGGCTACAAGGAATGCCAATACAAGGAATGCTCCCGGTGCCATGATGAAAATCGTGATCGGAGTAAATCCTTTGATTGCGGAAAGGAACGGAAGTCCGAAAAAGGTTCCGGCACCAAGGATCTCACGGATCAGTCCGATGATGGTCAGACCCATGGTAAATCCAAGTCCCATACCAATTCCATCAAAAATAGATTCGATTGGTCCATTCTTGGATGCATAGCTTTCTGCACGGCCAAGAATGATACAGTTTACAACGATCAGCGGAATATACACACCAAGTGCCTTAGAAAGGCTTGGAAGATATGCCTGCATCAGAAACTGTACGACCGTAACAAGTGATGCAACAATCACGATATAGGCCGGCATACGCACGCCGTTTGGAATCACCTTACGGAACAGTGAAATCAAAAGGTTGGAAAATACCAGTACCACAAGGGTAGAAAGTCCCATACCAAGTCCGTTGATCGCTGAAGATGTAACCGCAAGTGTCGGACACATACCAAGCATCAGGACAAAGGTAGGATTCTCTTTGATCACACCATTGTACAAACGTTCTACATACTTGTTCATTACTGAGCACCTCCTAACGCATTCTGGAAGTAATAGATGGCTGCATTACAGCCATTTGCCATTGCCTTTGAAGTAATGGTAGATCCGGTAATTGCCTCAATCTGATCATCCGATGCCGGTTTTTGTTTTACAACCGTAAACTTGTCTACCGTTTTGTTTTCAAACTGGCTGTAGAAATCTTCCTCTTCTGCTTTCATACCAAGTCCCGGTGTCTCGGAAATATCGGTAATCGAATATCCGTTGACGGTTCCATCATTTTTGATACCAACGGAAAATGTAATACTTCCCTGGCTTCCGTCTTTCGCGGTAACGGTAATGACATATCCCAGTGCATTGCCATCTTTATCTACGGCCTGCTCGACATCGTCAATCGTATCGTCATATCCTGCATCTGCAACCATTTTGTCTGCGGCATCCGCATCATACTCCTGCTGGTTGAACCCAGAGGCATCCGCAAACACTGCCTGATACGCTTCTTTTTTGGTCTGCTCGTTGGCTTTGTCAATCGGAGCCTTTGTAATTCCATATACCGCTCCTAAAATCACGCCGATCACAAGGGTAAAGGCTGTCAAAACCAAAGCGTCATGTATAATCTGTTTATTCATTCTTCTTTGCCTCCTTTGCCAGTCCAAATGCTCTCGGAATTGTAAACTTCTCAATAATCGGTACTAAAATATTGCTCAGGATGATCGCAAAAGAAACACCCTCTGCGTTTGCTCCAAAGCAACGGAAAATACCGGTTAACAGACCACAACAGATACCGTAAATAATCTGGCCGGTTGGTGTAATCGGTGAAGTCACATAATCGGTTGCCATAAAGAATGCACCAAGCATCAGACCACCACCGCACAGTTCTGCAACCAGATAATTGGCATTCATCGGTTCCTTGCCAAAGATCAGCATAAATACCGCAAATGTAATCAGGTAAGCAGCCGGAATCCGTAATGTGATAACGCCCAGAAGAATCAGGATAATCGCACCAATCAGGATTGCGATCACGGATGTCTCACCGATGGTTCCCGGAATCTTTCCGGTCAGCATATCCATGACATTGACGGAAGAAAGTCCTTCATTTCTGATCATGGCAAGCGGTGTTGCCCCGGAATATGCCTCAAACTTAGAATTCTTGAAATTTGTCATGTCTGCGGCAAAAGCAATCAGCAGAAAACATCTTCCACCCAGTGCCGGGTTCATGAAGTTTTGTCCCAGTCCGCCAAACATCATCTTTACAATGACAATGGCAAATACACTGCCAATCACAGCCTCCCACCATGGAAGTCCTGCCGGCAGGTTCAGTGCCAGAAGAAGTCCGGTGACAACCGCACTCAGATCCGGCAGGCTGTTTTTTTTATGTACGATCTTATCAAAAATCCATTCGGAAGCCAGACAGCTTGCGATGGTAACTAAAATCAAAAGTAATGCATGCATTCCAAAATTCCAGATACCAAACAGGGTTGCCGGCAGCAACGCGATGATCACATATAGCATAACTCTGCTTGTGGAGTCCTTGGCACGCACATGTGGTGAAGACGAAACCTGATATTTCTCACTCACAACAATCCACCTCTTTCTCTTATTTTTTCTTTCTCTTATCTGCTAATACGAGTTTCTTCATTGTCTTGACGGACTGTGCCACCTGTCTGCGGGAAGGACATACATAACTGCAGCTTCCGCACTCGATGCACTCTAGTCCATGCCAGCGTTCAAACTCATCCTTTTGTCCGTGTTCACTGAACTTTGCAAGCCTGCTTGGAATCAGTTTTTCCGGACACGCTTCCACACACCGGCCACAGCTGATGCATGCGAGCGGTTCAAACTCTGCCACCTCATCTTTTCCTAGACATAACAGAGAAGAAGTCGTCTTTGTGGTAGGAACATCCAGTCCAAAAATGGCAAATCCCATCATGGGACCGCCGGATACCAGTTTCTGTGGCTGTACTTTAAATCCTCCGGCAGCTTCCACCAGCTGCTCGTATGGTGTACCCATACTGTACAAAAAGTTTGACGGGGTGGTAATTGCGTCTCCGGTGATTGTAGCAATTCGCTTCATCACAGGAACTCCATCTTTTACTGCATGCTTGATTGCAATCATGGTTTCTACGTTGTCCACGATACAGCCTGCATCTGCAGGAAGCATTTTGGAATTGATTTCGCGTCCGGTCACTGCGTAGATCAGCTGACGCTCTCCTCCCTGCGGATACTTTGTCAGCAATTCACAGACCTCCATCCGGGGCTCATCCTTAATCAGTTCCTTCAGTTTTGCAATTGCATCCGGTTTGTTATTTTCGACGCCAAACACACCTTTTGCATGGTCAAACAGCTGCAGTATGATCTTCATACCTGCAACCAGATCTTCCGGATTTTCGATCATTCTGCGGTAATCTGCAGTCAGATATGGCTCGCATTCTGCGCAGTTTGCAATAATATACTCGATTTTTTTCCCGGTTCTTTCGGAGACAGTTTTACATGTGTCGGGAAACCTGCGCCTCCCATACCAACCACACCGGCCTCCTTAATTCGATCAATGATTTTCTCCCTGGATAAGGATGTCACATCATCCACCGGTGAATACTCACACTCCGTAAACTGATCGTCACTCTCGATTACAATGGAATTCACCATATCACCGACTGCCACACGCCGTGGTTCAATTTTCTTCACTGTACCGGATACCGAAGAATAAATCGGAGAAGATACAAAGCCGCCGGCTTCTGCAATCTTCTGCCCTTTCTTTACGCTATCCCCTACAGCGACAATTGGAGTGGCTGGTGCACCAATATGCTGTGACAATGGAAAAACCAGTTCTCCTTTGGGTAGAACTTCTTTGATTGGCGCATCCTTGGCAAGTTCTTTGCCTTCATAGGGATGTACGCCGCCTATAAATGTTTTCAAACCCATCCTTGTGCCCTCTTTCCTTATTTTTTTGTCTAAACCATATAGTTTATAACATAATTCACATTAAATTATAGCACTTTTTAACCATGTATGTAGTAAAATTTTTAATTTTTTCTGAATATTTTGTATTCTTTTTAATACAAAGAAACATGACGAAAAATGAGATTTATGGTATAATCCAGACACACAGACAAAATCCAAACGTTATATAAAGGAGAATTTATGAAAACGTTTCATGAAGAAATCCCCGATCTCTGTCAGGACGCTCTCACCGACCAGCTTTTTGATGAACACTCTATATTTTTTGACATAGAAACTACCGGGTTTTCACCTGCAAATTCCACACTCTATATGATTGGATGTGCCAGACGCAAAAGCAACCGGATCTGTATTGAACAGTTTTTTGCTGAAAAACCGGAAGAAGAAGCTGAAATCCTCGCCACATTTTTTCAGATGCTGTCACCATATACCACCATCATTACGTTTAACGGTGTGGGATTCGACATTCCTTACCTGAAGGCAAAAGCAGACCATTATAAGATTCCGGAACATTTTCGGGATTTTGAATACCTGGATATATTTAAATCGGTTTCTTCGATCAAATTTTTTATTGAAACTGGAAAACTATAAGCAAAAAACCATAGAATCCTTTCTGGGTCTTAAAAGAGAAGACGAAAAGACGGGAGGGGATCTGATCCATGTATATTTCACGCATGTGAAACATCCGACAGAAGAAACGATGCATCTTCTTCGTATTCATAATTACGAAGATGTTCTGCACATGATTGATCTGCTCTCTGTTTTATCTTATCTGGAAGTATTAAACGGTCAGTACACCATCCTCTCCCACCGGATCGACCATTACCACGCATATGACGGAACCGAAGGGGAGGAATGGATCATCACCATGCAAAACAACTATCCCGTTCCGCGCCAGCTTTCCTGTAAACAGGATTGTTTTTATCTGATGATCGGAAAAAAGCCGCACTTCTCTTCGTATTCCGGTCTACGAAGGTGAACTGCATTATTTTTATTCCAATTACAGGGATTACTATTATCTGAAAAAACGAAGATATGGACAATACACAAAAGTGTTGCCTCATTTGTAGACAAAGAATACCGGGAAAATGCCAAAGCAAGTAACTGTTATACGCGCAAATCCGGCAAATTTCTTCCGCAATACAACAATATTATGCAACCGGAGTTCCGTAAAGAGTATAAGGATAAAATCAGTTATTTTGAGATGACGGATGATTTTTGTACCTCTGATATCATGTTGCGCCGCTATATTGATCACATCTTAAAAAATATGATGGGAAAAAAATTAATAATTTAAGACTGCAAAAAATGCATGTTCTTATGTTTTAGGCATAAAAACATGCATTTTTATTGGTTTAAACATTCTTTTCAAAATAAAACTGCTGAAGATCTGTCAAATACCAAGTTCTTTATAATTAGGT
>ENA-OQBD01000618-OQBD01000618.1-human-gut-metagenome-genome-assembly--contig:-NODE-618-length-18800-cov-3.556579_pt1 | contig 18800 bp, 21 predicted proteins | sample MGYA00242742_ERZ504543 | MGnify/ENA primary metagenome ERZ504543 (study PRJEB26092, sample SAMD00036239) | human gut metagenome | host: Homo sapiens | study: EMG produced TPA metagenomics assembly of...
CTATCTTTCCTTGAGGCGCTTAGAGGGGATGCTGCTTCAATTGTTGTAACTGCCGCATCTGCTGTTGCCTGTGCTGCTGCAGCATTAGATATAGCTTGCCCAGCTTCGGCAGCTGCATTGGATGCGTTCGTGTTTGCTGTTTGGGCGATTTCTTCAACCTCTTCGAGTTCATCGGGGCCAACCTCAGCACTAATCTGGTTGTTAGTTATGTTGATGCCATAGCCCTCGGTATAGGTAGCTCCACCGCCTCCCGATCCGCCAGAAGTCTCGCTACTCAAGGTGGTCTGCACAGTGGAGCCTACCTCTGCCGCCTCGTAGCGGTACGTTTCGAAGCCATTCGCATCAACGCTTACGACCTTTTTGGCAATCGTCGAGCTTGCCTGGATGCCAGTAACGGGATCAAGACCAGTGATTACGTCATCGAGCGGGTACAAGTCCTCAGACCCATCGTCAACACTAATGCTTACTTGGTTGACGTTCTGTAGCTCGACAAGCTTGCCCTCGCCTTCCTCGCGAAGCTTAGTGGCGTCCGCCGTCGTGTTCTCATATAGCGAGTCGATCATATCGAGACCGGTGTAGTAAGGTGTTTCGCCGATCGAGCCGTCAGCCTGGACATACAGATCGATCACAACGCGGTCTTGCATCTCGCCTGTGCCAGCACATACCAAATGGTTTACCGGCGTAGCAACGGTAACGGAAATAGGTGAATTGTCGGAGGTGTAGCCGCCATGCGTCTCACGCTGCACAGCTTGAATAACCACGCACTTTTGGGCGTTGTCGTAGACCGTCGACAGTCTGGCATCGCTCGTAGCCAAACCTTTGCGTAAAGCGGAAAACGCATCAGCAAAGCGATCAAGCTCGATGTTAAGCGTGATTCCTGAATCGGTGTCAGGAGCCTTAAACAGATCATCAAGTCCAAGATATGCCATGAGCTCATTGATGCACTCATTAGCTTCCCCATTCATGGTGTAGTGGTCTTGCCCTGATGGCGGTTTGATTACTTTTTGCGCAAGCCTACCAGACCATGAGGGGCCTGAGTAATACACATACCTTTGCCCGTCTGTTTCGAGCTTAGATTGGATGTCCTGGATAATTCCGCCGTACTCCGTGCCAGGAGAGTAGACCAAGCTGCCCTGCGCAAGCTCGGTCTGTTGCTGGCTGTGTAGCTTTACCTGTATCTGGTTGCCGCTATCTCCGATGGACTCGTCAAAACCAACCACATCGAGATAGCCGACCGCGCTCATGGAGTCGTTGGTGTAAATGAGGTCCATTATTCATCAACCTTCCAAGCAGGAGGTTCGCTTCGAGAATCAAGCACCTCTATATCGATTTTGAAATTATTTGACTTAGAAACCTGGTTTACGCCTGGCTGAATAAGCTCGTAGATATACTCGCCACTTCCCTGAGCACCTGCCGTAGCGTAATCGAATACGTTTTGAGCAACACCCTGAGCGTTGTAGTTACATATTGCGTTTCGATTAGTCGAATCGATAACCAAAAACCCACCAGACACCACCGTACAATTAACGGCATATAAATTACCGTTAATGATCACATACGGATTAGTGACAGGACCATAAATGCGCAACAAGAATTCACTTGGAAATGGCGAAGGGTTTTCAAAAGAACTCGGTGCAGGCGATCCTCCATAGTCATGCGGATAGTCATGAGGATAGAACAGTTGCGTATCAATTGAGCCGACAGACACATCAAACGTGAATGTATTGCGACGCGACCAATCATCGTCGAGAGCCATGAATTTAGTTTCTTTATACATTACCCCCGGCTTATACATGTACTCCTCTGAAGTTGAGCCATAAATGATTCCGCGCCGCTCAAATCCATTCACCTTAAGCGTGCCAGGGGATTTCATTCTGACATCGTAATCAAACACTTCAACAACATGGTTAACCATTGTGTCGTCCATGCCATTTAAAAAGAGTAGCTTTACCTGTTTTTCGTGGTCGTCTTTCGATACAGCAACAAGTTTTCCGTTAGCAGTAATAGGTTTCCATTCGTAGGAAAACAAGTCATTTTCGTCGAGCCAGATACCAGTATCCCTACCAAGCTTGATTACTTGATTCTTGCTGTTGGTGTATGTGATGTCGTACTTATACATTCATTCTCGCCATCCTCTGCACCCAACGTGCCGCCTCGTTCTCGCTTGCGAATGTCATTCCTTGTGTGTTTCCGACTGCGCCGCGAATAATCTGGCCTAACGTTGAACGCAATGTACGAACTTCATAGAGCAAGTCGTTCATGGTTTCGTATTGCTTATTCAAGATGTTCGTTATCTCACTACTGCCAGAAGTAGCCGCATATGAGCCCGATGCGCCCGAGCTAATGGATGCGCCAGCCATAACACCCTGCGCTTCATTGAGCGCGTTTACCGCCATTTCACGCGATGCTGCAGCGACAGCGGGAGAACTACGATCAAAGCCACGCGCAAAGCCCTCACCTGAGAACTCGCCCAAAGCCGTGAATTCCTTGGAAGGCGATGCAATACCAAGAGCGTTTTTAGCAGCATTAAGGGCATTAGTTGCCATTTGCGCTGCCCTATTAACAGCGGCTTGCAAGTCGATACCATTGGCAAACGAGCTGGATAAATTGCGACCAACACTTGAGGCGTTTGAGTTGGATTGCGCGGCACTCTTAGCTTGATTAGCCATACTCCGTGCATTTTGCTGCGCTGCAAAGCTGTTGATTGCGGTTGAAAATGTAGTCGATAGGTTACGACCAGCACTTGAAGCGTCAGACGAACCTAAAGCTGAATTAGCGCCACCCGATGCCATGCTGCGAGCAGTTCCGCTCACCGTGCCGGCAAGCATACTGATACCGCTCGACATAGTTGACGAAAGATTCTGCCCAGCTCCGTAGGCGTTCGAGTTAGCAAGTGCAGCGCCCGCAGCACCAAACGCCAAAGAACCAGCAGCAGAAGTCGCAAGCGGAGAGTTAAGCCCAATGGAAGATGTAAAGGAATTGACAAGATTGAAGCCTGCCGTATATCCCCCACTCGCAAGGCCACTGAATCCGCTAAGGAGCAGCTGACCAAGAGACTGCACCGCACCAAGCGGTGAGAACGAATTTTCATTGATGCCGTTAGCCAGGCCTTGGTTGATGTCAAAACCAAGCTGATACATAACTTGCGAGGGGCTATGGCTTTGGAACTCTTCCTTTGCCCTATTGATAGTCTCTTCGCTCATCTGACCAATAGCTTCTTGCGGCATATCGGCGGAGCCTGTAATTCCGTTCTTCAAGCCTTCGCTGATGTCATGACCAAGCAACTCGGCAGCAAGCTCAACGTCGCCGCCGGTAAGCTCAAGCACCATAGCCTCTTTGAGCACACCCGTTGCGTTGGCGACTTCTGACGAGCCATTCATAATGCCATCGCGAAGCGCCTGCGGAATCTCAACACCTTTGTCCTGGCATAGGTTGGCAATCGAGGTAAGCGAGCCGTCGTAAGATGCTGCCATTTCCTCGAGCGTGATACCTGATGCCTGTAAAGTGCTTGCCATGTCGGATACGCTAATTCCAGCATTATCGAGCTGTTGCGCAAACCACGACACGTCCTGACCGTTCGATGTCATGATCGCGCCAACCATGCTCTGCTGTGCAAGCCATGCAGCATTGGAATTAGCACCTTGCTGCTCTGCCATGGTAAGTAGGTTCATCTGCCCCATGTAGCCATTAGCAGATGCGGCGGCAGAGTCATAAACGCCTTGAGCCCTAGCTACTTCTTCATTAGCGGCCTGAAGCTGCCTTGCATATTCCTCGGCATTAAGTCCACCATTGGCTACTTCTTCATCGTATGCCCTCTGCTTTTCAGCCTGAATATTCAAGGCATTCGCAAGTTGCGTTGCCGCATCCTGCTGCGCTTTAAGCGACTCAGTATATGCACTGTTTAGAGCCTCCGCCTGAGCCTCGCGTTGTTTTGCATCCACCAATTCGTTAATAGCGTCGGTGGTGTCCATTGCAACGCCTTCTTGGTCGGCGATAACACCATTAGCAGCATCAATTACCGAATAAGACGTTCCACAAGCACTATTAAGTCCATCTACAGCGGTCTGCAACTGTGCCTGTTCTTGGGCGGTAAGTCCTGACTGGTTAGCAAGATCGTTGATAGTGTTGCGATATACGTCAAGCTGAGCATTGCTAGCGTACATGGAACTGAAATTCTCCTGAATGGATGCAGCCATGTTCGCCTGTGATGTAACAAGCTGATCAATCGCAGCACTGGTAGAAGCAAGGTTTCGGGCTTGCTGTGCATAAGCATCATTTACGCCGAAGGAAGCTGATGCAGCATTCTCCGCTTCTGCATTAGCTCCCGCGTATGCAGTCTCAAGACTTCCGAGGGCAGTGCCTACAGCCTGGGAAGAGCTGATAGCGTTTACCTGTGCATTGCGCAAGCCGTCGGTAGCCTGCTCCATCTCCTCTTGCGACTGGATATAGTCAGCAATCGCACCAACAGCCAATCCTGCAAGAACGACACCTAATCCAACAAGACCTGCATGAAGAGCGGTACTTGTGCTTAAGAATCCGCTTACTTTAGACCGAGCAGTACTGAATGCAGTTCCTAACCTGGAAGTCGATGTCGCACTAGCAGCAGCCGCAGCGGAATTCTGCGCCATACGTCCCGTGATGTCAGCATAAAGCGACAGAACAGAAGAGCCAGCACTTGCAATATGTCCCATGCCAGTAACAACAGGACCAGCTGCTGCAGCAGCTGCAGCAAACCCGACAACCATCTTCTGTGTTTCAGGATCAAGCTCGGAGAAGCTTTCAGCTAGTGAGCCGACCGCGCCAGCAACATCGGTAACGACAGGCGCCAAGGCCGTGCCAATCTGAATAGCAGCAGTTTCTACCGCGCCCTTCATTTCCTCAATTTTGCGCGCAGAATCGCCCATCTGGGAATCAGCAAGACGCTGTGCTGCTGCCCGGTCGTTGGTCGCTGCCGTGTACTTCTGAATACCAGCAGTGCCCTGATTCATCATGACCAAGGCTGCGCGCGATGCATCGGCTCCGAATATCGTCTGAATTGCAGCATCGCGAGTAGCAGAATCAAGCCCGCTAAGCTTACTTTGCAGCTCGCCTGCGATAGATGCAGCATCCTTCATATTGCCGTCGGAATCGCGAACGTTGATTCCTAACGCTTCCATCTGCGATGCCGCAGCACCCGTAGGGGCGGAAAGACGTTGCAGCATTGTCTTAAGCGAGGTACCTGCATCGCTTCCGCGAATACCAGCATCGGCAAACGCGCCTAATACCGCCGTAGTATCTTGGATCGACCATCCTGCACTATTAGCCTGGGCTGATACCTGGGAAAGACCCTGCGTAAGATCGGAAACGTCAGCAGAAGAAGCTGCAGCAGCGCCAGCTAAAGCGTTAGCCGCTTCGCCTGTCTGATCCGCCGTAAGCCCAAAGGCGCCCATTGATTGAACAACGGTATTAGCTGCATCGGCAAGGCTTAAATTACCAGCAGCAGCTAAGTCCATAGTTGTTTTAAGAGCTCCACCCTTAATATCGGCAGCAGTAAGGCCGCCCTTAGCTAGCTCTTCCATTGCTGCGCCTGCCTCAGACGCACTGAAGATAGTGTCTTGCCCCATCTGCAAGGCAAGATCGCTAAGCTCCTGCATGTTTGCTGATGGGTCGTTTAGCGCACCAGCAACGCGAGACATGGAAGTTTCGAAGTTTGACGCAAGAGTAAACGACGCAGCACCAACGGCACCAAGAGGAACCGAGACGGAAGTCGTAAGTGTTGAGCCGACGCTCTTTAAAGTTTCGCCTGCAGAACTCCACTTCGCAGCAAGCTGATCAGCTGCGATCGATTGGCGTGCTAAAGATTCGGTCGTATTGTCCAGCGTTATAGACTGGGTCTCTTTGTCTACTTGGCCATACTTCTTTGCAAAACGCTCAAGCGCCTTTTCTGCCTGGTCGGTGCCTGATTTGTCGTAAGAAGATAGGATAGATAGCTTTACTCCACTCCTAGGCACCGTTTACCTCCCGCTCGATAGCAGCAGCGGCAGACACAACAGCAGCTTCAAACTGCGCTGCTGCTTCCGCATCTATTTCGTCGCGTGTCTTGTATAGGATTCGACCGCCACCAGAACCACCTGGACGGCCGTAAGTAGAAGTGAGCGCAGATACCAACGCTCTGCCTTGTGGGGATGCCCCTTGCGCAGCGAACTCCGCCTGAGCTTCCCTGCCGCCTGCGTCTCCCGATGGGGTCTGGACGACCCACCAAAACTCGCCCTCTTGCTTTGTTCGATAAGAAGGGCTCAAACGTGAGCCATGAGAACCACGAGCTACAAAGAAGTTTCGTGGATGAGATATGTTTACATTCGAGCGCGCGCGGCTGCGAATAGTCCTTGCGATCTGCCCAAGAACAGGAGCAGTTGCTTTCTTCAGCTGGGGCTGTGCATGAGAAAAGCCGAGCAAGGCAGTATCCAGATTATCAAGCTCGATCTTGATAGGTACTGTCATGCTCGGCCTCCTCAAACAATGCTTTGTTATTGCTTGCCTTGGAGTATCCGATCAATGTCACTTAGCGAGTCATCCTCGCCTTTCGGTGGGAATGCGGCGTACCAAAGGGAATCAAAGAAGTCAGGCTCCGTGAACAGAAGCTCACGAAGCCCCAGAGGATCAGCATGTGTGGCTATTGCCAAGCATGCAATTAGATCTCCTACTGGACTTCCTGGTTTTCCTCCTGGTCGCCCTGCGTAGGGTTTGCTTCTTCATCTTCTTTGCTTGCCTTGTATAGATGGGAAACGTCTTCGAAAGAAAAGTCGTTCATGAAGTCAGCCTGCGCATTAAGGCTAGGAATGCCTTTGGATTTATTGATAAGACCCGCCTTTGCAGCTGCCATCATCACAAGCACATTGATGTACTTGGCGATAACCCATCCATGGGTATGATCGCCCGTTGCCAGTAGTTTGTCCTGGTAGTCATTAGCGATTGCCCACATGGCCGGAGTCGAGACAACGAGCGTCTCTTCTCCGGTCTTGTTGTTGGTCAGCTTGAAGGCAAACTCAAGATTGCCAAGCTTGTAGTCAATTTCTTCCATTTCCACTCCTTATCTGTTTCGACTCTTATTCGGAGTCGATAATTGGCGCAAGATCGTTTGTGATGATGATTTGGGCGGTTCCGCTTCCGTCGCCTGGGTCAAGGGCTCCCTCAGTAGAAAGCTTCAGATCAAACGGGCCACCATCGGTTGATACAGCCATCGCATCGCAGCTCCATGGGATCATTGGAACCTTGAGCACAAGCGAGAAATTCTCGTTCGTCGAGTGCTTAAAGGTCATCTGCAGTGATCCGGTAACGACAGTAGAAGCAAGCTTTGTTCCAGTCTTTGAACCAGTCATGACCTCTCGGTACATCTCGGTTGAATCGGTGGTGCCCTCGATGTTCACCGTTACGGTTGCGCCTGCCTCTACCTGATCACCAGGAACAGGAGAACCGAGAACAGGCTGAGTGCTTACGCCATTGGAGATTTCGAACTCAAGCTTTGAGAGATTTACGCCAACTGGAACAGCTACGGGAGTACCAGTAGAAAGCGAGAACAAAACTTCAGCGTCTGCGAGTGTGAACCACCCATCGCTCAGAGCAAAGGCGGGACCATTCCACGTAGTAGCGGCAAGCCATTCAAGCGCGCAGCCGTTTATGGTCATGTCGAAGGAGATAGGAGCAACGCCCTCAGCCGTCATCTTGAAAGAATCGACCTTAGCATCAATAAGTTGAGCCAAAGCAGCAGAAGCGGAGCCCTTCTGCTCAAATACCGTTATATACGGCAGCGATTCGCCAGGAGTGATCGTATGGGTGTAAGGAGATGCCGATCCTTCGCTCTCAATCTTTCCAAGAGCTGCATATGCAAGATAAGTGAGCATTTTAGGAAAGCCCAAAGTAGTTGCTTCGAACTTAGGAGATACCTCGCTTACATACGTACCAGCATCAACGGGATTTCCCTTTGTTAGCTTGATTGATTCGTTACTGCGTTCAGCAGAAAGCCCATTAGAATCGCCAGATGCATGAAAAGACACAACAGGAGCAGCCTAGCCCTGCATGTGCCTTGAGCGGTCTGCAGGCCAAGACCAAACAAACCGTAATTCTTGTTCATTTTTGCCATGAATTACTCCTTTTCAAGAGCCAGCGCCACAGCCTGTGACGCACCAATAATCGTTTCGTAGCCAAGGTCGATTAGGTATCCAGCATGTCGCCTGCCTGAAGCATCTGCCCAAGATTCGCTTTCGCGGATTACTGGCGCATATCCATCGCTAGCAAGGCCATCAAGTGTTGGCTTGACCAAGCACATCTGCATAACAAGCGCCTGGTAAGCATTTGCAATCCTGCTCGCTTCTTCTGAGGTAGAGCTGCTTGCGATCACCGTTACCCACACATGGAAAGTCGCTTCCATGGATGCCCCAGTAAGGAACCCAGTAGCATCAAAATCTCGTGCAGTGCCCCAAACAAACACGTGCAGCGGCTCGGGCTCGTTGCCTGGGAGATCAAGCGTCACGCGAGGAACAGGGACATCGGGAAAGACCTCATGGAGAACTTCTTCGGAGAAAATCTTGTGTAGATACTCGTTGACACGTGCAATCGCCAAGCCTGCAACATCTTGTGGCATGCTCATCCGATCACCGTCCTCTTAGAACGATGAGACTCGATAACAGCATCAACGAAGGGAAGCCCAGTCCAACTGCCGTCGTCGCCCGTTGGCAGCTCGTAACTCACATACACACCATCCTGTGAAGTGCCGCGAGCATTCTCTGGAGTTGCCCTTGGGCGGATAAAGGACGCCGCAAGCCTGGTAGCTGCCATAGCTATCATCGAATCGAGGGAAGTGCCGTAATCGATTGTTGCCTTCGTCTCGCTCTCAACGCCAGATGCCTGGCAGTATGAGACGAGCTTTACCGAATCATCCTCGCAGTCGATGTTGAACACATCGCAAACAGGAAGCTCGTTGAGCCTCGGATCGGAAAGGATGACATCGATACGCCGTTTGCAGAAACTCCTTTGGCATCCGCGCTCGATTGCTTCTTCTGCCGCAAGAATCGCCTGAGCGAATACCTCATCGGTATAGCGGTTTGCATCGTCGAACCCGTCGTTATTCGTTCGTCCATACTCAACAATCGCGTACTTGCTGGTATACCGTGCGCTAACACGCTCGATGTTAAACAAGGTTTCCGCCCCATCGTTTGAAACAACAACCTCGTACATGCCAATCTCAGGCATCAAAGTCTTTGCATCGCTGAGCTGGATAGTGGCATGTCCGTCAGCAATAGACACGTCGACAGTAACACTGCCGCACGAAGCTTCGGCGGATTCGCCAGAAAAGGCGAAGGTGAGCGCCCCGTCAGAGGTCGCCCACCTATTGGATATGTTGCTTAAGAGCTCCAATTACAGACCCTTTGCAATCTCAACAAGCTCTGCCTTCTTAGCCTTGGCAGAAGCATCGCTGCCATGCTCCTCGATAAAGGTATGCAGTTCAGCGACCGTCATATCGTCGAAGTCAGCTTCCTGCTTGGTTTCCTCTGCAGGCTCTTCTGCTACCTCTTCGGCAGCCTCTTCCTGCTTGGTTTCCTCTGCAGGCTCTTCTGCTACCTCTTCGGCAGCCTCTTCCTGCTTGGTTTCCTCTGCAGGATTGATCTCGTCGAAAATTCCGCGGCGCTTAGCCTCTGCCTCACTCATGTACTCGCCAGCAAAAGCAACAAGCCTGCCGTCTCGAACAATGCGCTTAGGACACCTAATCAATGCCATGGCTACTCCTTACTCGCTCTGAACCGTGATACCGAGGTCTGCGCAGTAGCAGATAGCAGCAGGGTTATCGATGCGGAGAAGGCCAGTACCTTCGCCGAGCATGGTGTAGGCGTTGTTGATGACTGTTTGTCGGTAAGACCAATCTCGACCTGGTCAGGATCAGCTACCTTGTAGGTAATTACGCCGTTGAAGTAGACCATTGCAGCCTCGGTAGTCTTAGTGGTCTCTTCCTCGGGACCTTCCTCGTCAGGATCAGGAATTACCGTAGTAATGGTCATGTTCTGATCCTCGATGGCGACCATGTTGGTGCCAGGGATTACATCTCCTGCCTTGAAGTTCGGGAAGAGATAATGACCATCTTCTGCCTTGGTCTTTGCAATTGCGCGGATAGCGTTTGGAGACAAAGCGCAGTAGTTTGGAGAATAACCAGAAGCAATGCGGCAACGAACAGCCATGTCAGCCAAGGTGTCAACGATGTTGTCGCTTGAATTTTTAGTGAACTCCAAGATGCCAGGGTAAATTAATAGCCCCAATAATGCCGTTGGAGTTGTCGCCAGTGATCACCATTTCAGCGCGCTTCATTTCAAGACCAAGCATCAAAGAGTTGCTGATCTGGCTTTCAAGCGAGTTGTAGCGGCGAACCATCTGCTTATGGACAGGAATCCAGTGAGCGATGGTCTCCAGGTTGGATGTGTGCTCAGTCCACGCAATAGCAGATTCAGGCTTTGCGGAAGAAGAGCCAGTTACCCAACCAGCTGCAGCATTGGTAAGAACTGGTGGCAAGAAGTACTTCTCGTCTCCGTTTGTTACCCCACGGGTGATGGTATCCAAGAAGCCCATCGGAGGACGTACCAATCCTGGCAGATTAGTGTCCATAGTCACAGGAGTGTTAAGCGTGGTGGCAGTGTTCATGATGCTAAGCGTTGCCAGAGTTACCTTAGCCTTCCAGCCAGGAGCAATCGAATCGAATGCCGCCTTTTCACCAAGGGCCATTTCTCCTACGGTCTTAGGCTTGTCGGAGCCGCCAACGTTCTTCATCTGTTCTGCGAGACGCTTGTTCTCCTCATCAATGCGCATGGTTTCGTCCAAAAGCATCTGGCGATATGCCGCTAATGCTCCTGTTGCCTCATGCGCTTCATCGACCTTGCCTGCTTCGGCAAAGTCAGTCACGCGCTTTTCGTACTCGTCAACGGTCGCACGCAACTCTGCGATAGTGCTAGGCATTAGTGCCTCCCTTTCCTTCGGTCTGGAAAATACGTCCGTCGATAACGTGGAAAGCGCGTGGCGCTTCTGCTGCCCCGTTGCTATCAGGAGCACCATCGTTATTGACTGCTTGAATCTTCTGAGAGGTGTCACTTTTTGCCTTTGCCATGGCCATTACTGCTACCTTTGCTTTTTCGGGCGCCCCGTTTAGGGCTTCCTCGCTAGAGAGGTCAAGAAAAGCAACAGCGGGCAATGCTTCGGAAATTTCATCAATAAGGCCATATTCCTTAGCGGTATCAGCATCCATCCATGTTTCGTCACTCATGAGAGTGCGGAATTCTTCTTGATCGTGTTCTTGAGATCGAGCAGCGTAAACCTTGGCAATGGTCACATCGATGTTTTCGAGCACGTCTGCCTCTTTGCGAAGCTCCTCTTTATTGCCCCAAGCCATGCTGGATGCGTTGTGAATCATGAACCATGCAACATCGCTCATGATTACCTTGTCAGCAGCTTCGACGATGTAGGATGCTGCAGATGCCGCTAGTCCGTCGATATACGCAGTTACATAAGATGGTGAATCGCGTAAGAGCGTATGAATAGCAAAGCCGTCGAATACAGAACCACCTTCGGAGTTCACGTGTAGCTCGATAGGACGACCGTCTGCATCCTTGATAGCGTCCATAACGTCCTTTGCGCTCGTCGCATCGTCGTCCCAGAAGCTCTTGCCTACTCGCCCATAGATATCGATACGTACCTTCTCGGCTTCGTTTTTGATTGCAAACCATTCACGCATGAGCAGTCCTTTCTATTGCGCTGATTTCGTTTCTTTGGGGTCGATTCCAGAAACACCATCTGATTGGCCAGAAGTGCCAGTGGTAGGCTCTGCAGGAACATAGGGCTCGCCATTTTCGTCGACCATGTAATAAGCGGTAGGCTGTAGGAGCTTGTCTTGCCCTGGTAGCCATGGGATACCTTCCTGCTCGCAGCACCAGGCACGCGTGAAGATGCCGGCATACACACCGATGCGATAGCCGTCCATACGCGTCTTGAAATCACCACGGAGAAGTCCGTTGGTGTCGAAGTCGATTCGGTATCCAGAGTCAGTGCCGCCACCTGCAGTACGGGAAAGATCAAAGATCGGGATGAACGCTTCTTCTATTGCATTGATTTCAGGAAGGACTGTGTTCTTAACGAAGTCGATGTCATAGCCTTGCGATCCTGTTGCCGTTGCGCCACCGTCAGCGTAGACATGGTGCAAGTCGACATGGGTAGCACGGCAGACCTTTTCGAGTACGAAACGCTCCTGCTCTATAAGATTCATCTCTCCGAGCGAATAGCTCACCTCGTGATATTTGAGCCCTCGGTCAAAAATTCGGATGCCACCTGCTTCTTCAACACCTGACTGAGATTTCAGCGAATTGCCGATCGCTTTAATGTCTTCTGGGCTTAACTCGTCAGGATGCTCTAGCCAGCCACCCATGTGTGTGCCGTTTTCCATGAGAGACTTGTAGAAGAGGCTCAAGTCAATCGATAGACCGATATCACCTGCAGCGGTCTCAGCTACGCTTTTTCCAGTGATTCCGCCGTCTTCTGATATGTCGGTCTTGATGACGATTACGCCATCCTCGCGTGCAAGCCATGATGGATTGAAAGCATCAAGAGGTGCGCTATATACGACAACACCAGTCTCATTATCGAACTTCACATCAACGGCCGACAGAACCGGCCATAGCGCCACGACATCGTATTTAGTATTACGCTGCACCCTGATATAGGCGGTGCCATATACTTCCTTGCGCAGAATGAACCAGGAGATAAGATCGCCCCACGACATCATTGGATTGGGTCGGCGGATAACTGCCGATAAAGGATGATCTTTGGCATGCTCCACGCCATGATCTCCATCGCGCAGAACACGAACAGGTAAGGATCGGATCGCACGTATCTTCGCCGATTCGCATGCAATGAAGTCGGATGACATCATTGCGCCGTATGAGCTTGCGGGGAGTACTCGATTCCCGCCAATGTCGATAATTCCCATTGGAGTAACCGAACCAGAAGGAATACTCTGCAGAGCGTTTTGCCGCTTTTTGCTTTGGGCTTTTCGTGCAGCTTCGGCGCGTTTGCGCAGCTTTTCCACGTTTTCTCGTGCCACTTATAAGCCCCTTTCTCGTAATCGTTACGAGTAGAAGCTTCTTGGAGGTGTCACTTAAACCACCCAAACACCCCCTGATTCAGTGAACGAAACAGATACGCCGACTGTCTGGGTGGCGTACTTAGCGATTGCCGCAGCGATTGCCGCGTCGATTCGGTCTGTCCCTTGGCCATGTTTTTCGGATGAGAAGCGCCAACCAAAGGGCTCGCGAATAAGCTGTGTGCAGTTCGTTAGATGCTCAGCCAACTTAGGACACCCATCTAGGCTTGTACGCTTTTCCTTTATCGAGCGCGCCACCATCTCTGATGCAGCGCACATGATCTTGTTGTTCTGAGACACCTCGAAAATCTTTACACCGTAGTCATCCTGGAGCTGCTGTGCCATGAGAAGAAGACGAGCTGGGTCAATACCTACTGGGCACTTGTACTTCTGCGAAAGCCAAGCGATCAGCTCCTCGATCTGGTTTAAGTCGTAGTATCCACTCTCCCCAGGCTCATCGAATACCCATTCTTGGTAGCAGTCGATTCCATCTACTACCTGGTGAGCAACAATCGCAAACGAGTCTCCGCTGGTAGCACCGTCAACGCCTAGCATGAACGGTTTGTTGAAGTCGAAAAGATTGCCGATGCGCTGACATGCGCGCACTTCGCCAACCTTTAATGCCTTATCTTCAGACTTCTCAAGCGGGAATCGGTTTGCTTCATATCGTTCAAACTGCTTGTTAGAGAGGTTCTCGCGCTGCCTACGAACATCCTCGACCGATACCCAGCTCATTGGATGCGTCCGCTTCCACATCCTCACATCGTCGAGGTCCTCATCATCACGAGCGCCGTACCAGGCAACATGGGCGTCCTTGGATGCCTGCCATTTCGGGAGCTGCTCCCATAAGAAGCCTTTCCGCGAGCCAGCAGCAGTAGTAATGACGATACACACCGCATTGAAGATGTCGCGCTGACCAGAGATAACCGCGTTGTATAGCTCATCGTCTTTGTAGGTGTGGACCTCATCCAAAACCGCAACATTCAAGTGCCAAGACTGCAGGGCATTCTCCGAATACGGCATAACCATGATCTTGGCGCCGGTCTCCTCGTTGATGATGCAATCAGTGAGCGGCTTCCACATAGCCTTAAGCTCTGGATCAAGCCTAATCATCGTTTTTAGCTTGCCAAAGTCCTTGCGAGCCTGGTCTTTCGAGTAAGCAATGACCGCATATTCACCGTTATAGACAGGCTCCATGCTTGCGATCGTAAGTAAAAGACCGCAGGCAAGGTCAGATTTTCCGCCAGAACGAGGAACACCCTCAACAACGATGCGCTTGCTTCGCTGAAACACACGCTCCGCGCCAGCCTTGACCATACGTCCTTGTCCAAACAACGGCTGGAAAATATCTCTCCATTGCCAATCGTCCAGGATGAACGGCTGTCCGAAATACATGTTGTCGGTGTGTTTTATGTGAGATTCGAAGAAAAGGCGGTAGGTGAAGGCTTCTGCTTTGCCTGACTTAGACAGCCTTACTCGATCAACGCCTGGAACGAATTTCTTTACCTTACTTTCCGCCATCGCGCAGCGCCTCCTGCGCTTGCTTACGGATACGTGCTGGCAAATCAACCGCTATCGATGCGGTAGCTGCCCGTGTAAGGTTAAGACGCTCTGCGGTGAGCGTATCAAGACCAAGAATGCCCGAGAGATGCCGCATCTTGTCAACTGCTTCAGACCATACTGCCCAGTTGGGGTTCTTTTTCGGTTGCTGACCTTTCTGCTGCGTGATGATCTGGATAGTCCCGTCTCCGTTTTGAGTCATGTTGTCCATTGCCTGACGCATCGCAGCATAGGCAAGGCAATACGACTCAATCAACGGCACCTCATGCATGCTAAATCGTGTTTGATCATCCATGATGATATGCCAGCACAGCTCAGCGTTAGGTAGCATAGCCACCGTAATAGGCATTGCTATTTCTTTTCCAGTTTGAGCATCGAGTGGGACTGCTGGCAGCGTTTCTGCCTTGGTAACTTCGATAGGTTGCTCACTTTTCTTTATCTGTTTGGGTGCTGGCTTTCGTCCCTTTGCCATTAAAAGCCAACTCCCTTCATTGCTTCGTCTATACAGTCGGCAAGAATTGTCAATCGCGGTCTTATCGAGGTAGGGCACGAACGTGCGTAGAAACGCAATGCTGTGGTACTTCCCTTTATCTCGGTCAGCGTCTCGGCAATGTTTTCTGTCGTTGCTGGTCGTGGCTTCTGCGGTTTAGGCAGAGCCATGCGAAGCTCCTCGACAATTCTCTGCTCGTCGTTTTCCAAGCGCGCCAGGCGTGTTTTCTGCTTTCGACACGCACCTGAACAACACAACGCATCGCGCCGTGTTGCCGTGAATTGCTTTCCGCAGATTGGGCATGTTCGTTCGTACTTCATGCCGCCAATAGTGGAACAGATGTCACCAAACGCGGCTCACGTGCGGCTCCCCCTAGGGCAAAAGGCTCAATTTCCGCGCATTTTTTTCTTGAGGGATGGCGCACGGTGAACAAACAAACACACGTTTTTTCAGACCCCTATCCCCTCTCGCGAGCACGCCGCAAAGCATCGCGCTTGTAATGACATGAGGGGCACAACAGAACCAGATTAGAGGCACGTGAGCTACCGCCAGCACTAAGCGGCTTGTCATGGTGCACTTGACCACCGAGAGAGCATGACCATGTACCATCGGCTTGCTTGGTAGCAACTTTCTTGCCGCAATCTTTGCAGCGACCTTGTTGCTTCTCGATTACGATCTGCCTTTGGCTCCGATACTTCCTGTCGTATCCCTTGGCACGCCATGGCTCATTGGTCAGGCGTTCCTTGTCGCTTCGCCTGCTTGTTCGTGGTCGTGGCTGGGTGTGGGTGACTACCTGGGCATGGCTGCCGCGTGGTACCAGCTTCGGTATGCGTAAACGTTTGGCCATAGATTCTCCTTGCTTCTGATGCAACAAGAATCCGATGCGTGTCACTAAATACAACAAGAGCCGCACCACATTGGTACGACTCTTGCCGGGGACCACATCCCGAATAGGAGGGAAAAGATGAATGCAGGAAGTAGAAAGACCAAGACCTTCCTGCAGTGTCTATAGTGGGGTAGGTGTCACTACTTCGTCAGTCTACTGTCTCGATCGTGACCTTAACCTTTTTGTTCAACCATTTGCTTGCTTCACCACTAGCAACAATGAAGTCAACAGATTCGTTTGATCGAAGAGATGTTGCCGATATGTCTGCGTTAAGCTGGATGACGTTCCCAAATAGATCACAACCATTGTTTGAGTAAACTCCATCAACGATAGCCTCAAACTCATGCTTCATCGTCTTGCTCCTTCTTGCAACACCCTGTGAGGTGTGCAAACTTATACGCTAGTCCTTTACGGTCAACATCTTCAAGAAACGTGACGATAGCCTGCTCGGCTAGCTTACGCTTTCTCTCTTTGTCTGGCTCAAGTTCAGCAGCACCAAGCATCGCGTTGACTGTTAGTTCTCTTTCGATATTGATCTCGGGTACTTCGATGATCGAGTAGCAAACATCAGCAAAAAGACCATTAATCACATTGCTTACCATAAGGGCTTTAGCTGCAGCCTCAAGCTCGTACCTATTGTAAGAAACCCTTTCGATACTAACATCGGAAACAAAGCCAGGGTCGATAAGAGTCTCTCCTTTTCTTTCTTCCCAGTTAGATATTTTTTCTTCATCAAGATACAGCGTTCGTTTCCCCTTTATTACAAGAGCATACATCTATTTCACCTCGCCACATGCTTCACGAATCTGCTTAACGATGTTTAAGACAAGCCCTGCCACATCACCACACACACCAGATTCCATGATCGATACCTCGAGATCACGCGCTAGTGCTAGCAGCGCATCACGGTCAACTGTTGGCTCTTGCGTGTATCTCTTGCCGTCACAGACAATCACGTCAGGTACCCCATGATCTCCATATAGGGTTAGGACTGTTTCGCCGCTATTGTTCATGCAGCTTTCAGCAGCAATTTCTAATGGCGGAACATATTCTTTCATCACTCCACCACCTCAACTTTCGCTCCACATCCCGAGCAATATCTAGGCATAATGTCGCTTCGTTTTGAGATTCTTAGTAAGTATTCTTTGTCTGGGTTCTTGTCAGCGAACCCGTAACCACAATTAGAGCAGCCTATTGCGTACCAGCCTGCGCCATCAGGGGATACAAAAGGATGGCACGTCCGTTCTGCTCGTGTGTTCCAATCGTTTACCGCTTCTTGTCTGCTTAAGTACACAGGCATATCAATGATGTATGCAAGGCAGGCATAGTCGGGACACCCGATCTGGAAGTAGTCACCAACCGTTCTTTCAGATGCTTCACCGCCACAAAACGGGCAAGGTAATAATTCACTCATTGCTATCGCCGCCTGGATAATCGCACTCACGCTTTTTGGAGGTGTATGTCACCTCTACGTTCCTCTCATACTCGAACACTTTTTCACAGTTCATGCATTCATATTCATCGTCCCAGTCACGGAGTTCCCAAGAGTCTGATTGTTCTTCACCGCACCATGGGCAAACAATCTCTTTCGTGAAGCTCTGTTCGTTTTCCCACTCGCGAAAGGCATCGGCCTTATCACGGCATTCTTGGCACCAGTACTTATCTTCCTCGCCAAACCTTCTTGCAAAAATCGCGATTAGTCCAGAAAAGCCTATCAGTCTCTTTCCCGCACTTATAGCACTTACCCATTACTGCTCACCTACCAAGTCGCGTCCGCATGTAAGACAAAGGTCTGTCTCTGCCTCGCTATACCGTCCCTCGCCAATGGTGATAACTTTGGTAGTGATTACGTGGCTCCTGCCGCAATGAGGGCAGGTCTTTTGCTCTGGAATCTCAACAGGACTGTCGGCTTTACTTTCTCCATCACCGCCCATGCGTTTATTGATTGCTTCTAGTCGGTTAATGATTCCAGCTGAAACCCTGATGATATGACCGAACTCCTGACTAAGTATTTCCTTGCGTAAATCATCAATTACATCCTGCAATGTTTCTGGCTTTTGGTGGGTAAGTCTTTCCGCTAAGTCCCATCCGCCTTCTTCGTATCTCACCCATGGTTCGTTTCCTTCCCAAGGATTCGGACATTCGTCCGCGTGAAGCTCCTTGGCAATACCAGCAAACTTACCATCAATGAAGGGTTTTTTGTCTTTGTAATAAAGCTCATCCCCTGGCTTGATCTCTATTCCATCAGCGTCTAGGACCTTGGGCTGCTCTTCTTTATATGCCGCTGCCGCTTCGAGCACCTCGGTCAAGCTGTGCCCATTAATCAGCACCTCGCTTGCGTTGTAGTGCCTAATTCCGTTAGATTCAACCGTCAAGCCATCACCTTGCTTGATGCGCTCTAATTCTTCCTTGGTTATCATTGTTTTCTCCTTCTTGCGTCGATACACTCTCGACACCGCACCTGGTTCTTAAAGCCTGGCTTAAACTCCGAAAACACATCGAAAAGCGCAAATGGCCAATCGCTAATCTCGTAATTTTTCTTGATCGTCTTGCGGGCTAAGAAGATGAAATTGCTTTGAGCGGAGGTGATGTCGACCATCTTCTCTCGTGGCATTACCGAAAACTCAATATCGCAGTCTTCAGGTAAGGCCTGCATTGCTGCTATTACTTGGTTTCGCTTCATTAAAGTTCCCTAACCGAGCAATGGAGGAAAG
>ENA-OQBD01000619-OQBD01000619.1-human-gut-metagenome-genome-assembly--contig:-NODE-619-length-18785-cov-4.810430_pt1 | contig 18785 bp, 20 predicted proteins | sample MGYA00242742_ERZ504543 | MGnify/ENA primary metagenome ERZ504543 (study PRJEB26092, sample SAMD00036239) | human gut metagenome | host: Homo sapiens | study: EMG produced TPA metagenomics assembly of...
CTATCCACTCCTCAATTATCTCAGTATATATTCCATCCTGAGATTACCTGTATTTTCAGAAACCGGTTTTTCATATTTACTTTTATCAGCTACTATTCATACAAAAACAGAATCATAGTTAAACTGAAAATATTTCTCTTCCAAAGCCAGCACGTGCTTTTTCCGCTCCACCACTATTTCTGCATTAGCCGTACAACCGGCTTTTATCATTTGCTTATATTCTTCAGGTATAACAAACCGGCAGTTATTTCAAAACGCGCGACTCCATCCTGCACAATTCCCTTGGGGGCGACAAGACTTAATGCTCCGTCAATAGTTATATTCTTATCCATAAGAACCGATAATGACAGTTCCATCCCTACAGCAAGTTTCAATATATCAGATTCCAATACGTTTCCTTTAAATACTAACGATTGCAGATCTGCCACTCTAGCCACGGTTGTTCCTTCATTCAATGTACCTCTTGCCATCACAGACCCACCCTCTTTTATCGGAAGCTCCAATATAGTACCTGCGTCAGTCGCCGTTATAATATTGGATATTCCCTTTTGATTATATTGCCCTTTCAACATATCCAACTCCGATTCTACGGATTCATATTCGGACAGAAGAACAGCCAAATTACTTTTCTCGCCCTCATACACCTCTTGCGCTATCAACTTTTTTACATATAACTTTTCCGTCCTCTCAAAACTAGCTTCAGCAGTCAAATACCTGGTTTCCGCTATTTCCAATTCCTTTAATAGCCGCCTGTATTCCAACGGATCTTTTACATATCGTATTTGTGCCAATGGCTGTCCTCCCACCACTTCATCTCCAACCTGCACCAACAACTTTTCCAACACACCGGAGATAGTCGATTTTATATCTATTTCTTTAGAGGGCTGTATCACCCCCGGAATAGTAAGTTTGCTCTCAATATCCCGATACTCGGCACGGATAGTAGAAGCGGGTATCTTTCTACCTCCCTTTGCCGCCCGGTAAATGACAAATGCCAGGAATACCAGGATCAAGGATAATATAACAGTTCTTACTACTTTCATTTCAATTTTCTTCTTTTAGAGCTTCTATAGGGTTCAGTTCCGCCGCATATATCGCCGGCCTCAGCCCGGCCAATGTTCCCGCTATCACTAAGATAAATATGGCGGCAACAGCTGTCGGAAAATCCAGTCCCGGTTTTTCCATCATCGGAGTGTCTTCTGAGATGAAAAGTGCTACAACCTTCAGTATCCCCCATCCCAAAACCAACCCTACATATCCGGCTAAAGAAGTAAGAGCTATGGATTCCCATAAAAACATAGCCTTTATCTGCTGTGCCTTGGCACCTACAGACTTGCGGATACCTATTTCACGGGTACGTTCCTTTGCCGACGAATACATGATATTGCCTACTCCTATTACGCCACTGACCAAAGTGCTGATTCCCATAAACCACAGGAACTTGCGAATCATGACAAACAAGTCAGTAAATGCCTTTACCTGTTCCTCCATGCTATTAAAGTAAAAGACTTTATCATCACTTGGGGCAAATTGATATTTTCTGGCCATCACATTCCGCACATGGGTATTCACCTCCTTTATTTTGGCTCCTTTCACTGTAGAGAATACAACTGTGCCAAACCGCCCGGCAGTGGCATCAACTTGTTCATAGACCGAGTAAGGCATATAAATGACTCTTGCCTCATACGAATTAAGCATCGTATTCTTTATTGTTCCAATCACCCGGAACATCTCCTGCCCCATACGGATATACTTGCCAATGGGATTTTCTTTTCTGAAAAGCATATCCACCACATTTTCACCTATCAATACCACTTTTCGAGCTTCATTCATATCCAAGGCATTCAACATTCTACCATGCTCCACCTCCAACAATTTTATCAAGAAGTAATCAGGATATACCCCTCGCACCTCAAACCAGCCATTCTTCGTGCCGGCATAGACAGCGTTCCAACGCCCCGTTTCGGGCGACAGATGGGTTATCTCGGGTATTCTTGATTTCAACATATTCAAATCTTCTTTTTGAAATTGTATTTTTCTTCCACTAGCCGCTCCTTTATATCCCATTGATGTTTCTGACGCATATACATAAGTCGTGCTTTTAGAGAATCCATTGAAGAGTTTGAACACTCCCCGTTCAAAACCTGAACCTATTCCAACCAAGACTATCAGGATAAAAATCCCCCATGATATGCCTATACCGGTCAGAATAGTACGTGAAGGCTTTCTTTTTACAGACTCGTATATTTCGCACCAAAAATCCATGAACATACAAGATAGCATTTATTATAAAGAGAGCGTATCGGATGCTACGTACTCAAAATAACCATACCAATGTTCGCCGGATGCTGTAACAATTTCCAATGTATAGCTCCCCATTTCCAAATAATCAATAGGTATATTCATCTCACTACCTCGCTGATATCGAGATATGGGGATACGCAACATTTCACTATTTGCACTATTATAGAGGATGATTTCCGCATCCTCTGATAGGGAATGAAAGGAAAAAATTAAAGAAGATTCCAGCAACGCAACTGAACAAGGAGGGATAAGAATACTTCTTGTTTTTCTACTAACTTTTTTTGTTAATGGTATTTGCTCTGATACAGATTCATTTTTCAAAGAGAATCTCTCATTAACCTTAGCCCATACAGTTACAGGATAGATACAACTTGCAACAAGGCTTACCAATAAATACAATACTAATTTGTTTTTCATAGCTACATTATTCGTTTGGTTTACATCAACAAAATTAGGAATAATGCAATTAACCACAAAAAAAGCAAAATAGACAAATAGTGACTTGATACATATTTTACAAACAGCTGCATATCAATATATTACAAGCCATAATTCATCTAGTTCCGACCACTGATATAGACAAGAACATCAACAAGTATACATCACAAATAAAGTTTATCCGTCATCATTCGCCATAAATTCCTGTATCTTTTTCTTCATTCTGAGTTTGGCTCTTGAAACAGATTGAGGAGTTATGCACAGAAAAGTGGCAATTGAAGCATGAGGAAAGCCCAACTGTAACAAGCACCACAACTTCCGTTCGGTGGCACTCAGACCCACAGCCTCGACACGGCTTTGAAACATGGGACCGAACAAACGGATGACAAAATACTCTATAGCATCCAATTCCTTTGGAGTTAATGCATGAGCTGTATCGGGATTATCTAAAAGTTGAATAATGAAAGTAACGGTTTCATAATGCCTTCCACTCTCGGTCTTTATATCCTTGTATTTCTTCAGTTCGTCCAGCAAAATCTTATTTTTATCCGCCAACTTGAGATTCTCTTCCTTATTCTTCTGTTGCAATTCCAGCAGATGCCGCCTCATTACCTCATTTTCCGCAGACAGACTTTCATTGTTTTGCGCATAGCGGAAAGACAAGTCCTCTATCTCTTTATTCCGCTTGATATAATCGTGCTGCAAGGTGGTCAAAACGTTTTCATTCTCCTGTATCTGCTGTTGCAGCAACAGAATACGCCGCTCTTTCTTCACTCTCTCACGCTTGTAGACCGACAGGAGGTAGAGCAAGAGCAGAACGACAAGCAATATAGCACCCACCAGCCGCCATTCATTGCGCTGCTTGTTTATGGCAAGCAGTTCCTTTTCGTGGGCAAGTTCTTGATTGTTGTATTTCACCTGGATTTCTTCCAGTTTCACCGTTTGCGTATGCTCATGTATACTGTCAGCATATAGGTCATATTTCTCTCTATAAGCCAAAGCTTTCTTCCAATCCTCACGTTTTTTTGCCACTTCATACAAAGAAAGATAAGCACTGGCCTGCCCATACAAATCGCTATCATTCTTGATTATATATTCTGCATAATATATAGCGGAATCATATTGTTCTTGTTGTACATATACGTTAGACAAAGAATAAAAATAAGAATAATCATCCTTCTCTATATTATCTTTTATCGATAATAATAGTCCCAAGGCTTTTTGATATTCTTTCCGCTCCGAATAGATAATGCCCAAATTACGGACAGCAGTCTGCTTCTCCTCCTTTGAATCAATCAACTCAGCCATTCGTAATCCTTGCAGGGTATAGTGTTCCGCACTATCAAGTTTTGCCAGCAATAAAAAAACTATATCCGGCATCCAATAAAGATATGGCATAATTGGTACTGTCCTTTATTTCCTCAAAAGTGCGGACGGCATCTTTATAATACCTCAAACCCTTGGCATACAAGCCTTGTCTGAAATTGGCATTTCCTAGATGCGAATAGCACAAGGCCTTGTATTTAGGCTCATCCAGTTGCTTCATAGCCGTCAGCGCACACAGATAGCAACGAACAGCCGCGTCATATTCTTTCGCCTCACTATATTGCCTCCCCTGATAGAAGAAGGCTTTTGCTTTTTTCAATGAGTCTTCACTATGCCGATAGAATGCCAAAGCCGATGTGATAGGAGCATCGGTTATAGAACGATACGTTTTATCCAAAGCCTGCGTCAGCAAAAGGTTGTAGTATGCTTTCTGCTCCCTGTCTCTGCAATCATCGACAGAAAATTGCTGTAAAAAAAGGTAAAGCACTATCAGGATGTCTCTCCATATACGCCTCAGCCTCTCTTAAATAGTCCTGATGAATGGAATGCCGGTTGACACAAGAAACCGATAAGAATAATCCAACAAATAAAATTAGATTTCTCATAATACAAAATTTAAGGTTTATGCAAATATAACGGAATATTTTTTCCCGAAACAAGAATATGCTATAAAAAACATATGAAAAGCCGGACAAACATCTCTGTCGCCCGGCTTTCTTAATTATCAAAACAATCAAAGAAGCATCAATTTGCCATTTCAGAAATAAACTTGATGCGGACCAACCGGATTTCATCCTCCGTATAGTCATCACCCAATTCATCCATCGCGTCATCTATTTTGTCTGTTGTAGACTCCTTGAAGTAATCATAAATATCGTTCAAATGGTCTTCATCCATAATTTCCTCCAGGAAGTAATCAATATTCAGCTTGGTTCCTGAATAAACAATAGCCTCCACTTCATCCAATAATTCACCGAACTCCAACCCCTTTGACACTGCAATGTCGTCCAAGGCCACCTTCCGGTCAATAGCCTGAATGATGGATACCTTCAGTTTGGATTTATTGGCCACCGTACGGACACGCAAATCCTCCGGACGCTCTATTTCATTTTCCTCACAATGCTTCTTTATCAATACACAGAACTCCTGGCCATAACGTTTTGCCTTTCCGGCACCTACGCCCGGAATATTCTGCAATTCTTCCAAAGTCACCGGATAAATGGTAGCCATCGCCTCCAAAGAAGGATCCTGGAAAATAACATACGGCGGCACATCCAGTTTCTTGGACAGCTTCTTGCGCAAATCCTTCAACATAGAGTAAAGCACGGGGTCTACTGCACAAGAGGCACCTCCCCGAACCGGAGTTTCTTCTTCCTCCTCCTCAAAATCATTGTCTTCAACAATCTTGAAGGATTTCGGTTTTTTCAAGAATTTATGTCCTCGGGGTAACCTTCAACAGACCGTAATTCTCTACGTCTTTACTTAAATAACCCGCTATCAAAGCCTGACGGATGACAGCATTCCACATTTTTTCTTCTTCTCCCATGCCTGAACCGAATACTTCCAGTTCTTCATGTTTATGAGCAAGTACTTCTGACGTTTCCTTACCCAAAAGAATATCAATTATATAATCTGCTTTAAAGTTTTCTTTCACTGCTATGATTGCTTCAATCACAGCGCATAATGAATCCTGAGCCTCCACTTGCTTTTTAGGATTTAAACAGTTATCACAATTTCCACAATTCTCCTCTGTATATTCTTCCCCAAAATAATGTAACAATGATTTACGACGGCATATAGAAGACTCTGCGTATGCAGCTGTTTCCAACAGCAACTGTTTACCGATTTCCTGCTCTGCCACGGGCTTTCCCTGCATAAACTTCTCCAGCTTCTGCAAGTCCTTGTTGGAATAGAACGTAATACACTGACCTTCCCCTCCGTCACGACCGGCTCTCCCCGTTTCCTGATAATAACCTTCCAGACTTTTCGGAATATCATAATGTATCACAAAGCGCACATCGGGCTTATCAATTCCCATTCCAAAAGCGATGGTAGCTACAATCACATCTATATCCTCTTTCAGGAACCCGTCTTGATTGGCTGTGCGTGTAGCAGAATCCATACCGGCATGATAAGCACGCGCATTGATTCCGTTAGCTTGAAGCACTTCGGCCAATTCTTCCACCTTCTTACGGCTCAAACAGTAGATAATACCTGATTTACCAGGATTAGCCTTGATAAACTTGATAATATCCCTGTCAATATTATTTGTCTTCGAGCGCACTTCGTAATACAGGTTCGGGCGATTGAAAGAGGACTTGAACTCCTGCGCATCCTGCATACCCAGATTTTTTTGAATATCCATACGCACTTTCGGAGTTGCAGTAGCAGTAAGGGCAATCACCGGCGCCTTTCCTATTTCATTAATAATAGGACGGATGCGACGGTACTCCGGACGGAAGTCATGCCCCCATTCCGAAATACAGTGTGCTTCATCCACCGCATAAAATGAGATCTTCACTCCTTTCAGGAAATCTACATTCTCCTCCTTTGTCAAGGATTCGGGAGCTACGTAGAGCAATTTGGTTTTGCCGCTCAGGATATCCGATTTAACCTGGTCTATAGCCGATTTGTTCAATGACGAATTTATAAAGTGTGCTACTCCGTCTTCCTCACTGAAATTACGCATGGCATCCACCTGATTCTTCATCAATGCAATTAAAGGAGATATAACGATTGCTGTTCCATCCATGATAAGGGATGGCAACTGATAGCATAACGATTTACCACCGCCCGTAGGCATCAAAACAAATGTATCATTTCCGGCAAGCAGATTACGGATAATCGCTTCCTGATTACCTTTGAAAGTATCAAATCCAAAATACTTTTTTAATGCGTCCGTTAAATTTATATTCTCCGTCATTGTATCAATAGTTTTTCACGGTTTTCCCGATTTCTTGTTTTACATCTTTTGTTGCCTAACAAAGTTATAAACAAGTTCTCAAATTACACGAATATTTCGGGTAATATTTTTCAGAAGAATTGCATTTTTTCTTTCTCTCTCCCTTTATATCTTGATACTAAGCTGTTTGCATTCGCGAAATATTTGCCTTTCCCATCTGCTGTTTTGCAAAATCAAGTGTCACTTCGTACTTTTTCGCTTTCTGAGAGGGAATTTCAAACATAACGTCCATCATGATCGTTTCCACAATGGAACGTAATCCGCGTGCTCCTAACTTATACTCAATAGCTTTGTCTACAATATACTCGAATACTTCGGGTTGAAACTCCAGCTTGACCCCATCCATCTCAAATAATTTAACATACTGTTTGATAATGGAATTCTTCGGTTCCGTCAAGATATTGCGCAAAGCGGTTCTATCCAACGGATTCAGATAAGTCAAGATGGGCAGACGGCCTATGATTTCAGGAATCAGCCCGAATGATTTCAAATCCTGAGGGGCAATATATTGCATCAAGTTGCCGCGATCTATCTTCACCACGTCCTTTGCCGCGCTATAACCTACCACATGCGTATTCAAACGTTGCGCAATTTTGCGTTCAATACCATCAAATGCCCCACCACAAATAAACAGAATGTTTTTCGTATTGACCGGAATCATTTTCTGGTCGGGGTGTTTACGTCCTCCCTGAGGTGGTACATTCACGATGGATCCTTCCAGCAGTTTCAACAGACCTTGTTGTACACCTTCACCACTTACATCACGAGTAATGGAGGGGTTATCTCCTTTACGGGCAATCTTGTCAATCTCATCAATAAATACGATGCCTCTTTCAGCTTCCGCCACATTATAATCCGCTACTTGAAGCAGACGGGTTAAAAGACTCTCAATATCTTCACCCACATATCCGGCCTCTGTCAGCACGGTGGCGTCAACAATGGTAAACGGCACATGCAATAATTTGGCAATAGTGCGTGCCAGCAAGGTTTTTCCCGTTCCCGTACTACCTACCATAATGATATTGGACTTTTCAATCTCGATATCATCCTTATCCACTTTTTGGAGCAGACGCTTGTAATGATTGTACACGGCAACGGAAAGATAGCGTTTCGCGTCATCTTGACCAATAATGTATTGGTCAAGAAATTCCTTGATTTCCTTTGGCTTCGGAAGTTCCTTCAAGTTCAACTCACCCGGTGCACCATTTTTTTTGATGCATGGCTTCCTGCATAATTTCATATGCCTGCTCCGAGCAACTGTCACAAATGCAGCCGTTCATTCCGGTTATCAGAAATCCGACTTCATTTTCCGAACGTCCGCAGAAACTACATTTCCTTCTACTGTTTCTAGGTGTTTTATTATCTTCCAATGTTTATTCCTTTAAATATCCAAGTTTCCTAATGCGTCTTTAAGAAAGAAGCCTGCATGAAATGATAGCGGAAACCTGGGTTGTTTTTAGTACTGTTATTCTTATCGAATGGAAATAAATACATTATAGAGCAGCCGGTTTGCGTGACAGCACCTCATCAATCATACCATATTCCTTAGCTTCCTGAGCTGTCATCCAGTAGTCACGGTCAGAGTCTGCCCATACTTTGTCAAAATCCGTATGAGAGTGGTCTGCAATAATGGTATACAGTTCTTTCTTCAACTTTTGGATTTCACGGGCCGTGATCTCAATATCCGAAGCTTGTCCTTGCGCGCCTCCCATCGGCTGATGAATCATCACACGTGAATGAGTCAACGCAGAACGTTTACCTTCTGTTCCCGCAACCAACAGCACGGCTGCCATCGAAGCGGCCATACCTGTACAGATCGTGGCAACATCACTATTAATGAACTGCATGGTATCATAAATACCTAATCCGGCGTAAACAGATCCTCCGGGAGAATTGATATAAATAGATATATCTTTACCAGACTCTACTGAGTCCAAATATAAAAGCTGCGCCTGGAGTGTATTGGCTGTATAATCATCAATCTGTGTACCCAGAAAAATAATTCTGTCCATCATCAGTCGGGAAAACACATCCAACTGAGTCACATTCAACTGACGCTCCTCCAAAATGTAAGGATTCAGATATCCTTGCGACTTGATGACATCATCCAGCACCATACTGTTCATCCCCAAATGCTTGGTAGCAAATTTTCTAAAATCATCCATAATCTAATGGTTTAGTTATTAGTAACAAAAAAGGGTTTTCAACCTCTATTTTTCAAACAAACAAAAGTACAAAAAAATACGGTTAACGTATCCAATACTCTTATCTATAACGAAAATTTATGGTCAAAAACCCCTTTTTTAGAAAGTTTTAGCAATCACTTACTTCGACTTACTAAGTTATTATTCAAACATTTTGTTGAATTCTTCCATAGAAACCGTTTTGTGGTTTAAAGTAGCCTTAGCTTTCAATGCGGCAGAAAGTTTGCTTTCAGCAGCACGGTTTACCAAACCTTCTACAGATTCCTGCTTCTTCAACATTTCTTTTGCATAGTTCTCTAGAACTTCTTCAGGGATATTCAACATTCCGTATTGAGCAAACTGAATGCGAGTTGCTTCCTTGGCCATATTCATCACATCGGCTTGTTCCACTTTAATCTCATTATTCTTGAGCAATTGCTCTTTAATCAGATGCCAAGTCAGTTCTTCGATACTCTTGTCATAGTTTTCAGCGACAAAAGCTTCACCCTTCTCTTCATTATTCAGCAACATGATACGCTTCAGTAACGCATCGGGGAATTCCAACTTACCAATCTTATTAACCAAATATTCACGAACATCGATCAAGAATTTATAATCGCTATCTGATTCGAACTGCTTTGCAATTCCTTCTTTGATCTTAGCGCGGAATTCTTCCTCACTGCTTACAGTGCCTTCGCCAAATACATTGTCGAACAATTCCTGGTTCAACTCAGCGGGAACCATACGGGTGATCTCTTCCACCTGGAAGCTGAAGTTACCTTTCACACCGGCAACTTCCTCTTTCTTTATCTTCAATAAAGAAGAAAGTTCAGCTTCATTATTATCAAATGCTACAGCAGGATTAAATACCAGCACATCATTTACTTTAGCACCGTTAAATATAGTCTTTTGCTCATCATTCTTCATATAAGCCGGCATCATTACCGCACCTTCTACCTGAATACCGCCTTCTTTAGTATTTCCATTTTCATCCAATTCAGCCAACAGACCTTTAATCATGTCTTTGTCTTCATACTGCTCTACCTTATCATATTTTGCAGCACGCTGAGTATACATTTTAACCTGCTGTTCTATCAGTTCGTCTGAAACTTCGATAGTATAGTAATCCACTGTATCCGCAGCTGAGATTTCAGCTGTAAATTCAGGAGCCAAAGCGATGTCGAACACAAATTCAAAATCTTCTTGCGTATCGAAATCGATAGGTTTCATCTTTTCTTCATTAGGCAACGGCATACCCAACATATTCACTTTGTTGTCGCGGATATATTCGTTTACCTTTTCCTGCATCATTTTATCAACCTCTTCTACAAGGACAGACTTGCCAAATTGTTTTTTAATCAAACTCATAGGCACCATACCCGGACGGAATCCCGGAATATTAGCTTTCTGACGGTAAGTCTTCAGTGTCTTTTCTACTCTTGCCTGATAATCAGCTTTTTCCAGTTTTAAAGTAAGCAATGCACTCACTTTGTCAACGTTTTGCAATGAAATATTCATTCTGAACTTTATTTATTTAATTATTACTTCTTTCTGTTTTTTCACCAAAGAGGTTGCAAAATTAGTGTTTAATCTTTCAATAACCAAATACACAGACTAAAAAATACTAATTGACAGCAGAAAGTATCCATTTAAAATGACTGACTAAGAAACCGATTCAAAAAAAACGAAAAAAAAGATTGTTTTTCTTCTTGCAAAATTCAAATTTATGCGTTCCTTTGTGCCCGACTGGTGATACTAATTATAGCTAGTGATTTTTATTACAAGGTTTTACTTTTGTACGAATAGCACTTACGTAAACTCTCTGTCGTTCGAAATCCCCTACTTCATTAATAATCACCACTCAGAGAGTATTTTTTATTTTAATTATTTTTATTTTTTCACTATGAACATGTATGTTTGGGAAAACCCTTAAACTACCGTGTTAAGGGAAGGAGATTTGGAACAAGCAATGGCGGTTTATGGAGTTGTTACTTCTGTAAAAGTTATCAAAGACCGCGAAACAGGTAAATCTAAAGGATTTGCATTTGTTGAAATGGAAAATGACGCAGAAGCAGCCCAGGCCATGAATGAACTGAACGGTTCGGAATTCATGGGACGCCAATTGGTAATCAAGGAAGCAAGACCTAGAGACTAATTACTTATCTGATACAATCAAAAAAAAGCTCTGAAGCAAATTCAGAGCCATTTTTTTTATATCCCACATCTCCGGTTTTATACAGTTTTTTCCCTGCCTGTCCTTTTCCGCCAATTGAAAATCCTTACGGCGAAGCACAAAATTAGTGCCTAGATATTTCTCACGGACAACAGGATTTTCCGCTAGTTCTTCAGGGGTTCCCTGAAACAGAATTTTTCCTTCAAACAACAGATACGCACGGTCGGTCAAGCGCAACGTTTCCAATGCATTATGGTCGGTAATTAAAATACCGATATTTTTATCTTTCAATTTCCATACAATATGCTGGATATCCTCTACGGCAATAGGATCTACTCCTGCAAACGGTTCATCCAACATAATGAACTTAGGGTCGATAGCCAGACAACGCGCAATCTCCGTACGACGACGCTCGCCTCCTGAAAGCTGGTCTCCCAAATTCTTACGTACTTTCTGCAAACGGAACTCGGCAATCAAGCTTTCCAGTTTGTCCTTTTGATATTCCGGAGTAGTATTAGTCAACTCCAGCACAGAGGCAATATTATCCTCCACGCTCATCTTACGAAAAACTGAAGCCTCCTGTGCTAAATATCCAATGCCATTCTGAGCACGCTTATATACAGGATAACTGGTAATATCCAAGTCATTTAGGAATATATGCCCCTCATTCGGCACGATAAGTCCCGTAGTCATATAAAACGAAGTAGTCTTACCGGCACCATTCGGTCCCAACAACCCTACAATCTCTCCCTGCTTCACATCAAAAGAAACATGACTTACTACCGTACGCTTGCCGTATTTCTTCACCAGATTTTCTGTACGAAGTATCATACGGTTGTCATCGGTCACTGTATTTTGTTGTTCTATTTCCTGCTCTGACATATCCATGTATTTTGCGACAAAAATACTAAAAAAGTTTAGGAAACGCATAACAGAACAGAAAATCAGAACTTCTTTTGCATTTATATAGACAAAAAAGGCTACTTTTGCAGGAAATTGTGAAAACTATGATGATAAGACCCATAACAACCGTAGGGAAATATATCATGCTGATGGGGCGTACTTTTGCTCGTCCGGAACGTATGCATATGTTTTTCAAGCAATATCTCAATGAGATGGTACAGTTGGGAGTAAATTCCATCGGTATTGTACTGCTTATTTCTTTTTTCATTGGTGCCGTAATTACCATTCAAATCAAATTAAACATCGAAAGCCCGTGGATGCCCCGTTTTGTGGTAGGCTACACCACCCGCGAAATCATGTTGCTGGAATTCTCCTCCTCCATCATGTGCTTGATCCTGTCAGGAAAGGTAGGTTCTAATATTGCCTCCGAAATAGGAACCATGCGTGTAACCCAACAAATTGATGCATTGGAAATCATGGGGGTCAATTCCGCCGGATACCTTATTCTTCCTAAAATTATAGCTTTGATGACAATGATTCCTTTTTTGGTTATTTTCAGCATATCCTCGGGGATTATTGGTGCCTTTTGCACCTGTTGGTTCGGAGGAGTCATGAATGCCGAGGATCTGGCCTATGGTCTGCAATATAGTTTTCAGGAATGGTTTGTATGGTGCAGTTTTATTAAATCTATCTTTTTCGCTTTCATCATTTCCAGTGTATCTGCTTATTTCGGTTACACGGTAGAAGGAGGTTCTATTGCAGTAGGTAAAGCCAGTACAGATTCTGTAGTAATGAGCAGTGTACTCATTCTATTTTCCGATTTAGTATTAACACAACTTTTAATGGGATGATACAAGTTAAATCATTATATAAATCATTCGAGGGAAAAGACGTATTGGTGGATATCAATGCTACTTTTAACAATGGTAAGACCAATCTGATTATCGGTCAGAGCGGTTCCGGGAAGACGGTATTAATGAAGTGTATCGTCGGTTTGCTGACTCCCGAAAAAGGCGAGATTCTGTATGACGGACGCAACTTCCTCAACATGAATAAAAAGAAAAAAGACATTGCGCCGCGAAATGGGAATGATTTTCCAAAGTGCCGCCTTGTTCGACTCTCTTACCGTACTAGAGAATGTAATGTTTCCATTGGATATGTTCTCAAACGATACGTATCGTGACCGCGTAAAACGCGCCCAATTCTGCCTGGACCGTGTGAACCTGATTGAGGCACAAAGCAAATATCCGGGAGAAATCAGTGGTGGTATGCAAAAGCGTGTAGCAATTGCACGTGCCATAGCTTTAAATCCCCAGTATTTGTTTTGTGATGAACCTAATTCCGGCCTGGACCCTAAAACCTCCCTGGTAATTGATGAACTGATTCATGACATAACTACAGAGTATAATATGACCACTATTATCAATACTCACGATATGAATTCCGTTATGGGAATCGGCGACAGTATTCTCTATATTTATCAAGGACATAAGGAATGGGAAGGAACAAAAGATGATGTGTTCACTGCTACCAATGAACGGCTGAATAATTTTATCTTTGCATCTGATCTGCTCCGCAAGGTGAGAGAAGTGGAAGAACATAGAAAATAATGATAAAATGATTAGTGGTTAATAACCAGCGGATATCACGGTGAAACCCATTAACCCACTAATCATTAACCACTATTCTTATTTCTGTCTGATAAAGATATTTATCGGCGTTCCTGACAAATTCCATTTCTCACGTATCTTGTTTTCAAGGAAACGCTTATAAGGCTCTTTCACGTATTGCGGCAAATTAGCAAAGAACACAAAAGAAGGAACCTGTGTGTTTGGCAACTGCGTACAATATTTAATCTTGATATACTTACCTTTATTTGAAGGAGGCGGATAAGCCTCGATCAACGGAAGCATTTCTTCATTCAGACGAGCTGTCGGAATACGGGTAGTACGTGCCTGATATACTTCTTTTGCAGTTTCCAGCACCTTGAAAATACGTTGTTTTGTCAAAGCGGAAGCAAAGATGATAGGAAAATCAACAAACGGTGCCAGACGGGAACGAATGGCTTCCTCATAAGTTTTCATCACTTTGGCATTCTTGTTCTCTACCAAGTCCCATTTGTTCACCACTACCACCAAACCTTTCTGATTACGTTGAATGAGAGAGAAGATATTCAAATCCTGTCCTTCAATGCCGCGGGTGGCATCCAGCATAAGAATACACACATCCGAATTCTCAATAGAACGGATAGAGCGAATGACAGAATAATATTCCAAATCCTCGCTTACCTTATTCTTCTTACGGATACCCGCAGTATCTACCAGATAAAAGTCAAAACCAAACTTTTCATAACGGGTATAAATAGAATCGCGGGTAGTACCTGCAATCTCTGTTACAATATTACGGTCCTCCCCGATAAAGGCATTGATGATAGAAGATTTTCCGGCATTCGGACGTCCTACTACTGCAAAACGAGGGATATCCTCATCCAGCAGTTCTTCACCCTCTTTACTGAATTTACCTACCACCAGATCCAACAATTCCCCTGTACCGCTTCCGCTTAATGCAGAAATACAATAGGGATCACCCAGCCCCAATTTATAAAATTCGGCAGCATTATATTGCAGTTCATTATTATCAGTCTTGTTAGCTACCATAATAACAGGTTTCTTTGTACGCCGCAAAATAGAGGCTACAGCCATATCCAAATCGGTAACCCCGTTCACTACATCCACAACAAACAAGATTACATCCGCTTCATCTATGGCAAGACTTACCTGTTTACGGATCTCTTCCTCAAAAACATCATCCGAGTTTACTACCCATCCACCGGTATCAACGACAGAAAACTCATGTCCCACCCATTCCGACTTGCCATACTGACGGTCGCGGGTAGTTCCTGCCTGCTCGTTTACAATTGCCTGACGCGTTTTGGTCAGACGATTAAAAAGTGTAGACTTTCCCACATTGGGGCGTCCTACGATTGCTACTAAATTTCCCATTTTCTTTCTTGTTTACGGCTATCACAGTCGATTTTAATCCATTTGATACCCAAAGTTCTTTAATTCTTTGTCCGAGCTTCTCCAATCCTTATCAACTTTCACAAAGGTTTCCAGATAAATAGACTTTTGGAAAAAATGTTCCAACGTTTTACGAGCCTCTGTAGCCACCTTCTTCAATGCCCTGCCCTGCTTACCTATAATAATACCTTTTTGCGATTCACGTTCCACATAAATCACAGCATTGATATGGATACTCTTAGCATCTTCCTTAAATTGCTCCACTACCACTTCTACAGAATAAGGAATCTCCTTATCATAATAAAGCAAAATCTTCTCGCGGATAATCTCGGTGACAAAGAAACGCGCCGGTTTGTCTGTCCACTGATCCTTACCGAAATAGGGGGTGAATCGGGCAGCAATTCCTTGATACGCTTCATTACCGTATCCACATTGAATTTAGAAGTAGCGGAAATCGGAATAATTTCAGCTTGAGGAAGCTGTTCGTGCCACGCTTCCACCAACTTGACCAAGTCTTCCTGATTGGTCAAATCTATTTTATTAATTAACAATAAGACAGGAACCTTGACATTACGGACTTTTTCTATAAAGTCCGCATTTTTATCCGTTTTCTCCACCACATCTGTCACATACAGCAATATATCCGCGTCCACCAATGCCGACTCTGAGAAGTTCAACATAGATTCCTGTAACTTGTAGTTTGGCTTCACTACTCCCGGAGTGTCCGAGAATACAATCTGCATATCGTCCGTATTCAAGATTCCCATGATACGATGACGAGTTGTCTGCGACTTGAACGTTGCAATAGAAATACGTTCTCCCACCAGCAAATTCATCAGTGTCGACTTGCCTACGTTGGGGTTTCCTACTATGTTTACAAATCCTGCCTTATGCATAATTCTTTCATTTTATTGGTTACAGACAAAAAAACGCATCGGAATACGGATGCGTTCATTTGTATTTGTAGTTTAATGATTATTATCTCTTACTACCATCGTAACCCCATTTCACATAAACGGCTCCATAGGTAAAACCTGCGCCGAAAGCTGTAAATATCAGGTTATCTCCTTTCTTCAGCTGCTTTTCGTAATCCCAAAGACACAACGGAAGTGTAGCACCACTGGTATTACCATATCGCTGAATATTAATCATTACCTTTTCCAAGGGAACTTCCAAGCGAGAGGCTACCGCATCAATAATACGCAGATTAGCCTGATGAGGAATTACCCAGTCGATATTATCTTTATTCAAACCATTCTTTTCGGCAATAGTCGCTGTAATATCCGACATATTGGAAACAGCATATTTAAATACTGTTCTTCCTTCCTGATAAAGATAATGCATCTTATGATCAACAGTGAAATAAGAAGGAGGACATACAGAACCACCGGCTTTCATGTGAAGAAAAGGAAGTCCCTTACCATCTGTACGAAGAATAGAATCCATAATACCATAATCTTCTGTAGTAGCTTCCACCATACATGCTGCTGCACCATCACCAAAGATAGGGCAAGTTGCACGATCCTGGTAGTTTACCATAGATGACATCTTATCTGCACCGACAATAATAATCTTTTTATGTCTTCCCGATGCGATAAGTGAAGCAGCAGTTTCCATTAAATACAAAAAGCCGCAGCAGGCAGCCTGCAAATCAAATGCAAATGCATTTTTCAATCCCAGCTTATCACACAGGATAGAAGCAGTGGAAGGGAAATGATAGTCAGGAGTAGTAGTTGCTACGATTACTGCATCAATGTCATCCGGATTAGAAGCTGTTTTCTGCATCAGTTGTTTGGCAGCCTTACGCGCCATATACGATGTACCTAATCCTTCTTCATTCAGAATACGTCTTTCTTTAACTCCGATTCGAGTCATAATCCATTCATCATTGGTATCTACCATTCTTGAAATCTCTTCGTTAGTCAAGACATAATCTGGTACATATCCACCGACTCCTGTTATTACTGCATTTATTTTTTCCATCATTCCAATTTAATTAGTTTATACCCTTACAAAAAAGTAGCCGACAGAGCCGAAGCTCGCCGGCTTTATTTTATAAAACGTACAAACGTGTTTAAAGCTACTGATTAGACAGCAGCTTCTTTTTCGATTGCTAACTTACCTCTATAATAACCGCAAGCTCCACATACAGTGTGGTAAACATGCCATTCGCCGCAGTTAGGACAGATAGCTAAAGTAGGAGCAACTGCTTTATCATGAGTTCTTCTCTTTGCAGTTCTCGTTTTTGATTGTCTTCTTTTAGGATGTGCCATTTTTCTAAACTTTAATTATTATCTAATATTTTCTTTAATTCATTCCATCTCGGATCTATTTCCTGGGGCCCTTCGCTGATATCTCCTTCGGGTAACTCCACCGCTATGTCATCATCATCTTCATCATCCGCCGAAATGCGCAAATGCTTACTCAGCTTGCCAACCATGCCTTTGTTGCATTTCCCAGGCGCATGTACATGCTTCATGGGAATATTCAAGGCTATAAACTCATACAAAAACCATGCGATGTTAATATACCCATCTTCTTCAGGTACTACAACTATATCGCCCTCTTCCGCAAATGAAGAACCTAACTTTACTTTCAGTTTATCTGAAGTTGAAACAGGTAATTCCATTTCATCCAAGCAACGGTCACACGGTACAATGACAAAGCCTTCAGTTTGAAAATCCAACAGAAAAACACCGGATGTCTTTTTCACATTCAGTTCTACTGCCAGTTTCCCTTTCTGTACTTCCGGTCCATCCAGATCTACAAAGAATTGATTATCCAGCGTAAACTCATACTTAGCAGAGTCCGCTTTCATATTCTTCAATTCAATCTTATATTTATCAAACTTTCCCAAAGCAATACTATATAAATCGGGCGACAAAGATACGAATAATATTCCAATATGTATAATATAAGTGCGTATTTTTCAAATATAAATTAGACATATATTATTTTTAGCGCATAATTTAGCGTTTTTTTGAAGTGTGTTTGCCTTTCATATCTCATATCAGTGATTTTCATTGTACACTTCTTCCCTTTATACTCCACTATCCTTTTTCGGCTCATGCAGCTTGCATAAAGGCTCTATTATCATCTCCCGGTTCTCTATCAGGGCAAGCCTTCAGACCTGCCTGTTCTATTTCCAGTCCCTATTCCAAGGCATAAGTACCCGGTGAGGGTTTCCGGACCTGCCCCTGCCGGAGAAAAGACATGGCGGAGCCTTCCGGACAGTTCCGTGGGAAACGTATCCACACCCACGGGAAAGATAAGGTTTTTAACTAATTCCCCCAAGTTTTCAAACTGAGCCGAAAAAACAGTAGAGGTCACATTTCACACGTGCGGATACAAAAAAAAGCCTCCGGAACTTCTTCAAGTCCGGAGGCTTCAATCAAAACGGCGGCTACCTACTCTCCCACTGTGACGCAGTACCATCGGCGTGGTGAGGCTTAACTTCTCTGTTCGGAATGGGAAGA
>ENA-OQBD01000621-OQBD01000621.1-human-gut-metagenome-genome-assembly--contig:-NODE-621-length-18752-cov-4.292564_pt1 | contig 18752 bp, 26 predicted proteins | sample MGYA00242742_ERZ504543 | MGnify/ENA primary metagenome ERZ504543 (study PRJEB26092, sample SAMD00036239) | human gut metagenome | host: Homo sapiens | study: EMG produced TPA metagenomics assembly of...
GTGCGTTCGACTTGAACAGGTATCATTAAGTATTATTCAGCGTGAGATAAATCGGAAAATCACCCGATTTAGAGACGATTATGCAAAAAATAGCGGTGAATATTACAAAAATATGAGAAATCACTTGCCCCCGCATGGAATGCGGGGGTATTATAGCTTATGTGAGAAATAAATGTTTCAGTAAATGAATTTTACGGAGGAAGTTAGAATATGACAAAAGTAATTATGAACGGATGTAACGGACATATGGGACAGGTGATCAGTGATCTGTGTGAGAAAGATCCGGAGATCGAGATCGTAGCAGGAGTAGATATCAATACAGAGCAGCACTATGGATATCCGGTGTTTGCAAATATTGCTGACTGTGACGTAGAGGCAGAGGCGATTATTGATTTTTCTCATGTCAGCTGCATTGATGCACTGATGAACTACAGTGTAGAGCGTCATATTCCGGTAGTTGTTTGTACTACAGGACTTTCCGCAGAGCAGGATGCATTATTAAAATCATCCAGCGAGAAAGTTGCAGTTTTAAAAATCAGCGAATATGTCTCTGGGTGTTAAATACCTTAAATGGAACTTCTTCAGACCGCAGCAAAAGTACTGGCTCCGGCAGGATTTGACATGGAGATCGTGGAGAAAACATCACAACCAGAAACTGGATGCACCGAGCGGAACCGCAATCGCACTGGCAGATTCCATGAATGAAGCGTTGGATGAGGCATATTCTTACAAATATGACCGTTCCCAGGAGCGTAAAAAACGTGACAAATACGAGATCGGTATTCAGGCAGTCCGTGGCGGCAACATCGTTGGCGAGCATGAAGTGATCTTTGCAGGAACAGATGAAGTCATTACATTCAAACATACTGCATATTCCAAAGCAATCTTTGGTAAGGGAGCCATTGAAGCTGCAAAATATCTGGCAGGAAAACCGGCTGGATTTTACGGAATGGCAGATGTGATCAAGAGCGCATCATAAAATGAGCGTATTTTATGCGTGAAGGATGATTCAGCGTGCGAGCGTTGCAATTTTGCGTGGAAGCATCGACTTGTATCGAAATCAGAAAACTTAAATCAAGTGGTTAGAATAATATAAGGGGGATTACCAGACATGGAAAATGCAGATATTAAGTATCTGAAAGTACTGGCAACACAATATCCGAACATTGCAGCGGCGGCGACGGAGATTGTCAATCTGAAGGCAATTTTAAGTCTGCCAAAGGCCACCGAGCACTTCATCACGGACGTTCATGGGGAGTACGAACAGTTCCGTCATGTGATGTGCAACGGTTCCGGTGCCGTACAGCGTAAGATCGAGGATGAATTTGGAAGTTCTCTGGGCATTCCGGAGAAACGTACACTGGCAACACTGATCTATTATCCGGAACTGAAGATCAAACAGATTGAAGGAAAATTAACGGCACGGGAAAATCTGGAGGACTGGTATAAGGTGACAATTTTCCGCCTGATCCGTGTTTGTAAAAATGCGTCATCCAAGTATACCCGTTCTAAAGTGCGAAAATCCTTGCCGAAGGATTTTGCATATATTATCGAGGAGCTGATGACTGGAAGACCGGATGTGGCAGATCAGGAAGCCTATTATAATGAAATCATCAATTCTGTTATCCACACCGGCAGGGCAGCACAGCTGATTTGCAGATTTCTGCTATTTGATCCGTCGTTTTACTGTGGATCATTTGCATGTAGTTGGTGATATTTTTGACAGAGGACCGTATCCGCATCTGATCATGGATGATCTGATGAAACATCATTCTGTGGATATTCAGTGGGGAAACCATGATATTCTCTGGATGGGAGCGGCAGCAGGTTCTGTAGCATGTATGTGTAATATGCTTCGTATTTCAGCGCGATATGGTAATCTGTCGATTCTGGAAGATGCCTATGGTATCAATATGATTCCACTGATGCGTCTGGCAATGGATTGTTATCAGGGACACACAAGTAAGACATTTAATGTTCATGTGCGGGATGATGACGAAGAATATGACCGCGATTTTGCGGAGCTGGATGCCATATTAGATGACATCGATGGCATGACAGAAGGGGAACTGTGTGACAGGTATCTGGTCAAATCCGTTTTTTATTCTCTGTATTTCGGCGCAGACCGGGTACGGCTTGAGACGGATGATTATAAAAAATTTGCAGACTGTTTTGTGGATTATGAGGAGCGGACACAAAACGCAGAGCAGGAGGACGGGACAGTCACACTGGAGAAGTATACCGTGGCAGTTGCCATTGGGGACAAGACAAAAATCTTCCAAAAACTTGCATCCGACTATGGAGTCACCGCAACTTATGAACAACAGTCCAATGCAGTCAATGTCTGGTATGTGGCAAAGTATGACACGGCGGCCCCGACAGAGGGGGATGAATTTTCCGACTGGAGCGGCTGGAACGGGGCAGGGGATATCCCTGTGTATGATCTGCCAGCTAACGGGAATGGAAGTGATGTCGTACAGCTTGCATTATCGAGACTGGGGCATCCGTACTCGCAGGCACTCCGCGGAACCGGGAACTATGTGGACTGCAGTTACCTGATGCTGTGGTGTTACAGACAGATAGGAATCTCCCTGCCGGGAACGGCGGCAGAGCAGGGAAGATATATGGTGGAGCATAACCTGACGGTTGCAAAGGAGTCACTGCAGCCGGGGGACCTTGTGTTCTGGAGCCACAAACCAAACGGAAGATACATGAACATCACGCATGTGGGAATCTATGCCGGAGACGGCATGGTCGTGGATGCGTCCTATTCCAAAGGGAAGGTGGTGTACCGTCCCTTGTTTGATAACGATAAGCAGGTACTGTATGGCAGGCCGCAGTAAATTTTTTGATGCCGCAGGCATCTGTTTTCCGCCAGAAAAATGGAAACGAAGGAGGAGCGATATGGCAGAAAAAGAAATAAAAATCACATTTGCCGGGGAGAAACTGGAGGCATTAAGTTTCTTTCTGGCAGAGCAGGGAGGAAAAACCGTGGAGGAGCTGTTGAAGAGCCATCTCGATAAATCTTATGAGAAAAATGTTCCTGCACAGGTCAGAAAATTTGTGGAGAGCAGGATGGAAACTCCACAGGAGACAGCAAATCAGGAGCAGGAATCCCAGAGAATGGGAGGCACAAGACAGCAGAGGGCATCCGGCAGACGGAGCAGGGAGACACAGAATCAGGAAGAGCAGCCGAGAGAGCCGGTGCCAGAAACCGTGGAAGAGACAGCAGAAAATACGATGAGCATGGGAATGTGAGGCGGATAAGTGAACGGATATGAAGAGAAAATAAAAGACTGTCTGTTTCTGGAAGTGTGCAATGCGGCAGGCAGAGAGGAATGGGGCGGACTGGCGCATCAGCAGAAGGAAAACCTCATGCTAGTATGCCGTCTCAGCGGGCATGAAGAAAAGTTTCAGAGGGACTGCGGACTTGTCACCAGAGAGCAGATGGAGCATTGGGGGATAGAAGAAGAGGTGCTTTTTCAGGATGCATGGGCAAATATGTTTGCAAAACGTCCGCCGGTCCTTATGGACTTTGAGGATGCCTACGGGCATAACTATGACCAGAATATCCTTTCGATGGAGAAAAAACCGGAGAGAATCTGGAGGACGGATGCCGACTTCTATGTCCTTACTAACAACGTGGACCATGGGGCGGTGTACATGATGGACGAGGCAACGCTGCAGAAATCAGCAGAAAAGCTGGATGGAAATCTGATCGTTCTTCCGGCATCCATCCACGATGTGTATCTCATGGTGGAGCGGGAAGGTCTTGACATGGAACGGCTGAGGGATGGGGTATATGGAGCAAACAGGGCGTTCCCGGAGGCAGACTATCTGTCCGATGAGATTTACCGATATGACAGGGATACGCACAGGCTGTCTGTCATACCGGGGAGCGTGCAGGAAGAGCAGGCAGGAATGGTGCTTTCTTAAGAGTGTGTTTTTCTGAAAATATTTCAACGGGGAGTTTATGGGAAGGAGGAACTATGAGAGCAGTATTTTCCAGAAAAGAGCCGAAGATAGAGGCGAAAGAATTCTGTGTGGAAAAGGTTATCATGCTTCCGGCTGGAGAGTATGAATCTTTTACCAATCATCTGATGCACAAGCATGATTTTATCAGGGAAAATGTGGATTTCATGTATGAAAAAGATGGGGTGCGGCACTGTCTTTTAGTAACCGGAGAGGGCATGGAGGAAGGTGTTCTGGTGGAGAGCGAAGGGTCATCTTACGCCAGATACTTTGCCTTTGTGCCATCGGTAAGCGGCATTTTGGAACAGGAGCAGGCAGTGAAGGAAACACAGACGCTGTCCATGATAAAGGAAAGCGGACAGGAAGAGCAGGCAGGAATGGTACTTTCTTAAAGGTGTGTTTTTCTGAAAATGATTTCAACTGAGAGTTTAAATTTGGAGGTAAAGAGATGAAACAGGCAGTCGTTACGATTAAATATGATGAGGAAAAGTTAAATGCTGTGAAACAGTACATGGGAAAAAGGATGCGGATTTTGATGCAGAGCTGAAGGAAGTCCTTGGGAAAATGTATGAGAAATATGTGCCGCAGGCGGTCCGTGAGTACATTGAAAGCAGAGGGGATGTGCCGCCTGCAATCAAAAAGGCAAACCGCCAGCAGGGCAAAAACAGTGTGGCATCCGGCAGTGCTGCGGAGAATGAGTAGGGAACGGAGGAAGCATGGACAAGATAAAGATTTTGAAAGTAGAGCCGGGGAAACCTCCCTGTGTGAAGGAGATTGCGAATGACTTTAAGGCAAGTCAGGAAGAGGTGGAGGGAGACATTGAGTGCGTTGGTTTTGGAGATGGATGTGTGGCAGTAATCAACGCTGAAGGAAAACTAAATGGAATGCAGCCAAACCGCAGGAATGGTGATGACATCATCTGCGGTCCATTTTTTATCTGCGGGGATACCCCGGACGGTGATTTCATTTCCCTGACAGAGCAGCAAATTGAGGAATATACCAGACGATTTGGAGAGATTGAGCAGTTTACAGGGCAGGAACCGGAACTGGAGCCACATATGACCATCCTCGCTTTTTAAGAAAGTGACAGGACAATGGAAAGGAAACGGCACAGACACCGCCGTGTGAGCCTGTGTGTGGCAACGTGTGCCGTTATTCTGCAAAACTGGATAAAGTGACCGACTAAGCTGTATTCTGCCCTGTGTGAGCCGATTTGGAGAAAATAACAGAAAACCCGGAGTGCGGAGGCATCCAAGACTCCGAAAATGAAGATGAAATAGGGCTGTAAAACAGGGTCGAAAATAGTGCAGGTTAAAGGGGTTATGCCGCAAAAGAGCGGCTTAACCCGTCAGACACCCACCGGCAGAGCCGTTGGGCAGTTCTAAGCATGGCATAACTTTTTTGGAAGATTCGGAAAGGTTATGCCATTTTTATTTTTGTTACAGCGCAATCAGGCAGTAAAGGCCGGCAGAAGTTATGCCTTTTGCGGAAACAGGGAAAAAAGTCTATAGACAGAGGAAAAAGAAGGAGGAAATGAGTAGTCCCATGGGGGGAGGTGCGCACCACTACCAGAATGGGACGATGAAAGTATTGGAACTATTTGCAGGAACAAGGAGCATCGGGAAAGCCTTTGAACAACGGGGACATGAAGTATTCAGTGTGGAATGGTCGAAAGAGTTTGAGAACATTGATCTGTATGAGGACATCAGCAGGGTGACGGCAGAGGATATCTTAAAACTTTTCGGGAAACCGGATGTCATCTGCTGCATACAGCCGCCGTTATCCGGCGATCTGCCAGCAGACTGACGCAGACCCGGAAACGGGCTGCAGGGAATTTGACATTGAGAAAGACCGCATCTCTTTCCGTCTGACCGTCCCATACAATGAGGAACGCCGGAGAACCGCCAGCGAAGCAGCGAAAGCTAACGCAAGCAATCTCACGCGAGGTGTGGTATAATTTTTTTTTGGAAAAAGGTTTGAAATTTGATGTAGTATTCGCTGCTAAAACCGTAGTATATAGGTGAAGCCGGAAAGGAGGCGGTGTGATGATAGACGAGAAAAAATTCAAGAAATGTTTTTTGAGCGTTCAGAACAGGGGCCATGCGGGAACTGGACATAAAATACGGAAAAGGTTTGCCACAAGCTTTCCTACCATATCGTAGGGAATCGGTGGGACGCGGAGGAATGTGTAAATGATGCTTATTTAGGCGCATGGAACGCCATTCCACCAGCACGACCTAATCCGCTATTGTCTTATCTTGTGAAAATCGTTCGGAACATTTCACTCAAAATCTATTGGAGAAAGGAAGCAGCCAAACGAAGCAGCCATTACACGATTGCTTTGGAAGAAATTGAAGCCTGTATAGCAGCCCCGAACACAGTAGAAGCAGAAATTGACGCCAGAGAATTAGCACGTAGCATTGAAAGTTTTTTGGACACGCTGACTACCGAAAACCGCGTTATCTTTATGCGACGCTATTGGTTTGCTGACAGCTACAACGACATAGCCGAGTTTATGGGGCTTTCGGAGAAAAACATCTCTGTCCGGCTGTCCCGTATCCGCGAAAAAATGAAACAATACTTGATTGAAAGAGAGGTATTCGTATGAACGCAAAAAAGTTTTCCGACGCTATGAGCGAACTTGATACAAAATATGTCGATGAAGCCCTCAGCTACAAGAAGAAAGACAAAATGCCCATTTGGGTAAAGTGGGGAGCTATTGCAGCTTGCTTGTGCTTGATGATGCCATTGACCGCATTTGCCATTGATATAATTCAATATAATGCAGCGGTTGATTATCTCAATTCTCTCGGCATTGCTGTTGAAGATTTGAGCGACTATTCTCATAAAGAAATAAAAGAAGCTGTGAAAACGATTGACGCAGGAGAAAGTAGCCCGTTGACCGAAGAAATCCGTAGTCTAATACCAGAATACAAAGAACCAATTGATACACCGACACAGGTAACAGCCGAGCAAATTAAACAACTAACACCAACAATGACAAGAACAGACATTCTTTCTCTTTTAGGTAACACACAAGATATTGGATCGGGTATTTATATATATCTTTACGAAGTAGACCAACAATACCTGCTACGTATTCCTTTTGCAAGCGATGAGGCACAATTAGGTGTAACAGGAGAAGATTTGCTAAAGGCATTGGTTCCTATTTGTGGAGATATTGTTCCTATGGTCTATGTAAATGATACGCTTTATCGAATCGTTGACCCTCAACCTAACTTCGCAGATGAAAAAAGTTCTTTCAATTTGTTAGGAAAAATCGAAAGTACAGTTAGTTCTTCGGAAGAACCAAAAGAAAATTTCCAAGCAAATGATGATATTGTAGGAGCTGCGGTTTATCAGTATGGCGATAGCATTGTCGTTGAAATTGAGGGAAAATACTGGTTATATGAAAACTATCATAACACAGACCTCGACGGAACCTCAGACTAATAGGTCTCACCCCAAAAAACAGCCATACTTCTAATGAAGAAGTATCAGAACAAGGCTTTCTTGCAAAGTAAATAAGTTTTCCCTATTTTACAAGGGCAGCCGAGAAAATCGACTGTCCTTTTTCTATGTCTATGAGCAGAAAGGAGAGACCAACCATGACAAAGCCAAGAGAGAAACGCAGGGACTGAAAGGTTCGAGGGAGCGCAGTGTGATACCGCAGAGACTGTGTGAACATATCGTAGATATTTGTGAGGAGGGATGAGATGAATACAAAAGCAATTTATACCGTTCATGAAAACGGGAAGGAACACTATTTTTTTTTGGAACATGCAGGAGGGTTCAGTTACCCTTTTGCAGTAGCTGATTTTCTGCATAGCTTAAAGGGTGTGCTGAATGATCCGATGTCACCACAAAAAGGATTATGTGTAGCACCAATGCTGGAACAGATGAAAGGCAATTATTTGTTCCCGGAAGAGATAGAGGGAGAAGAATTATTTACTGCGGTTGAAAAAGAGCAGATGTTTCAACTTGTGATGAAAGAACAGGCATCATTTGGAATTGAAATTGATATGGAACAGGATACGGTATCATTCCATTTCTGGGAGGGAGAGGAAGAACTGCAGGAATTTTGTGACATAGGATTTCCAAGACATGAAGAAAGGGGAGAGTATAGCGGTGAAACCTTTTATTATGCCGCAGACAATCTAAGAGTCAAAAATATGTTGGACGGAATTGAAATGTCGATCAGTGCGGAAAACGAAGAAGCATACAGGAGCATGATATTAAAGGCTGTGCAAAAACAAACTGAGGAGCAGAGTACGGGAATAAGCCAGCAGATGTAAGGAGATAGAGGAGAATGGAAAAAGTCAGAAAAGCATTTTACATGGAAGAAAACTGCTGGGGCAGGTAGATGCCCTGTTACCACAGGCAGATGTGCGTTCACGAAACGAATTCGTCAATCAGGCACTGCGGTTTTATATCGGATATCTCACTTCGGAGAAAATAGAGAACTATATGCTGACAACCATCTCATCCGTCATGCATGCAACGGTAAAGGACAGCGAGAACCGTATGGCTCGTGCGATGTATAAACTTGCAGTGGAGACTTCCAAGCTGTCCCATGTGATCGCATACAGCCATGGCGTGGATGAGCAGGCACTCGGAAAGCTGCAGGCGAAGTGCGCAGAAGAGGTGAAACGGATCAATGGAGCAGTGAGGTTTGAGGAGGCATATGAATATCAAAATAGACAATAGTAGGGAATAATTGGCGAAATGAAAATGCTGTGCTATGATAAATATATGCTGAAATATTTTTAGATTTGTAAAAGGGGGAAGCGTATGTCAGATAGCAAAGCAAGATTTTTTTGCCTACCAGATGATTATGAAATATTACGCTTTGGCGGCGAATCTGTAAAGGACGAGGAAAAAGGGATAAAACGGATTATGAAATATTATCATGATTCCGGTCTGACAGAAGAACAGTTGAGGGAAAATAATAAGAAGTATAATCTTGAGCAGATGCTCCAGATAGTGAAAGAATATTTTGGAAGGGAGTATGGATATCGCGGTGAGGGAATCGTACTAAGCAATCGTTACCAACGGTCTGTGAACAGTTATATTTTCTTAGAGGATGAAAGAGAACAGTTTGTACATATTGATGAATTATTTGAATCATCAATAATGGCGTTTTTTCTGATTATTTTTAAGTGGTCCAAAGAATTTGATAATCTTGAAGTCTATGGTAATTGTTTTACATATCTTTTATTTATAATGAATGATGTGAGTATTCTGGGGGATATTCCGAATGAAAAGTCAAATGAAATGTTGCTGCAGATTATGGACGGAGATGCACAAGTTATGAATTTGGCATCTTCATGTTATTGGACAGTAGTTATATTTAGTCTGGCACATGAAGTTGCGCATTCATATTTTGCAAGCATAGGGAAAAAAATTTCCGAACAGGAAAAAGGAAGAATTCAAAGCAGATGCAGTAGCTTATGACATTGTTTTGAAAATTATTATTGACTGTAGCAGAAAGGGTGAGGAGAACAGAATAATAGAAGATTATGCTTATCTGGCTCCGGTCATGTATATGCAGTATTTTGATCTGTTTTATTATACAGACAGAGTTTTGTATAATAGAATGATTAGGACAAATACACATCCACTGCCAAAGGAAAGAATTTGTCATCTGTTTGCTATTGCTAATGATGATAAATATGACTTTGACACAGAAATGGAAATCACTTGTATGCAGGTTTTCTGGATGCATATGATGAATATCGCACACAGTTGCTCATGAAAAAAGAAAGAGGAAAATTGGATAAAATTATCCGAACAGAAAAAAGAGAACAGAGAGGCAGAAAAGATGAATAGAACACAAGCTATGGAATTGGATGGTCAGATTAGAAAACATTTAGAGGAGTATTCATTACAGAATGGATTGAATCCTACATTTGGAAACACAATCATGGATAAATACTTGGAAATTATTCCAGATACTGCAAAGCGGGAGATGATTTTTTTGGGAGATAAATCAGCCTCCTATAAACTGGGGAATATCAGGCTTGATATTAAGAGTGGACTTGTAGCAGTAATGGAATTTGTGGCATCACTTTCCAAGCCGGAGACAGTGTTTCAATATGCCCAATTAATGATTATATCTGCCCTCTGTATAGGGGCAATTACAGAAAAGGAATTAGATCAGGATAGTGCTGTCGTGGTATATGCACTCCATAAACAGAATGCTTATGCCACAGGGATTACTTTGGAACAGTTAAAAAATGAAATCGAGAGAATGATTGCTGATTATCAGGTGGAAGAGTTTGAAATGGAAAAACTGGATAAATCTGTAAGCAATTTATTAAAGTGGAAAATAATTGATATTGTCGAAGAAAAGATATATCTTAAGGAAATTGTATGGGGAAAGTTAAAAGAGTAAATTTTATAGGAGGACACCATGCCCAAACTTATCCTACGCTGCAACTACCTCAAGAACTCCCCGCCCGCACACCTTGCTAATTACATCAATTACATCGGCACCCGTGAGGGCGTGGAGAAGGTAGGTAGCACGACATCTTCACTGCCAGCTACCGACCGGCAGAAAAGTCTGATTGAAGATATTCTGGCAAAGATTCCCGATGCGAACCGGATGCATGAGTATCACGATTATATCCAAAGACCAACCAGAGAAAATGCATCGGAGTTTATTACGCAGGCGTTGGAAAATAACCTTGACATCATAGCGAAAAAGAAAAATTATATGGATTATCTGGCAAACAGACCGGGAGTAGAAATCATAGGTACTCACGGTCTGTTTTCAAATGAGGGAGAACCAGTGGTGCTGTCCCGTGTGGCAGAAGAGGTGGCAAATCATCCAGGTGTCATCTGGACGAATGTCATCAGCCTGCGGAGGGAGGATGCCGAGCGGCTAGGCTATGACAGTGCTGCACAGTGGCAGGCATTACTAAGGAGCAGGGTGCAGTTGCTGTGTGAAAATTATAAGATAGACAGCCGGAACCTGAAATGGTATGCGGCGTTCCACAATGAATCCCATCATCCCCATGTGCATCTGGTGGTCTATTCTTCTGATCCGTCCGAGGGATACTTGACGGCAAAGGGAATCGATGCCATGCGTTCTGCATACGCACATGATATTTTCCGGCAGGAGTTTCTAAGCATCTATGAGAAGGCAACCGAACAGAGAAACCAGTTAAAAGAGCAGGCAGAAAAAAGTCTGCTTTTTTTGTTGCAGCAAATGCAGGAGGGAGTCTGTCATAATCTCAAGATTGCAGAGCAGATGCAGCTTTTATCCAGACGGTTAAAAAATACCGGAGGGAAAAAGGTATATGGATACTTGAAAGCAGATGTGAAAGCCATCGTAAATGACATTGTAGATGAACTGGAAAAGGAAGAGCGTGTGGCAGAATGCTATCAGGCATGGCAAAAAAGCAGGGAGGAGATACAGCATTACTATAAAGATTCGGAAATAGAGATGATACCGCTGTCACAGCAGAAGGAGCTAAAGAGTGTTAAAAACATGGTCATCCGTGAGGCAGTCCGTTTTGGAGAAGGGTATCTGTATCTGGAAGAAGCGGAAACGGGAATGGAACGGCTGGAAGAAGTATCCGAACAGCAGACAGAAAGCCTTGCCGCATTGCAGGGAGAGGACATGCCGGATATCCTGCCTAGACAGACGGAGATGGAGGAGCAGGAACCAGACAGGCAGGAAGAAGAGCATGGGGAATTCGTTTCTTATTTTGTCAGATGGACGGACCGGTATAAAGAAGCGAGGGAATATCTCTATGGCACGATGGAGGCAGAACCGGATGAGGAGGCAGCCCATGAGCTCATGCTGGAAGAGGCAGAGCAGGGAAATGCGTATGCCATGCACGACATGGGAAAGATTTATGCACAGGGCATTGGATGTGAGGCAGACAAAGAAAAGGCAGATGTGTGGTACAAAAAAGCATTGGCGGCAATGCATTATGTAGAGCAGAAGAAAAGTAACACCTATCTGGAATACCGCATTGGAAAAATGTATCAGTACGGACTTGGTACAGACGAGAAACTGGAACAGGCAGGGGAGTGGTTTTCCAAGGCGGCAGCAAAGGAACATAAGTATGCGCTCTATTCCCTTGGCATGCTCTATCTGCAGGGGAAAGGAGTGGAGCAGGATGAGGAAACCGCATATAGTCTGCTGTTCCGTTCTTACAGCAAGGGAAATCCCTATGCGGCGTATGAACTTGGAAAACTGTATGAGACAGGATGCGGAACAGAGAAAAATCAGGAAAAGTCGGAAAATTGTTATCGTGTAGCCTTTCTAGGTTTTCTGAATCTTGAGAAAAGATCAAAGGATGATACGCTCTGGTATCGTATCGGCTGCATGTATCTGCATGGGATCGGGACAGAGGCAGACGAAACGAAAGCGGAACATTATCTGACAAAGGCATCTGATTATGGCAACACCCATGCCTCCTATCAGCTTGCCAGACTCTATATCAGACAGGAGAGCCAAAAGTTAAGCGGGGAGTCTGGGACAGCACCGGATTACGCAAAGATTGCAAAAGCGGTAAAGTGGCTGGAAGAATCAGCCGCACAGGAAAATCCGTTTGCGGATTATGCAATCGGACGGTTGTACAGGAAAGGCACACTGGTAGCAGAGGACATGGAAAAAGCAGTGTTCCACCTGAAACGTGCCGCAGATGCCAGAAACAGCTATGCACAGTATCAGCTTGGGAAAATATATCTGGAAGAGGACACTAAAAACATTCCGGCAGCCATACAGTATCTGACACTGGCTGCGAAACAGAAAAATCAATTTGCAGCATACAGGTTAGGGAAACTTTATCTTGCCGGAGAAGAACTGCCAAAGAACACGGAACTGGCACTGCATTATCTGAAGATGGCGGCAGACACCGGAAACCAGTATGCACAATATGCCCTTGGGAAAGTGTATCTGATCGGAAAGGATGTCCAGCAGGACAAGGAACTGGCATACGATTATTTTTTAAAATCCGCAGAGCAGGGAAATATTTATGCAGCGTATTTTTTAGAACACTGGAATGATATGCCACACCCCGATCTGCTCTTAATGGCAACAAGGCTCATGCGGCATCTGGAACATATCATGGGGGAGAATGTGTCCGGAAGAAAGAGCGGAGGCCACAGGCAGGGGATTGACAGAAAACTGGCACGAAAAATCCGGCAGAAGAAGATTGCACAGGGACATGCCGTGGATGACCATGAGGACATGGTACAGACACAGTGATCACAGGAGGAGAAGTAGAAATGATGAGAGGAGGTACGATTGGGAGATTTTATTTACTTTACAGAGGAACAGAAGGAGCGAGCCAATGCGGTACATATTGCGGACATCCTTCGCCGGGAGCATGAGGAAGTGGAGCGTTCCGGGAATGAATGGCGTTGGAAACGGCACAGGAGTGTGACTTTTCGGGGGAGCAGTTGGTACCGCCACAGCAGACAGGTCGGAAGTCATGCCATTGATTTCATGCAGGAGTTCTTCGGGATGTCCTACCCGGAGGCGGTGAGCTATCTGCTGGACGGAGAACAGGGACAGCTTATTGAACGGGGAAAAAGGCAGGAGACAAAAAGAAAACCGATAAAAGCCGGGAAGGGACGGCAGGCTGTAGAAAAAGAACAGACAGAGGAAAGAAAAGAACCGAAAGAGCCAAAGGAACTGAAACTGCCGGAGAAAAATCCGACCATGAAGAGAGTCTATGCATACCTTCTGCAGAAGCGCCATATTGACAGGGAAATCCTCTCGTATTTTGCAAAGGCAGGAACCATATATGAATCTGCGGAGCATCACAACATTGTGTTTGCCGGAATGGACAGCGAGGGGAAAATCCGGCATATCCATGTGAAGGGGAGCTGTTCTGACGGCAGGAGCTTCCGGCTGAATCAGGAAGGCTCGGAAGCTGCCTACGGATTTGGATACAGGGGAACTGGGAACAGACTGTATGTGTTTGAGGCACCCATTGACCTGTTATCATTTCTGTCCCTGTATCCAGACAACTGGCAGGAGAACAGTTATATCACCTTAAACGGTGTGGCAGAACATGCCATGCTGCAGGCATTGAAAGACAACCCAAGACTGGATACGGTTGTGCTGTGCCTCGACCATGATCCGGCAGGCATAGAGGCGTGCGGCAGACTGGCAGAGATTCTGGTACGCAATGGATATGGTGCGGTGAAACGGTTACAGTCAGCCTGCAAAGACTGGAATGAGGATTTAAAGGGCAGATATGGTGAGGAAACAATTCCGGCACAGGAACATCCGAGAGTCATGGAATGCAGGGCATGGACAGAGGTGCTGAAAGAGGTGACGGAATCCATCAACATCAAGTATGCCAACAGAAGTTATATCTGCCGTTATTATCAGGATATTTATAATGAACTGAAAAAAGGCAGGGGCAGGGAACAGCTTACGGATGCCTTTGACGGACCGGGGATGCTTCTGACCGGAGTGCTTGTGCGGTGCATGGAAAAAGAGGGGATCGCACTTGGCAGGGAAACCAGTGCAGGGCAGATACTGGAAAATCTGTCAAAGCGTTATCTGCCGCATAAAGACAAGGGAAACTTCAACACCCGCATCCGGCAGATGCAGGTAGCCTTTGAAGAAACACTGGAGGTGTTCGATACAAAAGACTTAGAACAAAAAGAGAATCAGGAACTGCTTGCCAGAAAATGTATGAGCCTTGCGATGGAATGCATCCGGGCTCATATTTTTGTTGCCATTGACCGCGGGGAAGAGCAGATGAAGCCGGCAAAACAGAATGTGAAGGAACAGAAAGTGGAACATCAGGAGGGAGGAATGATGCTATGCAGCCAGTCGTGATGCTGGTGATCGCAGGAGTGGCAATGTTTTCCGTGATTGGAGGCGTGTCACTTCTGTCACACTATTATACATTAAACGGAATCAAGAGCAGGACTGTCGGGGACGGCCAGCATGGAACGGCGAGATTTGCCACGAAAAAAGAAATTGCAGAAACCTATGTGCAGGTGCCCTATGAACCGGAGCTGTGGCGCAGGGGTGAGAACCTGCCGGCTGCACAGGGACTGGTACTCGGCAGCATGGAGCGGGCAGGAAAACTATACGCACTGGTGGATACCGGGGATGTGCATTGCCTGATGATTGGCGCGGCAGGAGTCGGAAAGACCGCACATTTTCTGTATCCCAACATTGAATATGCCTGTGCCTGTGGAATGAGTTTCCTGACCACGGATACAAAGGGAGACTTATACCGCAACTATGCAGGCATTGCAAAAAAATACTATGGCTACCATACGGCAGTCATCGATCTCCGTAATCCGACCAGAAGCGATGGTGACAATATGCTCCATCTGGTCAACAAATACATGGATGAGTATCTTGCAGACCATACGAACCTGGGTGCCAAGGCAAAAGCGGAAAAGTATGCAAAGATTACGGCAAAGACCATTATCTCCTCCGGTGGTACGGACAGTTCGAGCTATGGACAGAATGCATTTTTCTATGATGCGGCAGAAGGCGTGCTGACGGCAGCCATCCTGCTCATTGCGGAATTCTGTTCGGATGGAAAGAGGCATATCATCAGCGTGTTCAAACTGATACAGGATTTACTTGCACCATCTAAAGTGAAAGGGAAAAACCAGTTCCAGCTACTTCTGGCAAAACTCCCGGATACCCACAAGGCGAAATGGTTTGCAGGGGCAGCCTTAAATACGGCAGAGCAGTCCATGCAGTCGGTTCTCTCCACAGCGTTGTCCAGACTGAATGCTTTTCTGGATTCCGAGCTGGAGCAGATACTCTGTTTTGATACCGCCATCGATGCAGAGCTTTTCTGCAAAAAAAAGACGGCGGTGTTTCTGGTCATGCCGGAGGAGGACAATACCAAGTATTTTATTATTTCTCTGATTTTACAGCAGCTCTACCGGGAAATTCTCGTGGTGGCAGACGAGAACGGAGGGAAACTGAACAACCGTGTAGTTTTCTATTGGGATGAGGTCGGAACGATTCCGAAGATTGAAAGCGCAGAGATGATGTTCTCAGCGTCCCGATCCAGAAGGGTGAGTATCGTACCCATGATCCAGTCCTTTGCCCAGCTTAATAAGAATTATGGGAAAGAGGGTGCAGAAATCATTATCGATAACTGTCAGGATACCATCTTCGGTGGGTTCGCACCGAACTCGGAGTCAGCGGAAGTGCTCTCCAAGAGCCTGGGCAGCAAAACTGTCATGTCCGGTTCCATCAGCCGGGGAAAGAATGATCCGAGCCAGTCCCTTCAGATGATCCAAAGACCACTCATGACAGCGGATGAATTGAAGTCACTGCCAAAAGGAAACTTTATCGTATCAAAGACCGGGACTCACCCTATGCGGACAAAACTAAAACTGTTCTTAAAATGGGGCATCACATTTGAAGAACCTTATGAGAGCGAAGAAAAATCTGCAAGAAAGGTGGCATACGCAGACAAGCAGGAGATTGAAGAGGAGATCATACGGAGATATATGTGCTGCATGGAAGAACCAGACGAGACAACTGCAGAAACGGCAAGGACAGGAGGGATGCAGCAGATACCGCTGACGGACACCATGAAAAAGATGTGGCAGACCTTACGGACGGAAGATTAGGAGGCAGGGTGACTAGGAAAGAAATCTATGAAACAGAGCTGCCACACAGGGCGGTGGCGGTCTATCTGTATCTGGAGACTCGTGCGGACAGGGAGAGGACATGCTATCCGGCAATCGGTACCATTGCCAGAGAGCTGCACCTGTCTGTAAGTACGGTCAAGCGTGCAATCCGCGATCTGGAGTGTGCAGGATTTATACAGAAAAAGCAGAGATGGCGTGAAAATGGAGGAAAGAGCAGCCTGCTCTATGAAATCATAAAATAGGCACAAAGGGATTACTGCGCCGGTCAGGTGGACTATGGTATGGTTCACCGTGGCCTGTGCAGGGAACTTTTCACTTTAAGGGGAAGAACAGAGAAAAGAAAATACAGTTGGCGATATGAAACATCAATATATTTTTTCGGAAAAAAGCTAAGAATTGAAGTATTACCAGATGGATTATGCGGGGACTCATAATTTTATTTTCTAATCGTATTTCGTGCGGAAAAATCGTATTTCGTGCTTTATATATTGTGCAAAACAGTAAAATAAAAAATAATGAATATGCAAGTTTAGAGTACTCATAGAAAAGAGGAAATAAGGTAACGAATGGTGGCATACTGAAGCTGATAAGAGTGGTAATATGGTAGCAAAAAAATGGAAAGAGTGCTTTTAATAATGTGGTTTGTTAGTTTAGTTTTTGTGTGCATTATAGGTTATAGGGAAGTAATCAATGCTGTACCATATGGTTTGGAAATGGCTTCAAAAATTGTAAGTGAAAACAATGGGATGGATGGAACCTTATATCAAAAATCCTAACGGAAGCAATTCATTGTTATCAGATAGTAGGTGCATTATTGGTTATGTTAGGTGGTTTTTGGAATAATTAAATCGGTATGCGCAATAAAAGAAAAACATAGATAATTGAGAAAATGTGCTGTCAATTTGATGACACATTTTCTGTGTGATAATACAATTGATATTGATGTTTTGGACACTTCAATGAAAGATTTTAATTAAATTAAAACAGGTAGAAAATAAAAATTAGAAATGTTCGATATATAATGAGAAAGAAGGTGAGTGCTATGCTGGAAATTGTTGTCTGTGATGACGATATAGCAGATCTTGAGCGTGCAGTGAATATGCTGCATAAGATTTTTACAAGTCAAAAGATTGCTTATCATATTGAGCAATTTGCGTCTGCAAATCAAATGCTTGAAAATATCAGCAACATTGATATCGGAATTTTAGATATTTCGATGGAAGAACTGAATGGTATTAAACTGGGGAGAAAATTGAAAGAAAAATTTCCAGATGTGAAATTAGTGTATATTACGAGTTATGAAGAATATTGTATGCAGGTCATTAACGAAGTTCATGCATTTTCATTTCTATGTAAACCATTGGAATATGATAAACTGGAAATGCAGATGTTGGAACTACTGGATCAACTGCCGGATACCGGAGCAGAAAAGGATTTTTATAAAGTGACGGACAGCAATGGGAAAGAGTATCTGTCAATCAAATTGAAACTCAGGGACATTTTATATTTTGAATACATAAAAAGATCAAGAAAAGTACTGATAGCGTTGTCTGATATCACATATGAGTATGACTGCATTTTTTGAAAAACTGGTTGAGGAACTGCAGCCCTATGATTTTGTTGTGAATTGCAGAGGAAATCTGGTTAATTTAAGGCATATTGAAAAAATAAAGGGTTTTATTATTTATATGGATAATGGAAAAGAACTCCAGATTGCGCAAAAGAGAAGCAGCGATTTTAGAGAAGAAGTAAATAAATTTTTGCAGAAAAATTCATAGGAGAAACGATGAATACGATTTTACTGATATTATGTAATGCTCTTTCCTGTTTTATCATAAGTAACATACTGTTCCAGTTTATGAATGGAAAGTATAAAAGGAGCAGTCAAAATAGATATGCATATATTGTGATCGAGGCTGTCACAGTGATTTTTACAACCTGTATCAATATGCTCAATCATTTCCATATTAAATTTGGTGGTCTGGGGCGTGTTGACGGGGATAATAGCATATGCTCGTGTATTATGAGGATATGGATAAACCGTTAAGGACGGTATCATTGAATGTGAGGCATTGGTATTTTGCATGTCTGTCTTGTGAATCATTAGGAGTGATTTCTTTTACAATGTATTTTGCAGGCAGCAGATATAAAAAATTGTGTAATGAAACGAT
>ENA-OQBD01000622-OQBD01000622.1-human-gut-metagenome-genome-assembly--contig:-NODE-622-length-18729-cov-2.959520_pt1 | contig 18729 bp, 20 predicted proteins | sample MGYA00242742_ERZ504543 | MGnify/ENA primary metagenome ERZ504543 (study PRJEB26092, sample SAMD00036239) | human gut metagenome | host: Homo sapiens | study: EMG produced TPA metagenomics assembly of...
AAAAAAGGAGATAAGATGACCAAGGACGAGATGGATGCCATCATGAAAGACTTGGAGGAACCCGTTAGCGTATTGAACAAAACGATAGAAGACAACGAGGTGGGAGGTGTCACCAAGATCAAGATAATCGCCAAGGTGACGAAACTGACGGCGCTGGCCACGAAGGTCGGGATAAAGAATCTGGATATGGGAGATTTCTCGGATAAGGCGAAAGGAACTAAGAAAGAGTAAGGTGGTATGGGAGATATTTTAACAGGAATCGTAAAAGGCTTGTCCGGATTCATGCTGCAGGATGATCCCGACGTGAAGATATTCAATGCCCAGACCGAGATGAAAGAGTTCTCGGAAAGGGAGGGAAAGATCTATGCCCGTCTCGGACGGCAAGTATATGAGACGGATGGCGGCGAGAACTATCCGGAGATAAGGGCAGAGCTAGATTTACTCGCAGCCAACAAGCAGGCGGCGGAAAGCCGCCCTCGAACGTGCCGAGGCCGAGGAACGTGCCCGCCGGGAAGCCGGAGAGCAGGAGCATAGCTGCCCCAATTGCGGGGCCTATAATCCGGAGGGAACCAACTTTTGCCAAGAGTGTGGAACCCGTTTGACGCAACCCGTGCAACAAGCGCCTGCGGCGAAACGTTTCTGCCCGAACTGCGGCACGGAAGTTATCGCCGGGCATCGTTTCTGCAGCGGTTGCGGAACAAAAATGGAATGATGTATAACAGTTACTTTAAAGAAAGGAGAAATCATGGCTTTTTGTACAAACTGCGGGACAAATGTCCCGGATGGCATAAAATTCTGTACCTCATGTGGTACGCCGATGTCGGTACAGGCACAACCGCAAGCCCCGCCACCGCCCCAGCAAACCTATGTGCAGCCGCAACCTGCGCCTCAGCCACTACCGCAGCAGGCTTATGCCCCGCCATCGCAACCGGCTTACGCACAACCTCAACCGGGATACGTGGCTCCGGCGGGCGATCCGAACGCTCCGCTTCCCCCGGGAAGCAAGTATGAACCGATCACGACGGGTGGGTATATCGGTATCTTCCTGTTGATGCTTCTTCCGTTGATCAATCTTATCCTACTCATTATCTGGGCCTGCGGAGGCTGCCAGAAGGTGAACAAGGCGAACTTCGCCCGTGCGATGCTGATCATGATGATAATCGGTTCGGTCTTGTCGTTGCTGATGTTCTTCGCCGTACGGATGCTGTTCGGTAGCGAGATAGACAGCTTGATGGAAGCTTTCGGAGATCTACTCAAATAATAACAATACTAAAATTAGGAGGAAACAAATTATGGCATTCTGTGGAAAATGTGGACAACAAGTGAATGAAGGCGTGAGATTTTGCCCGGCCTGCGGATCACCTATGCAAATAGTTGCCGCCGAACCGAACAGGCAACAGACACCTCCGCCGGTACAACCGACCGATGCGGAATCAATGGCTAAGGCTACCGCCACGGCCGATGCCTTGAGCGACAAATTAAGTGGTATGAACAAGACCGCGGACCTGACCGACCAGTTCGATAAAGCCGATGTAGAGCAAAATAAGGTAATGGCTATCCTTGCTTATTTCGGGATTCTGGTATTGATCCCGATCCTTGCGGCCAAGGACTCGAAATTCGCCCGGTTCCATGCCAACCAAGGCTTGCTTTTATGCATCGCCATGTTTGGCTGGATCATAGCGGACTCCGTTCTGACCGCCCTCTTGCGGGCGATCCTATGGAGGGGATTGGGCTTATGGAGCATCTACTCTCTTTGCGGTACGGTATTGAACCTCGTTTACATCGTGTTTACGGTACTGGCAGTCATCGGTATCATTAACGCGCTGAACGGGCGAGCTAAGGAATTACCTATCATCGGTAAATACCGTCTGTTGAAATAGCATAATAACCCATAAATGTATACTTTATGACAGCAAAAGAGATTTTCTTCAAGACCCTGCAATTCGGTTGGATAAAACTAGGATTAGGATTGCTGAATATATTGATAGCCGTGCTGCTCTTCGCTATCTTGATGGGCATATCGGTCCTGTTCAATAGCGACGGAGTGGTAGCGATCATGCTTTTTCATCTGGTTGGGACTTATAGGGGTAGTGAATTTCTTCTTGAATCACTACATCGGTTATCTCGTAAAAGCCGGGCATGTGGCCGTGATCGCGATGGCGTATCAAACCGGCTATGTACCTGCCAAACCCTTCGAGATGGGAAAGACGATGGTAAAGGAACGTTTCGGTACATCCAACGTGTATTTTGCCTTGGATAAACTTGTGGCGGGTTCCATTAAACAGTTACAACGTACGTTGGGACGTGTTACGGACAGTTTGCTCGGGGCGCTCCCCGGAGCTGACGGGATAAAGAGCCTCACCAACATGTTTCTCGATATCTCGTTGGGGTATGTGGACGAGTGCTGCTTAGGTTACACCTTTTACCATCCGGCTCAAAACCCTTATAAATCGGCGGCAGATGGTGTCATTATCTATTTTCAGAACTGGAAGACGTTGCTCAAGGATGCGGCGAAGACAACGGGGATGGTCATCTTATCGTTCGTGGTGGTTACGTTGATTGCGTTTATCCTCTTCGGTGGATTGTTCCGCTTGTTCGGCTGGAGCGGTTTCATGGCTTTCATTATTTCATTGTTGTTCGCCTATACAGTAAAGTATGCCTTTATTGATAGCTGGATCTTGGTGAAAATGATGAGCAGCTATATGCAAGTAGCTCCCGCCACGCAAGTTACTTTCGATCTGTATGGTAAGTTGAGCGGCTTGTCCGGTAAGTTCAAGGAGCTTTTCAAGAAAGGTAACGAGATGCCGCAACCGAATCCCACCGCTACTTCCGCAGCACAAGATCCTTTGCGACCGCAGATACCGGGACAGGTCTCAACGCCGGAAAGCCGCTTTTGCCCTCAATGCGGAATGCAATTAGCTCCGACCGCTACATTTTGCGGGAATTGCGGAGAAAGGTTATAGTTTTTAAGTTTAATCGTAAAAAATCAAGAATATGAAACGAGTATTATTTACATTGGTAGCCTGTTTAGTAGGTATTTCTTCATTGATGGCGCAATCATTCTCTCTTCCGGGGTATTTGTTTGGAAGATGTCCGGACTATAGTATTACCTATGACAAGAACGATGCGCAGGAACAGAAAGATGTTTATATATGCGATGGTAATAAAAGCGTGGTTCGTATAGACAGTTATAAATGGAACTCAAGTTCGTCTGATTGGGTATATGATGGCAAGACCGTGATGGAGAATGATAACCAAGGACGCACTTTGGTCGCTATCTCTTATTCGGCAGCCGACGTGGCAGGCGAGAAAACAGAATACACTTATACCGGAAATGGCTATGAGAAGTTCTCCGTCACTTCCTCCAGCTTTGAGGGAGGCGCATGGAAAGCCGAGGCGAAAGTGGATATAGAAGCCACTTTCAACAAAGATAAATATCCGGTCTCGATACTCATGACAGGTACGGCTGAGGGAGAGACGTTCAAGATGAAAATGGAGTGGTCTTACGATAAGAATGTCACGAAAACCTCGTCTTCCATTGATTTCGGTGGTAGTTGGATGCTTATGTCAGAAAGCAAGACGGAGATCGTGGACGCGGGAAACCCGATGATTTCGAAAAATTATCAGAAAATGTATTTCCCCGCTGAGACAAGCTGGGAATATTCAGGAAAGACACATGACTATTTCAATGGAACAACCTCTATCGCTCCTGTAGTAGAGGAGAACGAACTGAAACTTCATATTTATGGAGATGTGTTGGAAGTACAAGGAACGGAAAGCGGGATTTCTATTTATGCGATAACTGGAGGGAAAATGGCAGAGAGTAAGTCGAATCGTATTGACATCTCTCGCTTGCCAGCAGGAATCTATTTGCTAAATACAGCTAGAGGTTCTATAAAGTTTATTCATAAATAAGCAAAAGTAAGGTGCGCCTTACTGAATGTGTGAGGCGCACCTTTTTTATTTGAATCGTTTTACTGTCTATTAACTCAATCCCTCAATCATGCCATCCACGATATCGATCTTTCGGGCTTGCGGCTCTTTCGGGAGTCCCGGCATACGCATGATCTCGCCCATGACGACAACGATCATCTCGGCTCCGTTATTGATGATTACATCTCGTACTTTTAGTTCGAAATCTTTGGCGACCCCATAAGCTTTCGGATCGGAAGAGAATGAATATTGAGTCTTGGCGATACAGATCGGATAATGGGAAATACCCAAGCTTTCGATCTGACGCAATTTTTTATCGGCCAAAGTCGTATAAACAATCGAAGAAGCTCCGTATATCTTCTGGGCCACTTTTTGTACCTTCGTACGGATCGGATCATTCAGATCATATGTATATTGTAAAGGAGCGGAAGGATGATTTTCGATCGTATCAACCACTAAGCGGGCAAGCTCCGTACCCCCTTCACCGCCTTCGGCGAAAACGTTATTCATGGCGAATCCAACCCCTTTCTCCTCGCAATGCTCAGCCACTAACGCAATCTCCTCGTCCGTATCGGTAGCGAAACGGTTGAAAGTAACGATTACTTGCTGGCCGAAGCTCTTCATATTCTCAATGTGTTTATCTAAGTTAGCGAATCCGTTCTTTAATCCTTCGATATTCGGTTCCTTGATTTCTTTCTCCGGAACGCCACCATGAAGTTTCAAGCTCTGGGCAGTCGCTACGATGACTGTCAGTTTCGGTGAAAGCCCCGCTTTTCTACATTTGATATTAAAGAATTTCTCCGCGCCCAGATCAGCGCCGAAACCAGCCTCCGTAATCACATAATCTCCATAAGTAAGAGCCATTTGGGTGGCCGATATGGAATTACATCCATGGGCGATATTAGCGAAAGGACCTCCATGTACAAATGCGGGAGTATTCTCCGTTGTTTGTACAAGGTTCGGCAGTAATGCGTCTTTTAGCAATACGGTAATAGCTCCGGCTATGCCAAGATCATTTACCGTGAAAGGCTTATCTTCGTTTGTATAACCCAATAAAATATTTCCGACACGTCGTTTCAAATCCTCTATATCCGTAGCCAAGCAAAGGATCGCCATGATCTCTGAAGCGGGAGTGATGTCAAATCCGGTCTCGGTAGGGACACCGTTCGCCGAGCCGCCTAGACCCGATACGATGTTACGTAAGCTACGGTCGTTTACGTCAAGAACCCGTTTCCATTTGATCTCCTTCAATCCCTCGCAGGTGTTGCGGGTCTGATAAATATAGTTATCCAATAAAGCGGTAATCATATTGTGGGCGGAAGTAACCGCATGAAAATCCCCTGTAAAATGCAAGTTGATGTTTTCCATGGGAAGCACTTGGGCATATCCACCTCCGGCAGCACCACCTTTCATGCCGAAACACGGGCCAAGAGACGGCTCACGTAAAGCGACCACCGCTTTCTTCCCTATTTTATTCAGCCCTAAAGCCAGACCGATCGAAACCGTAGTCTTTCCGATTCCCGCTTTAGTGGGAGTGATAGCGGTCACTAAAATTAAATTATGCTGGTCCATTTGCTTTTTATCGATCAAATGGATAGGAACCTTGGCAATATACCTGCCATAATTTTGTACTTCCTCACGAGGGATACCTAACGTTGTCGCAACTTCCTTAATTTTACGCAAGTCTGTTTCTCTTGCTATCTCAATGTCCGATTTCATGTGCTTTATGTAAGTTTATATAGTTTGAACAAAGTAAATCTAATTTATTATAATAACAAAATGATACGGAACAAGGTTTTCCCCCTTTATGGAATAATAAGATTGTGTTATTTTGATATTTTTGTGCGAAGATGGCGAGGATCTTGCTTTTTGTGATAGCTGTCAGGCTTGAAATTAAACTTTTTGTAAAGTGAGCTTTGCAAAAATCATACGTTTTGCTTGTTGTACTTTTAAAGAATTATAAAATAGTCTTTAAAATTATTCATCTGTAATAATTTGATTAATTTTGTGATGTCACAACGATAAAAAGAAACCTAAAATGGTTTGAGTGTGATAAATTGAAACAGATAAGAGACTAATAACATTAGCAATATAATATGTAAATTTAAGGTTATGTCAACAGTAAGATTTAGTCAGGTTACATTTGCTACTAAATCGTGGGTAGCAGAAGCATGGGAAAAGATGGTAGTGGAATTGTTTAGCGGTCGTGTCGTAGCGGAAGTCAAACAATTGGATGAAGTATGTGAATCAAAGTGGGAAGTAGAATTGAAGAAGCTTCAAAACGAGGTTCATTCTTTATGTCATCATGCGATCCATCAATTGCTCCCGATAGCCGGCTCTTATCAACAGGCGTTACTGGATGACGTTGCCCAAGCCTATACGGTATACGCTCCGGAAGAAGCAGAGTCTATCTTCAACCGGGGAAACCAAGCGATCGAGGATATCAAAGGACATGTATCGGGTATTCGCTACAACGCTTGTAAAATGCGTGAGGCGAACCGTAAAGTAAGCGAGTTGGAAGATATGCACGCAAAAGCGGTCATGTACCATAATTCAGTGAAACCTTATATGGATACACTTCGTTTCCATATCGATCAGCTTAAGCATATATTGCATGTAGCGTAATAAGATGGGCTGTCCGGGTTTGGTTACTCTCCGGGCAGCCTTCTTCTTTTAGCGAGGTTGGATAATCAGTAGGGAGAAATAGGGGAAATCCTTGGAATGTATAGTGGCGATATCAGTAGTATAATATTCTTTTCTTGTTCCTACATTCTCGAAATAATGAAAAACCGCCTTATCCGCATACTGCCGGATACAAGTATGAATAGCCTCTTGGCAACCCGGTAATTTCATGATGACGATGATCATTCCATTTTCTATTTTTGCCGAAAGTTCATCGAACGACGCAGTCCCGGGGATTACGTTAATTTGCTCCTCTTGTTTTACGATATGTATCCCGGCCAAGGCACCTGCCGCTATAAATGCCGGAATTCCTGCGATTCGATCTACCGGGATTCCTGTTTCCTCGAATTTATCGTATACATATTGTATAGATGAATAAAAACCAGCGTCTCCCTCGGCGACGATCACGATTTGTTTCCCTTTCAAATATTCAGCTTGGGCATCCAGAAACAATTCGTTATAAGCGTTTAACGCATCTGTCCGTTCCTTACTCATTGGCAAAATAAACGGATGGATCAAGGATTCGTCTACCTCAATAGCTTTCAATATATCCGTCGCCCGAGATATGATTCCATGCTTGCCTTGTGTAGCAGGACAATAGATAATATCAGCCTTTTGTAATGTTTTAAGCCCTTTCAGCGTAATTAATTCCGGATCACCGGGACCTAATGAGACGAAGTGAATAGGATGATTCATGTGTATCTGTTTTTATTTGAAACGCAAAAGTCCTTAAAATTGTGGATGTATACAAATATTCTTACTACTTTTGTCACTGTAACAGGCTCCGCTTATCTCTTTTTCCGGGAGGCGGATTAAAAGGGAACCGGGTGAGAATCCCGGACAGACCACGCTGCTGTGAACTTTTAAACATTCGGACAATACCTTGGCCACTGGTTTTGTAATCGGGAAGGCGTCCTGAATGGAAGTAAGTCAGAAGACCTGCCGGTTCATAAATAAATGTTGCTGTCCCGTGGAGCAGGACGAGAGTAACTGTCAATGATCAACTGTCAATTAAACAAGGATTATGAATAAGTTTATAGCGGGTGGATGCTTGCTTTTATCGGTATTGACTTTATCATGTACTTCAGGTATCCGTGAAAAAGGAGAAATAGGGAAGACGGCTTCCGTAGAGCAATCTGCGTTCTCGCAAGAGCAGGTTAAGCCTTTATACGCCCAAGGATTCAAGCTTACCTATGCGGATCAATATCTCTTGGCTGATATCCAAGATCCTCAAAATGAGGAAAGCACCACGTTTCATTATGCGTTCGTGAAAAGAGGTGCGAAACCCACGGGGATTCCCGCTGATTATACGGTGATAGAGCTTCCTATCCGAAGCGTTATCTGTATGACTTCCCTGCAATTATCGAACTTTATTAAATTGGGTGCCTTGGATAGGGTCGTTGGGATTACCAGTACACGGCATTTGTTCAATAAAGAGATGAACGAACGCCTGAAAGAAGGTAAAACCGCTAAGATCGGTATCGAGGGGAATTTCGATAACGAGGTTATCATGAGCATGAATCCTGATTTGATCCTTGTATCGCCATTCAAGCGGGGAGGCTATGAGACGCTGAAAGACGTGGGTATTCCCTTGATTCCCCATTTGGGTTATAAGGAGACTACGCCATTGGGACAGGCCGAGTGGATCAAGTTCGTAGGCTTGCTGTTGGGGATAGAGAAAGATGGCAATGAGCGTTTCGCCACCATCGAGAAGAGGTATAATGAATTAAAGGAACTTACGGCGGATGGTAAGGTTAAAAAACGTCCGATCGTTTTTAGTGGCGAGTTACGGGGTGGAAACTGGTATGCCGTAGGAGGAAAGAGCTTCTTAGCGCAACTTTTCAAGGATGCCGGCGCTGATTATTTCTTGAAAGATGATGAGCGATCCGGTGGTGTTACATTAGACTTCGAGACGGTCTATAACCAAGCGGACGACGCTGATTATTGGCGTATCGTGAATAGTTTCCCGGGAACGTTCAGCTATGAGGCATTGAAAGAGCAAGATCCTCGTTATGAGGATTTCCGTGCGTTCCGGGAGAAAGGAATTATCTATTGTAATATGAAGAACACGCCGTTTTATGAGAGTATGCCGACAGAACCGGAGATCGTCCTAGCGGATTTGCTTCATATCTTTCATCCGGATTTATTACCGGATCATGAGTCGGTCTATTATTCTCGACTTAAATAAGGAACACTGATGAGACATTCAAATACCCTATGGATGCTGGCGATTGTCACGGCTATTTTTGTTCTAATCTTTTTGAATTTGGTGTTGGGGTCAGTCTCTATTCCTCTTCAATCGGTTTGGCATATTATCTGGAATTTAGGAAATGAGCCTATTACATGGCAGAATATTATCTGGAAATCCCGACTACCACAGGCATTGACAGCGTTGGTAGCGGGAGCTGGCTTATCCATCAGCGGCTTACAGATGCAAACCGTTTTCCGTAATCCATTGGCCGGACCTTCGGTCTTAGGTATCAGTTCGGGAGCGAGCATGGGTGTCGCTTTCGTGGTGTTGTTAAGCGGTAGTTTAGGGGGCGTTGCCTTGAGTAAACTTGGTTTTATGGGGGAGATCGCCTTATCGATAGCGGCCGTGATCGGTTCCTTATCCGTGATGGCGCTGATCGTGTATGTTTCCCAAAAGGTAAAAGGAAATGTCACGTTGTTGATTATCGGTGTGATGATCGGTTACGTGGCAAACGCCGTGATCGGTGTACTTAAATTCTTTAGCGTCGAGGAGGATATCCGTGCATACGTGATTTGGGGATTGGGTAGTTTCGCCCGTGTTTCCGGTAATCAGATGACGTTGTTCGTGATTCTTATGACAATCTTGATCCCTCTCTCGTTCCTGCTTATCAAGACCATGAACTTGATGCTTCTTGGGGATAGCTACGCACGCAATTTGGGACTTAATATCAAGCGGGCCCGTTTGTTGGTTATCACCTCGGCTGGGGTCCTTACGGCGATTGTCACTGCTTATTGCGGACCTATTATCTTCTTGGGGCTAGCCGTTCCGCATTTATGCCGGGCCATATTTCAAACTTCCGACCATCGGATTTTAATGCCTGCGGTCTTATTCGCCGGTGCGGCGTTGGCGTTGATCTGTAATTTGATCGCCCGTATGCCGGGGTTCGAGGGAGCGTTACCTGTCAACTCGGTAACCGCTTTAGTAGGTGCTCCAGTAGTGGCCTCAGTATTATTTAGAAAACGTAAGAATGAATTGAACGAGTAAGATGAAACAAGATACGATTCATATTAACGGACTTTCGATCGGTTACCATTCTAAGAGTAGTACAAAGCTGGTAGCTAAAGGTATACACTCTACGATCTATAGTGGTGAATTAACCTGTTTGCTGGGTGCTAACGGGGTGGGGAAGTCTACTTTATTGCGCACGTTATCGGCTTTCCAACCTAAATTAGATGGGGAAATATTGGTCCTAGGAAAAGATATAGATACTTATTCCGATAAGGAATTGAGCACCACGATCGGTGTCGTGCTGACCGATAAATGTGAGATCCGGAATATGTTGGTACGGAATTGGTCGGGATGGGACGTAGCCCGTATACCGGCTTCTGGGGTAAGTTGAGCAAGGATGATAAGCGGATCGTGGAAGAATCCATCGCCCTTGTCCGCATTGAGGAACTAGCATCCCGCATGGTCCATACCTTATCGGATGGAGAACGCCAGAAAGTGATGATCGCTAAGGCGCTCGCTCAGGAGACTCCGGTTATTTACTTGGATGAACCTACCGCATTCCTTGATTTCCCCAGCAAGGTAGAGATTATGCAATTACTCCATCATCTAACCCGGAAAACGAATAAGACGATATTTATGTCCACTCACGATTTGGAGCTGGCTCTTCAGATATCGGATAAGATCTGGTTAATGGACAAAGCGAATGGTATCTCTACCGGTACTCCCGAGGATTTGGCATTGAGTGGTCATCTAAGCAACTTTTTCGCCCGGAAAGGGATTGTTTTCGATAAGGATACCGGATTATTCCGTATAGATAATCAATTCTCTCGACAGATTCGCCTCGTTGGACATGGACAGAAATACGCTATGGTGCGTAAAGGGCTCCAGCGAAACGGAATTTTGGCGAATCGGGAAGTGGAATCGAATATTTGGATTGAGACTGGCGATTTAAAGACCACCCACTTTATCATCCATGAGACTTCCGGCGGTACCTATATCACCCAAACGATAGAAGAATTACTTGCCTATTTTGATACTGAAAAATCATAACTATGAAATTTTCAATTCATAACTATGTTTTTCTTCATTCATTGTTATGAATTTTTTCCATTTACATCCATTGTTTTAAAGTAAGCTAGCTTCGTCGACTTTCCTGTAATTGCTTGAAAGATACATACAACTTTAATTCCACCATTCCTGTCACTCCTACGGCTGTGTGGAGTACAGGTGTTGTATATACCAACACATCTTCTCGCTTTTCAATTTCAGTTTGATCAAATGGTCCGGGAACAGCCACCCCTAATACTTGTCTGCCTTTCGTAGGGAATGGCTACAGACAAGAAGAATAAGCTTCCCATACAGATAATTTTTCTTGTTCCCATATAATTATTATTTAAAAGTTTTTAGTTACAAAAATAGCGGTTATTTGGGGTGTAGACTGTATCAATTCCACAGATATAATAACCAATTTCATCGGACGGTGAGAAACGTATGAAAGAAAAGGTTATCTTTGCAATCGAAGCCAAATACAATTGAAGATGAATGAGATAAAGAGAATAGACACTGTGCAGCAATACAACGATTATTTCGGTATGGAAACGTTGCATCCGCTGGTTACGGTCATCGATGCGCGAGAGGCTAATCCGGTACATTTCTGTCCGAAACTCTATAATTTGTATGCTATCTTGATGAAAGACCCGGACTGTGGTACTCTCAAATATGGTCGTAGCATCTATGACTATCAGCAAGGCACGATGCTTTTTCTCGCTCCGGGGCAGGTCATGGGGTCTGACGATGACGGTCAGTTGCATCAACCCGGTGGATGGCTGCTCGCTTTTCATCCCGAACTGGTACGTAACACTCCGTTAGCCCAATTCATCAAAAACTATAGTTTCTTCTCCTATTCCGCCAATGAAGCACTCCACTTGTCTGAACAGGAAAGGCGAACCATTATTGACTGCATGTGCAAAATCAGAGAAGAATTGCTCCATCCCATAGACAAGCATACGAAATCACTGATTACAGACAATATAAAACTCCTACTTGATTATTGTGAGCGGTTCTATGACCGTCAATTCGAAACGCGGGAGAATGTGAATCTTGACATCTTAGCCCGATTTGAGCAAACGCTGGATGATTATCTTGCGTCCAATCTTCCCATAAGTAAAGGTACGCCCACCGTGCAGTATTGTGCCGACAAGCTTTGCCTGTCGGCTAACTATCTAAGCGACCTTCTGAAAAAGGAAACCGGTGTTTCTGCGTTGAAACATATCCAGCAGAAGATGCTCGATATAGCGAAAGAGCGTGTATTCGATGTCACCAAATCCATCAGCGAGATATCCTACGAATTGGGATTTCCATATCCGCAACATTTCAGCCGTTGGTTCAAGAAAATGGTTGGGGTTACACCTAATGAATATAGACAAAATCGAAACAATTAGACATTTAAACCACGGATCGTAATATTGCGATCACGGTTTAGTCAATCATAAAGGCACGGACATAACGGCAAGATGTCTGCGCCTTCGTATTTCCTAGTCCTTATCAATTCAACGTCATGTAACAATATGAAGTTTGCATGTATGGATCTTTACACGGTTCCCCCGTCGGGAATCGTGCTACCTCGTGCGTGCCGTTTCGGACAGTAAGTCCTAAATGTTAAATGAGTAGTGAGATGTAAAGAGACAAACGGTAAAATAAACGATAATGTAAAATGAATCGAAAAACAGAAGTGATTGAGAATAAAGAAGTATGGAGAAAAAAAATGTCTCTTTCTTACGCAGAAAGAGACAACTCTCAGAATGACGGATAAATAGTATAAATTCTATCTTGGGGTGACTTGGTGACCGATTACAATATCTATCAAGATTATCATTATAAGCTGACGGTGAATATCGCCGGCCCTAATAGTGCCGACCTCCGTATAACGATAACAAACGGCAATGTGGCTGCCTTTGATGATGTGGACAATGTCGAGAATACCGTTAATTTTGGTGAAGAGAAATAGTATCCATTCTAAGGGCTGTGCAGGAATGTCTTGACGAATCTACCCTTTGGCATTCCTGCATGAACTATCTTAAATAAATGAGAATAACTTAGAGGCAATCGAGGAAATGAGCTTCTTGCATTTCTTGCCGATTGTCTCTTAAAGCCATCACCTTATTTTTTTACTTCTTTGTCGGGTGGAAGAGCTGCGAACCAAATTGTTCAACATATTATCGGAGGCCCTGTCTATTTTAGATACTGATATCCGGCCAAGATAGATCTCGGTAGTCCGTAGGGACATATGTCCTAAGGATTGACTGATAATGCCGATTTCCGAATTCGCCTCCAGCATCATGGAAGCCCAGCTATGCCGCATCACATAGGTAGTGAATGGCTGTTCGAAGTGTAATTGCTCTCCCATTTTCTTTAAGTGGCGGTTCACTCTCCGAAGCGCGGACTGAGCCGTGACTTCTCCCTCTCCGCTGATTTTCTCGTGTAAGAAAGGGAATATCCACGGGTTATTGAAACGCCGATAAGAGAATAGATGTTCTTTATCTCGGGGGTGATCTTTACTTGCATCGCTACGCCAGTCTTGCTACGTACGTAGTGGATATAATCATCGTTTATATTGCTGTGTCGCAAATTAAAGACATCCACGAAGCACATACCTCTAGCGTAAAATAAGAAAAGAGCCAAGTGAAGGGCCGTACAGGCGTGTGGGTTTTTGGGCCGCTCAAGAGTCGCCAGATTTTGTAGGTCGAGGCTTGGCAAAGCCCTTTTCCGGGTGGGTGGGACCTTTATCTGCAGGCCGGAGAACGGGCTTTCTCTCGGAACATCCATTTGTTTATCTTGGGCGATCTTGTTGTACATTGTCTTTAGATTACGAATGTAGAAGTCCAAACTACCCGGTTTCAAGGGAGCCTGTTTCCCGTCTTCCCCTTGCATCAACCATAAAAGATAGTGATGAAGAAAATCGGTCGTTAAGTCGGCAAATGTAAACTCCATTACCCTCGGACCTAAAAAGGTGGATAATTTATTCCCAGCGTTTCTTCCTTTCCCCTCATCGATTTTACTATTGATCAATTCTTCTATACATTCCTGTAGCAAAGGGGAGTTGTCTGTTGTTTCTATATTCATATGATTACTATTTATGGATATAGAATAACAAAAATAGAAAAGATTGGTTTTATCAAAACCTCCCCTTACCAATTGTGGTAGAGGAGGTTTTGTTTTATTTATAGTTTATTTGAAAGCTTTCTCACTAATTCCGTCTCCATCGAGCCTCAATCGCTCCATATAATCCGGAACGGTACGGCCTAACGCTTTATCTACGTATAGTTTAGCCAAGTATTGAGCGAGCATGAAGCCGTGACCTTGCAAACCGACGAATAGTCCGTTATCCGGATCGATAATGTAGCGAGGCTCTACATAATAACCGGACCATGTGGCTTGTACGGGTACTGTGGCTAACGATGGAATCCAATCGCAGAACACCTCGGAGATGATCTCCATGAAACGACGGGTATTAAACTTCAACTCATCAAAGTTGCTGATCTCCGCTTTAGCGTCGACAGCGGGGGAGGCGCAAGCGATAATCTGTCCGGTCTCGGCGAATTGCTGACCGTAGACAGCGGAGAAGTCGTTACGTTTCCGGCGGTCTATCAACATATCGAGGATATCCCCGTTTTTACCCAGATTCGGTAGGCGATGGGTAATCAACGCTTGGTGCTTGACCGGATAGAGGCCGGTGTAAAGACCTAGCATGCGGGCGAAACGCTCGGCGCTATAACCGAGGGCGTTCACGAAATGATCGCATTCGTATTCGATGTATCGCTTATCATGCGTATATAATAAGACGTGATATTTTCCACCGTTTTTGTGTACTTCCACTAGGTGTGTGTCTTCCCAAACCTCACCTTGCCGCTCTTTGCCTTTGTTTCGTATAAAGTCTATCACACGTCCCCGGGGTAGCTTGCCAACAATGCTGGGAGATTTGTGCGGCGAAATAGGTGTTTTGATTCGTGTTGAAGTAGGGGGACACCTCTTTCTGGAAGTCTTTCTTGTCGATCAAATAAGCGTTGGACCAACCGCAGGAACGTTCCAGATCATTGTAGGTAGCCTCGTCGTGGGCGAACGTGATATAGCGTATCTCACAGTAATGGATATCGTATTCTTTTTGTGTCTCCTCAAATATCGTTTGGTTATTACGGGCGATCTCCGCTAATTCGGGGATCGAGAACGCTGGACGGCCACCACCGATATTGCGCCATGATGATCCTCGATCCGCATTAATAAGCACGGTCTTTTTACCGGCTTCCGCAAAATAACGGAACAATGCGCTACCACCTATACCTCCGCCGGCGATTAAGACTTCCGTCTTACGAACCTGCTTTCCAGAATCTACTTTATAGGTATCCGCTATCTGACGCTGTGGATACATTTCCCCTAGGACGAAGCGGGTAGATAGGGGAGCACGGGGGGTAGCGTCGCCTACCAGTTCGATACCTTTTTCCCTTAGTTTCATGCGTAGGCGGGGTATGCAGCGTTTTCCACGGCATGGCCCCATTCCTAGGCGGGTGATATGTTTTACCTCGTCGACGGAGATATATTTACGATCCCCAATGGCGGAAAGTAGCTCGTCCAAAGATACGTCCTCGCAATGGCAAACATAGGTCTCCGACTCACACTCCGGTTCTTGCTTGAAGTCGATCTCCTCCGGATAGTTTTCTTTTACGATGAATCCTGTGATATTCAATAAGGCATCGTTTTCCATTCCTGCCGCTTTCACACGGGCCACGTTTGTTTTTGTCGGCATCTTTAATACTTTCTCAATGATACCTTCGCCTTGTTTCTTCCCGTTATCATCGACGAGCCACACCTCGGCACCTACTTCCACCTCGTATTCTACCGGTAAGAATAAGTTTTGCTTCCGGGTATCGTAGCCGAAAATAGCCAGCCCCGGACAATGGGATACGCATTGCATACAGCCGGTACATTTTTCGTAATTGATCTCGGGCGTTACGCTGGTGGAGCTTTTGGTGATCGCCTTTTGAGGACAAGCGAAAGAGCAAGGGTTACAAGCGAAACCGTATAGGCAATCCAAGCGAACGAAAGGGCGTTGGGCTTGACGCTCGGGAGTGGGCCTTGGGGACTCTTCCTTGATGCGGATCGGATGTTGCTGGGAGTCGATGTATTCCTTAGATATTTGTAAGTAATCGTTGTAGTTGAAACGTACGCCTAGCTCTTGGGCGATCTCATAAGCAGCTTGCTTTCCTCTTAGTACGGCGGTAGTACCTTCTCCGATCCGTACGGCATCACCTACGCCGGCACAACGTTTTCCAAATGTATATTGGCCTTTGGTTAGCAATTGGTTGTCGGGAATCAATCCTGTACATATATTAATAACATCAATACCATCGATCACTTTCTCTGTTCCCGGGATTGGCTTGAAGTTCTCGCATTCGCAGACAACTGCGCCAGTGATACCTGTCCGATCCAGGTCTGGAATGGCTTTCAAAAGCATATGAGAGGTATAAATAGGTATGCCAAGGCGGCGAATTCGATTCGCTTGTACCGGAAATCCACCTTCATGGGGCATCGCCTCTAAAATAGCCTTGACTTTCGCTCCGGCTTGCATCAATTGGTAGGACGTTAGGTAACCTATATTACCGGCGCCTACTGTCAATATGTTTTTGCCGAGTAACGTGAATTCAGCGTTCATCATTTTCTGTACGACTGCCGCTGTATAAACTCCGGGCACATCATCATTCTCGAAGGTCGGCATAAAAGGAACCGCACCGGTAGCGACTATCAAGGCTTGAGCTTCTACATAGAAATTTTTATGGTTAAGCATGTCTTTTACGGCGATACGCTTATTTTGTAGGATATCCCAGACCGTAGAATGTAAGAAAATACCAGAGTGGTCGTCTCCGGCTAAAGTTTTCGCGATATCGAAACCACGCATACCCCCAAAGCGCCGCTCTTTCTCGAAAAAGAAAAATGCATGGGTTTGCATCAAGAATTGACCACCGATCTTATCATTGCTATCAATTACGATGCTGTTCAAGCCTAGTTCTTTTAAGGTTTCCCTACAAGCTAATCCAGCGGGGCCGGCACCAATGATGGCCACATCTGTTCGATAGATCTCTACCGGTTCTTCTCTGGGTTCTATTTGGGAATCTGTCGTATAATTCTGTACTGTTATTTCCGATACTTCCTTTACATTGTCTACTTTCGTAATACAGATACGCTTTACTTCTCCGTCTACCAGCATTTCGCAGGCGCCACATTTACCGATACCGCAATTCAGCGAACGATTGCGGCCATTTACGCTATGACTGTGTACTGGATAGCCGGCCTGATGTAAGGCGGCGGCGATGGTAAAACCCTTCATTCCCGTTACGGGTTTGCCATTGAATAAAAAAGTGTGTTCTCCCTCTTGTGGAATTGTTAAAATAGGATGATTAACGATTCTTTCCATAATTGCTATTGATTTAATTGGGCTAAAATTACGGATATAATTGGATAAATGTCCTAATTTTACTTGAAATCTATTCATGAAAAAGCGATTATCCCTAAAGATTTAGGAGTAATCGCCGTGTTTTACTTGAAATTTGTCGTTTTGAGTAACCGCTCCACCAACCATAGCGTCGGAAGCGCTTTCATTTAATGTTAATTCTAGTGCGCTAACGATAGGAACCGTTAGAAAAGTGTTCCTCATCCGCTTCCGCATTCATCCGGAAGGCAAAAAGCATTATCATAAACAATAATATAGAAAATAACTTCTTAATCATGCCTCAAACCGATCAATCATCATTTTTATCTTTGTTTGTAAAACAATTTGCAGCTTGAAATGTTTTATATTCAAACAGTCGATAAAAAGAAAATGCTCTCAGACTAAAGAAATTACTGGTGAACCTTTTCAAACAATCTTCTGTTATACTATAAAATGACTCAGAAGTCACCTTGATAGTAGTCATCGTATAATAATTTGTTAGTAGTATTTGTTTTTTCATATAAGTAGAGTTTGTTATTTGTTTGGTCCGCATGTAGCTGTGAAGCTGGATGCGGATTTTTATTTGTTTCCGCATGGAATCTGGCTTTCAATAGAATTTAGATGGCTAAATATATCGTTTTTGGTCTAACTCTGTTTGCTCAAAAACAGATAATTTGTTTCACAAATGTTTTACAAGGGTTATGGCAATGAATTGGGACTTTTGGGGGCATAATTACCCAAAAATGTCCCATAAAATCCCGTAATATCCCAATTCATATGTTAATGCTAAAATATAAGATGTTGTGTGTCATGACTATCTGTAGATAGGCGAAATTTGGCATATCCGTTGTTCTATATCTATTGATTACGTTAATATGAATAGATTGTTTAATTAAAAATCAAGAGTCATGAAAAAGGTATTAGTTGCAGTAGTATTGATGATGGGTATCGGTAGTTTCAGCGCATTTGCCGCAGAGATAAGTGTTGATTCAGTGGTAATCGCTTGTGAGGTTAATCAAGATGACTTTGTTAAGGTCGAGGTAAAGGATCTTCCGGGAGTAGTTACGCAATCCATAGAGAAATCTTATCCGGATTCAGTGATCCAAGAGGTATATGTTGCGGAAAAGACTGAAGGGAAACTCTTTAAGGTGATTTTGGTAATCGAGGGCAAGGAGGCTATCGCTATCTTTAATGAAAATGGGAGGAGAGATGAAGTAGTTATTAATGAATAGGATAATCCAAGATAGAAATAAACTCTATATTTGTCCCAATAACCGTATGCAATGAGCGTCTACCACTTTTTAGGTAGGCGTTCTTTTTTTCTTCTATTCCCATTCTCCCTTCCAAATTGGGAGATCATTGTACTTCGACACTACACTGGCGATTCAAGTCCAGATTTTTTAATTAGCTTGAGAAATGAGACTGTTTTTTAGAA
>ENA-OQBD01000623-OQBD01000623.1-human-gut-metagenome-genome-assembly--contig:-NODE-623-length-18720-cov-2.539181_pt1 | contig 18720 bp, 23 predicted proteins | sample MGYA00242742_ERZ504543 | MGnify/ENA primary metagenome ERZ504543 (study PRJEB26092, sample SAMD00036239) | human gut metagenome | host: Homo sapiens | study: EMG produced TPA metagenomics assembly of...
ACGAATGCCATACCGCAAACTGGAACATCAGGCACAATGCCTGCCGTGTTTTTCTCAGTTCCGGATCATCTAATGAGGCCGTCATCAGAGAACGTAATAATTCCTGTTGTAACGCCTTTTAGCGTTTGCTCTCTATACCCGTGTAAAACTCCCTAAATAAATAATGGGATATAGGGGGCCAACCCTTCCTCCACCGCCATGTTGTACACACAACGGATCCGACGCATATAGGTCGACACCGTGTTCCATGTACATCCTTATTCAACAAAAAGGCCTGATAACGCCGAAGGTTCTCCTTATTGACATAAATATAGGGAATTACCTCCAACCCACAAAACCGCATGAATGAGTTCAATGCATCCTGATAGCTCTTCGCCGTGGAATAACGCCCATCCACACGCAATTTATAGATATACAACCTCATCCCTTCTACTAAATCCTTTTTCTCCATACTATCGCTATTTTTTCGTGATAAAACTTAGCAAATGTAATACAGATCCGGGAGGTTGAGCATATACCAAAAAAAAGGCGAACCAACCGGTCCGCCTTTATAAAATCTCCATTTCTAGATTATTTCAGTCCTCTATTCTTCAGCAACGGATCCGTACCCGGTTCCTTGCCACGGAAATTCTTGTACATATCCATAGCGTCGTCGATACCACCCGGGGTCAGGACATATTTACGGAATTTATCGGCACATTCTTGATTGAAGATATCGCCGGTTTCCTTGAATGCCTCGAAAGCGTCGCAATCCAATACCTCGGCCCAGATGTAGCTATAATAACCGGCAGTGTAGCCGCCACCCATCGTATGGTTGAAGTAAGTCGTACGGTAACGGGAAGGGATTTGTTTCAGCAAACCACGACGGCCTAACGTCTGTTGCTCGAAATCCATCACGTTCAAGTTGGCCGGAACATTATTCGTCTGGTCAACGAACTTGATCACTTTCTTATCCGCAGCGTCACCACTGATCGCATGGAAATCCATATCCAGATAAGAAGCCGCCAGATACTCCGTCGTAGCGAAACCTTGTCCGTACTTACCGCTCTTATCCAACTTCTCGATCAACTCGGCCGGGATCACCTCGCCGGTCTGATAATGCTTAGCGTACACCTTCAATACTTCCGGCTCGAATACCCAATGCTCCATAACCTGTGAAGGCAACTCCACGAAATCACGAGGAACACCGGAAACACCGGAGTAATGCACGTCACGGAACAAGCCGTGCAAACCATGACCGAACTCATGGAACAATGTATTCGCCTCATCAGCGCTCAACAACGCAGGTTGTCCCGGAGCGGGCTGGCTAAAGTTACAAACGATCGTTACGACCGGAGCCACACGCTTGCCATCCTTATAAGCCTGCGGACGATAAGAACCGCACCACGCACCACCACGCTTGCTGGCACGAGGGAAGAAATCGAAATAAATAACGCCCAAATGAGAGCCATCCTTATCTTTGCACTCAAAAGCCTGCGCTTCCGGATAAGGCAACGGAATATTACGGATCGGGGTGAACGTGATACCATATAACTTATTAGCTACATAGAAAGCACCCTCACGAACATTATCCAACTTCAAGTAAGGACGAACCTCATTCTCATCCAAATTGAATTTAGCCTTCTTGGCCTTCTCGAAATAATAACGCCAATCCCAGCCCTCGGCCTCGAAATTGCCGCCTTCTTTCTTGATCTCGGCGTTGATATCGGCCAATTCCTCTTTCGCTTTCGCCAAAGCAGGCTTCCAAACCTCGTCTAGCAATTGATAGACCTTATCCGAGCTTTTCGCCATACGATCCTCCAACACGAAAGAAGCGTAATCATCATAGCCCATCAACTTCGCTTTCGCCAAACGAGCGGCAACCAAATCACGAACCACTTCCTTGTTATCGTTCTCATTATTATTATTACCACGGTTGATATAAGCGTTGAACATCTTCTCACGCAACTCACGTTTATCGGAATATTGCAAGAACGGCATCACGCTCGGGTTCTGCAAGGTAAATACCATTTCGCCTTCCATCCCGGCATCCTTAGCCGCTTGAGCGGCGTTAGCGATCAAGGTCTCGGGCAGACCGGAAAGATCCTCCTGCTTGTCGATCACCAATTTGAAAGCGTTCGTCTCTTTCAGCATATTCTGTCCGAAAGTAAGCTGTAACATGGAGATCTTGCTATTCAACTCACGCAATTTAGCCTGATCCTCAGCGGAAAGATTAGCGCCGCCCCGAACGAAGTCCTTATAAGTCTCCTCCAATAACTTCATTTGCTCCTTATCGAGACCCAACTCATCCTTCTTATCGTATACCGCCTTCACACGAGCGAATAATTTCGGATTCAAGTTGATATCATCACTATATTTTGACAATAGCGGCGACATCTCACGGCTTAACGCCTGCATCTCATCATTCGTATTCACGCTATTCTGTCCACCGAAAACGATCTGGACCTTCCGAAGCAACGCACCCTGCTCATCCAAAGCGACAATCGTATTCTCGAACGTCGGCTCCTCCGGGTTATTCACGATCGCCTCGATCTCCTTGCGTCCCTCTTCCATGCCTTGCAATAGGGCCGGTTTGTAGTGCTCGAACTTGATTTGATCAAAAGGTGGAACTCCAAACGGGGTGGTATATTCCGCAAAGAACGGGTTCTCACCCTCCACGGTCTTCTTTTCGGAAGTACCGCAGGCAGTAAGCATAACGGCTAATCCTGCTGCCATAATTAATTGTTTCATCTTTACTGATTTTTTGATTTATGAGTTATAAATTGTTCTGCTCATTTTAGCCCTCTGTTCTCCAACAGCGGATCGATGCTAGGTTGTTTGCCACGGAAATTCACGTACATGTCCATAGCGTCGTCGATGCCGCCCGGGGTCAGTACGTATTTACGGAATTTAGAGGCAACCTCCGGGTTGAAGATATTACCCGTCTCCTTATAAGCTTGGAAAGCGTCGCAATCCAACACTTCCGCCCAGATATAACTATAATAACCGGCTGTATATCCACCTTCCATCGTATGTCCGAAATAAGTGGAGCGATAGCGAGACGGAATCTGACGGATCAGACCACGATCGCCCAAGACCTTCGCCTCAAATTTCTCGATATCCAAATCGGCAGGGATCTCTTTCAATACATGATAATCCATATCCAGATAAGAGGCGGCCAGATACTCCGTCGTAGCGAAGCCTTGTCCATACTTGCCACTCTTGATCATCTTGTCTACAAGGGCTTGCGGTATTACCTCGCCGGTCTGGTAATGTTTAGCGTACACTTTCAATACCTCCGGCTCAACGGCCCAATGCTCATCGACTTGCGAAGGTAGCTCCACAAAGTCACGAGGCACGTCGGACACGCCATAATAATGAACGTCGCAGAATAAACCGTGCAAGGCATGACCGAACTCATGGAATACGGTCTCGGTCTCGTCGGCCGTCAAAAGCGCCGGTTGTCCCTCCGCCGGTTTACTGAAATTAAATACGGTAGTAACCACCGGGGCTACCCGTTTCCCATCTTTATACGTTTGTGAACGGTAACCGCCGCACCATGCGCCACCTCCTTTGCCCGGGCGGGTAAAGAAATCCATATACAGCACGCCCAGATGCGTACCATCTTTATCCTTGCACTCGAAAGCGAGAGCGTCAGGGTCCGGTTTCGGGATGTCCTTGATCTCGGTAAACGTGATACCGTATAATTTATTGGCTACATAGAAGATGCCCTCACGTACATGTCCCAACTCAAAATAAGGACGCATCTCGTTCTCGTCCAAGTTATATTTCGCTTTCTTGGCTTTCTCGAAATAATAACGCCAGTCCCAGCCCTCGGCCTCGTAATTACCGCCTTCCTTCTTGATCTCGGCGTTGATATCGGCCAATTCCTCTTTCGCTTTCGCCAAGGCAGATGGCCAGATTTTATCAAGCAAGTCGTACACGTTCTTCTCGTTCTTCGCCATATTCTCTTCCAATACGAAAGCGGCATAATCCTCATATCCCATCAATCGGGCTTTCTCCAGACGAGCGGCAACCAGCTGCTTAACGACCTCCTTATTATCATTCTCATTATTATTGTTGCCACGATTCGTATACGCCTTGAAGATCTTCTCACGCAAATCACGCTTATCGGCGTATTGAAGGAAAGGCATCACGCTCGGATTATGGAGGGTAAACACCCACTTACCATCCAGACCATTCTCTTGGGCCGTTTGCGCCGCCTTGACGATCACGTCTTCCGGCAGACCGGATAAGTCCTCTTTATTATCGATCACTAATTGGAAATCGTTGGTCTCTTTCAGGGTATTCTGTCCGAAAGTAAGTTGGAGCATGGATATCTTCTCGTTCAGCTCACGCAACTTCGCCTGCTTATCCTCCGGCAGATTGGCTCCTCCCCGGACAAAGCTTTTATAGGTTTCCTCCAACAGCTTCTTCTGTTCCTTATCCAGATGGAAGCTCGCCTGATTCTCATATACGGATTTCACCCGGGCGAAAAGCTGGGGATTTAGGCTGATATCATCCGAATGTTTGGATAAAAGGGGATAAAGCTCACGTTCGAGCTCTTGGATCTCGTCCGTGGTATTCACACTGGATTGGCCACCGAAAGCATACATTACTTTAGTAAGCAACTCGCCACTTTGGTCTAAGGCCACGATCGTATTCTCGAATGTCGGCGCATCCGGATTTGCCACGATCGCCTCGATCTCCTTCGACTGCTCTTCCATGCCTTTCAAAAGAGCCGGCTTGTAATGAGCCACCTCTATTTGGTCAAACGGAGGCACCCCGAACGGTGTCGTATACTCCGCAAAAAACGGATTGGGTGTAGCGCCTTCCGCTACATCGCTTTTCTTTGAGGAGGAACAAGCTCCCAAAATAACCGCTAAACCTGCGGCCATAAGCGTTTTATTCATGCCATTGTTATATTAGAATTACAATGGACAAAGATAACGAAGTTTTGCGTTACAATTCTATTTCAAATTGTTATTATTTAGAATCCGGAAAAAGATTTTCACAATTCACACAAAAAAGATCCCCAAAGGGAGATCTTCCCTTCGGGGACCCAATATGCTTTCACTCAATGTTCAATCGAATCGCTCTCTATACCGTCCTCGATATTTTCATTTTCGATCGTTTCTTGTAAATCTTGAATGTCATTAGACGTGTAATCATCCGACAATACCGAATTGGTAGACATGGTCTCATCGTGAAGATCATCGCTCTCATCCCATAACGTTTTCATTATATTCTCTGGCATATCTCTTATATTTTAAAGTTATATGCCTATTCAACAACCTCGACAAAGAAATTGTTGTTCCAATAAAAATAGTTCACTAATTTTAGCGAGATTAACGCAAGAAATAATATGAATCGAATTTGTAGTCTTTTTGGTATTCAGTATCCCATCATACAGGCGGGAATGGTTTGGTGTAGTGGTTGGCGGCTAGCTTCAGCGGTTAGTAACGCCGGTGGATTAGGATTGATCGGGGCAGGCTCCATGCACCCGGAAGTACTCCGGGAACATATCCGTAAATGCGAGGCGGCGACCGACAAGCCTTTTGGCGTGAATGTCCCGCTGATGTACCCGGAAATCGATACCTTGATGCGGATATTGGTGGAGGAAAAAGTGAAGATCGTATTTACCTCCGCCGGTAACCCGAAAACATGGACAAAGTATTTGAAGGATCATGACATGACGGTCGTTCACGTGGTAAGCAGCTCTAAATTCGCCACGAAATGCGAGGAGGCCGGAGTGGATGCCATCGTTGCCGAAGGCTTCGAGGCCGGCGGGCACAACGGACGGGAGGAAACAACTACGATGTGCCTGATCCCCGCTGTCCGGAAAGCGACCTCTCTCCCCCTTTTGGCGGCAGGAGGTATCGGAAACGGTCAAGCGATGCTAGCGGCACTCGCACTAGGGGCCGACGGCGTACAGATAGGCACTCGTTTCGCCTTGACCAAAGAAAGCTCGGCACACGAGAATTTCAAGAAACTATGCTTGAATCTTAAGGAAGGCGATACGAAGTTATTATTAAAGAAACTGTCTCCTACCCGTCTGGTAAAAGGAGATTTCGCTACGGCAGTGGAAGAAGCGGAAGCCCGGGGAGCGTCCGTGGAAGAATTACGTGAGTTATTGGGCAAAGGACGTGCCAAGAAAGGAATCTTTGAGGGCGACCTAAAGGAAGGCGAGTTAGAGATCGGACAGGTAGCGTCTTTATTCTGGGAGGAATTATCCGTGGAAGAGGTGATGAAAGAATTGATCCGTGACTTTAAGCTATCCTTAGAGAACGTAAAAACACAGTTGTGTTCGTGAGAAAACACAACTGTATCTGTGGATAAGCACAACTGTGTTCAAGAGAAAACACAGTTGTGTTCCTTATCATAATCGATACTTATACAATTGCGCCATGACCTTTTGGTATTGGTTTTGCAATTGCAGGTAGTTTTGCACGCTTTGGTAATAGGTCGTCACATCCACGAAATACTCGATCATAGAGATTTGCCCGGCCTGTATAGCCTTGTTCAACAAGACCAAGCTATTCTGCCTTTTCAGCACATCCTTATATTCATCGATAGATTTCTTTAAGGAGACAGACTGGTCATATAGCTGCCTCAACCCATTCTCTACCGTGAAAGAAGCGCTCTCCAACTGCATCTCCGTATAGCGGGCCTGAGCCTTCGCCTGTTTCACGTTATTACGGTTCGAGAACAACGGGATGGTGATTCCTACCAAGAAACCATTGAAACGCTCTCCACCCGAGGCGGGATTCATACGATACCCTAACTCAAAGCCGGGCAGACCTTTCGCCTTATTCACGCTCACCTGCCGAAGAGCTGTCGTCTGGTCGCTACGCAAGGTCTGTAATTGCGGATCGGATTGCATCGCCTCCGTCCGCAGCTCATCAAAGGAAAGCACATCCTTATCCGGCAAGGCGTAAACCGTATCCGTAAACTCGATAGCGATACCGCCGTTCAGGGTAGCCAGCTCCTGCAGCTTGGCAATACGGGAAGTCTCGTTCATCCGGGCCTCTGTCCGAGCGTTCAATAATTCCAGATCGATCTTGTTTGTCTCAAGGATATTCGCATTTCCTTTCTCCAAACGAGTCGCATAAAAAGCGGAAAGTTGCTCGGCGTTCCTAAGACGGGTATCCAATAGGTTCTTCTGCTGGTTCAACAGCACCAAATCTAGGCAAACCTCTTTCACCTGCAACAAGATTTGCTGACGAAAAGCCATCCCTTGACGATCCAAACCCGCGGATTTCGCCTTCGTCAGCTTATGCTTCCGGACATATACGGACGGGAAATCAAAGCTTTGGGAAGCCACGAACTCGCCCGTGAATCCCATCCCTTCTTTATTCCCCCAGAAATGCGAATAAGAGACCGAAGGGTCTGGCAAATTATTATCCAACTTCGCCTCCAGCTTCTGCGACTGGACCAACTGGCTGTTCGCCTGTAAATCCTTATTGTTCGCCTCCACGCTCCGGAGCACGTCCTCTATAGAAGTCTGGGCGGAAAGGCCGCCTGTCAATACAGACAAGGCGGCGATTATAATATATGATTTCATAAAACTTATTCTTTATTCTTGTTCATTATCAGATAAACAATCGGGATGATGAATCCGTTTAAGAACGTAGAGGTTAATAAACCACCCAAGATCACCGTCGCCATCGGGCTCTGGATCTCATTTCCGGGAAGATCGCCATTCAACGCCAACGGGATCAACGCCAAGGCGGAACTCAACGCCGTCATCAAGATCGGGTTCAAACGGTCAAGGGAACCTTGTATCACGGACTCACGCAATCCCATTCCCTCTCCCCGCAAATGCGTATAGTGGCTGATCAGCAGCATACCGTTTCGGGTAGCGATACCAAACAAGGAAATGAAACCGATAATCGCCGGGATACTGATCTCGCCGGAAGTAAGCCATAGGATAATCACGCCACCGATCAACGCCAACGGCAAGTTCAACAAGATCACGCCACTCTCCTTCACGTCCTTGAACTCATTGTACAGTAACATGAAGATCACCAATAACGACATCAACGACGTCAGCAATAAGGTACGGCTGGCCGCCGCCTCGCTCTCGAACTGGCCACCATATTCGATATGGTATCCCTCCGGCAAACGGATATTAGCCTCTACCCGATCCTGTATCTCATTAACCACACTTCGCAAGTCACGTTCCGATACATTGGCACTAATCACGATCTTACGTTGCACATTCTCACGATTGATCGTATTCGGACCGGTCACCGAACGGATATCGGCCACGTAGCTTAGCGGCACTTTCTGTCCGGCGGCATCGATCATCAGATTGCTAATATCATCTATCGTCGCACGGCTAGCGTCGGAGGTCTTCACGGTCAAATCGAAACTCTTGCCATCATCGTACACCTGACTGACGGCCTCGCCTCCCAACATCACATTGATATATTCCTCGAACTCCGGCAGGGGAATGCCATATTTAGCCAACAACTCACGTTTCGGGGTGATTGTCAACTGCGGGCGCTCGATCTGCTGCTCTACCTTCAAGTCCACCAGACCCGGGATCGTTTGGATAGCGGCCTTGATCTGGTTACCGACCGTAAACATCAGGTTCAAGTCCGTACCAAACAGTTTGATAGCGATATTCGCCTCCGTACCGGAAAGCATAGCGTCGATACGATGGGAAATAGGTTGCCCGATCTCTATATTAGCGCCGCTGATCGTAGATAACTTCTTGCGGACATCATTCATCACCTCATCCCGACTACGGTCTTGCAATTCGAAAGGAGCCTCGATCTCGGAAACATTCACGCCCAAGGCATGCTCATCCAATTCCGCACGACCGGTCTTCCGAGCCACAGTCTTTATCTCGGGCACTTGCAACAGCAACGCTTCCGCACGGCGTCCGATCTGGTCCGACTCGTCCAAGGAAATTCCCGGAAGCGAGCTTACGTTGATCGTAAAGAACCCTCATTGAACGGGGGCAAGAAACTACGTTCCAAATGAAGAAGATCACCAAGGCGACCACAAACAAAGCGATCGTGGTACCAAGCACCCATTTCTGGTAAGCCAACGCTAACTCCAAAGCCCGTTATACACCACCTTCAACTTCCGAGCTATCCAAGCCTCACGCAGTTCCTTCATTCCCGTCGCTTACGGTTCAGCAAATAGCTACAAAGCACCGGGGTCAAGGTAAGCGCCACCACCGTAGAAGCAAACAACGCCACGATAAAAGCGATACCCAGCGGAACCAACATACGGCCTTCCATACCACTCAAGAAGAACAAGGGCACGAAGCTCACCACGATAATCAAGGTAGAGTTCAAGATCGGCATACGTACCTCACGGGAAGCGTCGTAAACCACCTCCAAGGTAGAGCGTTGCTGATCCGGAGGCAAGAGCCGGTTTTCCCGGATTCGTTTATACACGTTCTCCACGTCCACGATAGCGTCATCCACCAAGGAACCGATAGCGATCGCCATACCTCCCAAGCTCATCGTGTTAATCGTCAATCCCATGTAGTGCAATACGATGATAGAGACCAGCAAAGATAACGGCAAGGCTACCAACGAGATCACCGTCGTACGTATATTCATCAAGAACAGGAACAAGACGATCACCACGAAGAAACTACCCTCAAACAAGCTCTTCTTTACATTATTAATAGAGTTATCGATAAAATGACTCTGGCGGAATATATCCGTAGAGACATGTACATCCGCCGGCAAGTTCTTCCGCAAATCGACAACAATCTCGTCCAGCTTCTCCGTCAACTTCTCCGTACTCGTATCCGGCTGTTTGGTCACGGTAATCAGCACGGCTGGCTTTGTCCGCTCGGAAGCGGTTCCCAGCTTCGGGCTTTTACCGCCGATCTTAACCGTAGCGATATCACCCAGCGTAACCGGATACTCATTCACGGTCTTCACCACACCCTGAGCGATCTCCTCCGCCTTCGAAGTCGATAAGACTCCTCGGATGATGTATTCGTTCGAGAACTCATACAATACACCACCATTGGCGTTCCGGTTCATATTCCGACAAACATCCAACACCTCGTTCAACCCTACACCGTAGTGCTTCATACGAGCCGGGTCCAACAAGATCTGGTACTCCTTAATATCGCCACCGATCACGGCCACCTGCGCCACACCGCCCGTAGACAACAAACGGGGACGGATCGTCCAGTCGGCGATCGTACGTAAGTCCAACAAAGACGTGGAATCGGCGGTCAAACCGAGGATCATCATCTCACCCAAGATGGATGACTGCGGGCCTAAGGTCGGTTTACCTACGTTCTCGGGAAGGCTCTCACCCAAGACAGCCAGTTTTTCGGACACGATCTGACGAGCCCGGTAAATATCCGTACCCCAATCGAACTCTACCCAAACCACGGAGAATCCGGTGGTAGACGAGGAACGCACACGCCGTACGTCCATCGCACCGTTCACGGCAGTCTCCACAGGGAATGTCACCAAGCGTTCCACCTCCTCGGGAGCCATACCGTTCGCCTCGGTCATGATCACGACCGTTGGGGCGTTCAAGTCCGGGAACACATCCACGTCCGTATTAAACGCCGTGTACGTACCCCAGATCATCAGCAATAGCGCACAAACCAAGATTACCAACCGGTTGTGCAATGAATAATAAATTATCTTATTTAACATGCAACATCCCTCCTATTAATGGCTATGGCTATGAGCCGGTATCGCGTTAGAAGCGGAAGACAACTTGATCTGGTAAGCGCCACGGGTCACGACCTCATCGCCCGGTTTCAATCCGGAAAGGATCTGTACCTCCGAGCCGTTATTCGCTCCCAGCGTCACCCATTGCTTCTTATAGCCTTCCTCATCCAGACGGATAAATACCGAATAAACGCCCTGCTCCTCGATAAGGGCGGAGACAGGCACGCTCAAGACATTCTCCATCGGCTTTGTCAACAAAAAGATCTCCACGAAAGAACCGGGGATAACCGCTCCTTTATTATCGAACTCGAAAGTCACCGGTACATAGAAAGAGTTCATATCGGAAGCCTTTCCATACGATAACAACCGTCCACGCAAATCAGACAATTTATAGAGAGCGTTATCATACGGAGTCATGAAATTAGCGGTTTGGATCATGGGAAGATCGTTGTAATACCTCTCAGACACGTCCGCACGCAATACCAAACGATTGTTTTGCGAGATCGTAGCCAAAGGCTGACCTACGGATACATAATCACCCTCTTTCACTTGGATGTTCTTCAAGTAACCATTCAAGGGAGAGACTACAGACACACCTTTCGCCGTCTGTTTTCCCGCTATCGCCTCATAAGCGACCTTGGCGTTCTCGTAATTCAAGCGGGCCTGCTCGAAATCCTTGGCGGATACGATCTTATCGCCTACCAAGGCTTGCATACGCTCGTATTCCTTTTTCGCTGTCTCATAAGCGAATTTAGCCCTTGCCGCCACGTCTCCATCCGAGAGGGCGTTGGAAGCGATACTCAACACGGCCTGTCCCTTGCGTACCGCCGTACCATCCACGAACGGCAAGCTACCAAACGAGATCACGCCGGGGACGGTAGCGACGATCACGGACTCCTCCCCTTGCGCCGCCATTACTCGTCCGCTCGTCTTAATCACATCCGTGAAAGGAGCGGGATTAACCGTTACAGTCTGCAAACCAACGGCCTCGGCTAAAGCCTTCTTAAAGACAATCTCGCCGGGATGGGTACCACCGGCCTCATGCTCATGCTCATGGTCATGGCCTTCGTGTTCATGTCCCTCATGATCATGATCGTGAGCCTCTAATTCATGATTATGCTCATCGTGTCCGGCTTGCGACGCATTTCCCGCACAACCGGCAAACAGGTAAGCGCACATCGCACCTACCAAATATATTTTCTTCATTGTGTAAAAAATCTTGATATCGTTAATAATAAATAGATAGGGGCAAGTCTGTCCTCACCCGCTCTCACAAACGAGGTATCAAGACATAGGAGGGGCACGAAGTCCCGAGGCACTCACTATCCAAGTGTCGTGCAGCGACTCAATGTAAGGGGCGTTCTCGTGATCAAGGAGCTGTCCGCAAAACGCCGGTTCAGGTGGATAAATGTAATCAAATAAGACGAGTAACGGCATCAGATGTATATCCACATCTCCATCCATAAAATGAGAAATATGCGTACTGAAATAGGCCAAGTTATGCCCGTCGCAACCGCAATCATGCGTATCAGTGCTTTTATCGCCATGCGCTTGCTCCGCGGTCAAGGATTGATAACAAGGCATCCCGTCCCGGTGATGATGGTGAGGGATAACCACAGAAAGCAATGCCAAGATGCCGGCCATCAGCACCACGTATTGTACAACCCTCTGTTTCATTTTCTCACGCATGGCACAAAGATAAGGATATTTTTTCCGTTTTTTACATGAATGTTGTAAGTTTGCGGTAAATTAAAAAGATAGATGAAGTTTGGAGTAAATAAAAAGGTATTATTATATACCGCCGGTTGCGTATGGATTTTCGCCGGTATCAATATCTTACGCATCGGTATCGTCACATGGTTAAACGATACCCATTATTGGTTATTCAAGATCGGGGAAGCGACCATCGTTTTCTTACTTTTCATTCAATTTGGTCTTTAAACGGCTTTTCTATAAACATTCCGAACGGATCTCCCGGAAAAACGGGAAACATTGCCCGTTCTCTTTCTTCGACGTGAAAGGTTGGATTATCATGATCTTCATGATCGCTTTCGGGATCACGATCCGTGCGCTCCATTTACTGCCGAATTCTTTCATTTCTGTATTCTATACGGGATTATCCACGGCGTTGATCATAACGGGATTCTTATTCTTGAGACAAGGAAAAACCGTTGGGAATTGAGAATTGAAAATTAAAGATACAACAATCAATAATTCTCAATTCTCAATTCTCAATTTTCAATTCCCAAGCTTTTCGCAGATCAACTCAGCCGCCTTCTTGCCGCTCATCAGCATGCCGCCAAAGATCGGTCCCATACGGAAGCTACCGCTTACGCCGTTAGCGGCCATACCGGAAACGAATAATCCCGGGTAGATCTCCTTCGTGTTCTCCACCGTCGTCTGCTCACCCAGCTCCACATTCAAGGAACGCTCGCCGATCACGCCTCCGGTCGGTGTATTCAATTGGATATCATTCTTACGGGCTACCACACGGGCGATCTCGCAATCATGCCCCGTACCTTCCAAGACAGCCTTTGCCATGATCGTCAACGGATCCACGTGCATCCCCTCACGGATTACCGGAGCCCAGTTCACTACCACACCAGCTACGGCATCGTTATGAAACACCACGTCCTCTACCGAATAGCAGTTAAAGATCGTAGCGCCCGCCTTCGTCGCCTGATAAATCAAAGCGGAAGTGGTATGTACCGAATCCATGATATACGTGCCGTTAGCACCCTCTTTATAACTTACGCCCAATTCCTTGATAATCGGCATAGCCTCTTCCTGCACCACGATATCGTTGAACATCATAGCGCCGCCCCACATACCTCCACCGGGAGCCAGCTTACGATCAAACAACGCCACCTTCTTACCGGCTTTCGCCAAGAAATAAGCGGCCACGATACCGGAAGGTCCCCCTCCCACGATCGCTACATCCACAGACAAGTTGCTCTTCAACTTCTCGAAGTAAGAGTCAATGATTCCACTTGAAACAATCTGTTCCATCTTAATAACTAATTAAAGTTTAAACATCAGGGAGCACATAGAGGTAACGCCCCCTTTATTTCCTAGTTCTACCTTATTTTCCCTTCGCCGGCATTACCCGGATCAGGTTCGATGGGTATAATCTCAGCCCGTATGACTCGGGCACCCCTATGTGAAAAGTCGGGGGCAAATGTACAAAAAAATTAGTATATATGTACTCAACAGAGCCATAAAAGGCAAAAAACGCTCAGCCAAACAAAATGTAAGAAGCTTAATCTTCTTCCGACCAGTCATCAGACCAACCGAATTCTTTATCCCGGAATAATTCAGCTAATCCCGAAATCTGCTTGAACCGAAGTAACTCATTTTTATCCATTCCAATATTACGCATGATCCACTTATCAGACATCCCAGATTTGACCAACTCCGTAACAATCTCCGTCATAAGTTCCAAGTTGTGCATCCCTCGAGCCCTGTTATGGCGAATGGTTGAAGCCATTCGGTTTGAAATATCTTTCTCAATCACCGTTACAGGCAACATTCCTTTCTCACGATCATAAATCCTTTGAGATTGCTTCATAACCAGATAACGATGATAACCATCTACTATCTCATATAAATCATCCTCTTCAAGATAATAACAGACGCAAGGCATCGTATAGCCATCCTCCCAAATGGAAAGTTCCAATAATCGCATTTCCGGTGGTGCCATGATATTAGGGTTATAGCTGTTGGCTACAATTTTTTCTATAGGGACAGCCCTAACACCATATGCCGGACTAACAAAGTTTCCCATGCTTATAAAAATTATATTTGTCCATTACTTCTTTTCTCATATCCCTTTCTCGTTTTGTCTGGGAAAAACCCATATACTTACATGTATGATCGTTTTTCAAAATACAAACACACATACGTTTGTAAGTAGGGATTTCTTTAAACTCAGGTATATTGATATCATCGATATACTCCATCCGTACCGGTTTCTTATCCGTATGGTAAGCGGTACATTCTTCCACAATGATAGGAATATTAGCCGCCCGTAACTTAGCGATAGTCTCCTCACTGAGGCATCCTCCTTTTTCTCTCCAGAATTTACGGCTGACTCTTAACTTATTCAAATAGTTCTCACGAGTTTCTTCGGGTAAAGTATTTAGGAGAAAATACATATATTTCTCCCAAGAGAACCCGGCTGGGCACTTGATAGCCCTCCATCCCATAGCGGAGGTATTCCCATATATACCGGCAAAGCCAACACCGTTTACACGTCCAACCATCCTCCCCCACATGTCGGGATCGACAACTTTGTAAATGAACAGTGTGGATATCGCTTGGGATATGAATGGGCTCGCCACACGTTGCCGGGACAAAGGCACCCCTGCTTGATAATACAAATCATACAAATGATTATATGTCCAACCGAACTTTCCGTTCGCTATCCAGATATCCTGAGTTTTCCAATCATAAATAGGATATGCGTTATATATAGAATAATTCATTCTGCGAGTCCATTTATAATTAGCTAGTTTCTGTAATTCTTATCACTATGTATGGCCCGCCACCTATTAAAACTCTCTTGGGTACGGATACCAACAAGGCAACATATACGCCGGCCCATTTTCCGTTGATACAACCAAAAAGGGAACATATTCTGAAAATCATAATCCCACATGTCCTCCTTGAAAAAGTCAAAGTCTTTCGCCCGGAGACATGAATGGGGCATCTCTCGAACCCAGATATCCCGGTACTCCTCGCTCCAAGGTCTCCAATATTGTTGAAACATAGATGTACATGTCTGGACTTTAAAAGGAACACAACAATGATAAATATCAAGGATATCGGAATTAGCGGCATAAACCTTTTCCACATATTCGGTCGTCTGGCTGTATTGAACCTCATAATCCATATGAAATACACCTAATTTTCGTCCCGGAGCGTATCTACGAATATAATCTACACACAAATTCAACAGTACACCACTATCCTTTCCGCCGGCAAAAAGAGACGTATACGTAATCGAAATAATCAAAAATGATCTTCAATCTTTTCTCTGTCGCCTCGTACACATCCATTCTTCGCATCATGACTCTACCTCCGGTAAATAATGCATTTTATCATAATTTTTCCACTCAACACATGTCTGGAACTTTTTTTGTGAGAACACTTTTACATGACGTTTATGCACAACAGCCATAAGTGAAGCTTGAGATGAAAAATCCTTTATGACTTCTTCAAGAAGTTCACTCAATACCGAAGGATCATCACCACTCACGAAATAATTGTCTATAGAGTAATAGAGATGTCCTTTTTTTTACAGGCATAAAACCAACAACAGCTGTTTCATGAAAGGCTATATACCAAACGTGGCTACGAGATGTTTTAAAAGGGTAATTGTTATTTTGTCGCAAAATGGCTGGATTCATGACCAAAGGTGCGACAAGTTCATATAACAATTTGTCCGTTCCCTGCAATGTCATAATTTTCATGGTCTGCACTTAATAATATTACCATGCAAATTTAGGCATTATATATAGATACCGTAGCCACAAAAACACAAAAATGTAATTTACTCTATTTATATTTAGTCACTCGCTCATAATCGATAACGCCTTTCCAATTCATACAAAAAGCGAAATCATACAGATGGCCCTCGCTATCCGTATAGCATTTCATATCCCGGGGAACATCCTCGAATTGCTCCTCCACGATACGCATATCTGCCGGCATCTGCAAAGGCAACAAAGCGGAAGGCTCGGCTTTTCCACTGATGATATCCAAGACCGCTTGGTTTTGTACACCGAAGTTCACCAGAATGGCATCCGCCGAACCCTCGAACTCGGACATAATCGTAGGCTTATCCATCTCCAAAGATACGATTACAGGCTACCTTCATTTAGCCTTTGTCTCCAAAACAGAAAGCATATCCTGCTTATTAGCTGTTTTCACGGACTTACCTTTATAAGAACGGTTCGTGAAATTCTCAAACGGATCTCCCCCCGCCAAACTTGGGTTACGGGCATAGGTAGCGGTATAATCATTATACTGTAAACTGATAGGCATATAACCGTTTCCACCTTTCTCACAATCGGATTTATCATACCCCGTACCACTGTTCGGGCTCGTCATAAAGACGATGGCGAAATCCGCCTCATCGGGATTATCAACGACCGTAAGATACCATGACCGATACCCTCTACTAAAGCTTGCGCATTATTATTCCAGCGAGCCGCCACTTTCGGGCTTTGCACTCTCGTAACCAATACATGACGAACATTATCCTCGGTGAGGAATTTACGCTGCGCATCGGAAAGATCGGATGGCTGGGCTCCACTCTCATCAAAAGATTTGCCATTGTAGGTAGAAGTTCCAAACCCTTTCGAGGCACCGGGGATAGATTGATGGGCGCTATAAAGCATCAATCCGGCGATTTCCTCTGTAGATACTGTCCGGCCAAATCAACGGCACGTTCCTCGGGCGTAAGACGCCAATCCTCATACGGATCAAGCCGCCCGTTCCGATTCAGATCTTTGAAGGCATATCCGTCAACAGTAAGAAGTCTCACCCCCGAATTGGCGGAATATCCTAATACAGCTCCTTCTTGCTGGGTAACGATACGGATAGAATCTTTCTCCACCTCCGTCCACTTCGTGCCCGAACAAGCACAGGTGGAAACTAACAAGGCGCCCAACATACCATGGGTCAGCCGAACAGTAATAAAAGGTTTTCGCATACTTTCTTAGTTTTAATAGGTTAATCTCTATTCAATAATGGTTTCTCAAGAATACGATTTATCCGAAATGAGACGGACGCTTATTCAATCTGCGCTCGATAAAGCTTTTCATAAATTCCACGGTCTCGTCGATCCCTAATACGGATACATCGATCGAGAAATTATAAGAAGAGGCCATTCCCCATGTCTTATTCGTATAATAATTATAGTAAGCCGCACGGGATTTATCAGTCTTCTCCATCATGTTCTTCGCCTCTTCCACCGTCACACCATGCCTTTCCACGGTCTTTTGGACCCGGCTCTCCACTGAACTATGGATAAAGAAGCTCAAACAAGCCGGATCATCCCGGAGGATATAATCAGCGCAACGCCCTACCAAAACACACGACTCAGTCTCCGCCAATTTACGGATAGCGTCACTCTGTATCTTAAAAAGACCGTCATTAGACAAAATATCATTATAAGGCGTAAACATCCCTCCCATAAAAGAAGAGTACCCCATCGTAAAAAGCGTACGATAAACCACTGGAGGCACGTTCGTCCGCCTTCTCGAAAACATCCTCGCATAATCCACTCTCACGGGCCGCCACGGTAATCAGTTCCTTATCATAGTAACTGATACCCAACTCCTTCGCCAAACGTTGTCCGATCTCGCGGCCACCGCTTCCGAACTGGCGGCCTATCGTCAATATGATTTTATTATCCATAGATTTCAAGTTTAATTCAACCATTTACAAACGTACAAAATTATTTTTAAAGCCACGATAATAATATAATAAACACTAAAACAAAAAATAATCAAAGTTTATACTTACATTTGTTTTCGAATAAATTTAGTACACTCAATTTATCATGAATAACATTCATTCCAATACAACATTTCTTAATGAGGCTATAGACAAGAAGACCGATGTAGAAGATGAAAAGACCGACTTGATTTTGGCCAATATGATTGATTTGCGAAAAACGATGTCGGATGTATTGTCACTTCTTCTTGGAGCCAAAAAAAACTCGGTTATTGACCAAGCGCTATTCCGCATCTTACAATTTTTCGATGTGGATCGGGTGTATATCGGAACATTTGACGAACAAACTCATACTGTTGATTTTACGAATGAAGTTACTTGTGATGGCATTATCTCTATGCGAGAGGATTTACTGCGTCAACTCCCGCAAGACGAGATTCCTTGGTGGTACGACAGTATCAAAAAGGGCATGGATATCGTTATTCACTCTATTATCTGAAGGAGTTGATAGACCGTGTTGTGTATCTAAAAGATGGGAAAATTGAAAAAGATTACTCGGCTCTGGATGCGCTTAAACTGTCCGTGACACAACAGGCAAAAATGGGGCTGCGGC
>ENA-OQBD01000625-OQBD01000625.1-human-gut-metagenome-genome-assembly--contig:-NODE-625-length-18613-cov-2.868008_pt1 | contig 18613 bp, 23 predicted proteins | sample MGYA00242742_ERZ504543 | MGnify/ENA primary metagenome ERZ504543 (study PRJEB26092, sample SAMD00036239) | human gut metagenome | host: Homo sapiens | study: EMG produced TPA metagenomics assembly of...
GATTTGCCCTGTGCATCAGCAAGTTTCTTGATATCTTCTTCTTCTGTTGGAACGAATTCATGAAGCGGTGGATCAAGGAAACGGATAGTAACCGGATTTCCTTCCAGTGCTTCATAAAGTTTTTCGAAGTCTCCCTGCTGTTCCGGAAGGATCTTAGCAAGTGCAGCTTCTCTTTCTTCTACTGTTTCAGAGCAGATCATTTCACGGAATGCATCAATTCTGTTGCCTTCGAAGAACATATGCTCTGTACGGCAAAGTCCGATACCTTCAGCACCAAGTTCGCGGGCTTTCTTAGCATCAGCTGGTGTATCAGCATTTGTACGAACTTTCATAGTTCTGTACTTGTCAGCCCATCCCATGATTCTTCCGAATTCACCTGCGATTGTAGCGTCTACAGTCGGGATGATTCCGTCATAAATGTTACCTGTAGATCCATCAAGAGAGATTGCATCTCCTTCATGGTATTCTTTTCCACCAAGTGTGAATTTCTTGTTTTCTTCATCCATGTTGATGTCACCACAACCAGATACACAGCATGTTCCCATACCACGTGCAACTACGGCTGCGTGAGATGTCATACCACCACGAACTGTCAGGATACCCTGAGCAGACTTCATACCTGTGATATCTTCCGGTGATGTTTCAAGACGTACAAGAACAACTTTTTCTCCTCTTGCAGCCCATTCTACAGCATCATCAGCTGTGAAGACGATCTTACCACAAGCAGCTCCTGGAGATGCTCCAAGTGCTTTAGCCATCGGTACAGCAGCTTTCAGTGCAGCTGCATCGAACTGTGGATGAAGCAGTGTATCAAGGTTACGAGGATCGATCATAGCAACTGCTTCTTCTTCGGTTCTCATTCCTTCATCAACGAGATCGCAAGCAATCTTAAGAGCAGCCTGAGCTGTTCTCTTACCATTACGTGTCTGAAGCATGTACAGTTTACCATGTTCTACAGTAAACTCCATATCCTGCATATCTCTGTAATGTGTTTCCAGAGTCTTGCATACTTCTTTGAACTGTTTGAATGCTTCTGGGAATTTCTGTTCCATTTCTGAAATGTGCATTGGTGTACGAACACCAGCAACTACGTCTTCTCCCTGAGCATTTGTAAGGAATTCTCCGAACAGTCCGTTATTTCCTGTAGCTGGGTCACGTGTAAATGCAACACCTGTACCACAGTCATCACCCATGTTACCAAATGCCATCATCTGTACGTTAACAGCTGTTCCCCATGAATACGGGATATCGTTGTCACGACGGTATACATTTGCTCTCGGGTTGTCCCATGAACGGAATACGGCTTTGATAGCTCCCATTAACTGTTCCTTTGGATCTGTCGGGAATTCAGCACCGATTTTTTCTTTATATTCTGCCTTGAACTGGTTAGCTAATTCGTGAAGATCTTCTGCTGTAAGTTCAACGTCCTGTTTAACGCCTCTTTCAGTTTTCATCTTGTCGATCAGTTCTTCGAAGTATTTTTTACCAACTTCCATAACTACGTCAGAGTACATCTGGATGAATCTTCTGTAGCAGTCCCAAGCCCAACGTGGGTTGCCTGATTTTTCAGCAAGTACATTGACAACGTCTTCGTTAAGACCAAGGTTCAGGATTGTATCCATCATACCAGGCATAGATGCTCTTGCACCAGAACGAACGGAAAACAAGAAGTGGATTCTCTTTTATCACCGAATTTCTTTCCTGTGATTCCTTCCATCTTTGTAATAGCTTCCATGATCTGAGCCATGATTTCTTCATTGATCTGTCTTCCGTCCTCATAATACTGAGTACAAGCTTCTGTTGTGATTGTGAAGCCCTGTGGCACTGGAAGACCTAAGTTTGTCATTTCAGCAAGGTTAGCGCCTTTTCCACCAAGCAGGTTTCTCATATCGGCATTACCTTCTGTAAACATATAAACCCATTTTGTTGCCATTTTACAGTTCCTCCTCGTTATTGGTAATTGATATATATAAAACTTGAAAATCACAGTCAGACTGGTAACTGTCTGCTCTTTTCATATCTTATATCGCCCTTAAAAACGGATTTTACCGCACTAATATTGTAAATGTTTTAACTGTGATAGTCAACCCTTATGTACTTTTTTTCGTACAAAAAAAGTGAATTTATCGAAGAGTTCAATTTCTTCAAGTGATTTCTTCTATAAAGAAAATCTCCGTAATTAAATTTCTTTTATATACTAAAAATTTTGGTAACTGTTCAGAGCCAACCTCCAAAATGCTACGCATTTCGTCGGTGTGGCGTATCCGCCAAATAAAATTTCAAAAACAGTCTTAAAAATGCAAGCATTTTACACCTGTTTTATGAAATTTTGCTTGGCTCTGAACAGTTACAAATTTTGTTATTATCAGAAAAAACTCAGGCAAAACCGGACTGTATCCATTGTTTTGCCTGAGTTCTTTTCATCTCTTACATATTCAGAAGGAATGCTCTGTATCCCTTTACTGCTTCATACACATCAGCTTTGCTGCTGACTTCATAAGGTGCATGCATGGAAAGTACAGCAACACCGCTGTCGATCACTTCCATACCATAATTTGCCATAATATATGCGATGGTTCCGCCACCGCCTACATCGACTTTACCAAGTTCTGCGAACTGGTAAGTAACGCCTGCATCGTCCATCACCTTGCGCAGTCTTGCAAGATATTCTGCATTTGCATCATTGGATCCGCTCTTTCCGCGGCTTCCTGTAAACTTGTTGAATGCAAGTCCCTTTGTGAAGAAAGCGGCACTTCTCTTTTCAAATGCTTCTGCAAACATCGGATCATAAGCAGCACTTACGTCAGAAGAAAGCATTCTTGAATTAGCAAGTGCACGGCGTACCTTCAGTTCAGATTCACCTTCTGTAAGTGCAACAAGCTCTGCAACTGTATTTTCAAAGAAACGAGAATGCATTCCAGTTGCTCCGACGCTTCCGATCTCTTCTTTATCTACTAACAGACAGCATCCTGTACGCTTTGCATTTTCCACATCCAGCATAGCGAACAGAGAAGTAAATGCGCAGACTCTGTCATCCTGTCCATAAGAAAGGATCATGCTGCGGTCAAATCCACAGTCTCTTGCCTTTCCGGCCGGAACAATTTCCAGCTCAGCCGATGCAAAATCCTCTTCTTCGATTCCATAGTTCTCTTTTAAAATATGAAGTACATTAGCCTTGATCGTTTCTTTTTCTTCTTCATCAAGTCCCTCCGCTTTATCAAGTGGACTGTTTCCAATCAGAAGATCCAGCTTTTCTCCTTCGATCACTTCACTTGCTTTCTTTGACATCTGGTTTGCTGCAAGATGAACAAGAAGGTCTGTAATAACAAATACCGGATCAGACTCTTTTTCCCCAATGCTGATCTCTTCTACGCTTCCATCTTTTTTCGCAACAACACCATGAAGTGCCATCGGTCCTGTTACCCACTGGTATTTTTTGATTCCACCATAGTAATGTGTATCCAGATAAGCCATTCCTTCACTTTCATATAATGGATTCTGTTTCACATCAATACGTGGTGAATCGATATGAGCTCCAAGGATATTCATACCGTTTGAAAGCGGTTCTTCGCCCATACGGAACATGGCAAGCATTTTTTCCATGCATACCGCATATACTTTATCTCCTGCTTTCAGGCTCTTTCCTTCTTTCAGAACATCTTTGATATCCTGATATCCTGCTTCTTTCGCCATCTCAACCGCAAGCTTTACGCATTCACGCTCTGTCTTTCCGGCATCCAGGCAGGCTTTGTACTTTTCATTGATTTCATGAAGTTCTTTTTTGGCAGCTTCATCATAAGAGCTCCAGAGATTCTTTTTTTCTTCCATTTCTATACCTCTCTTCAATTCAGTTGGGATTCCCCACAATGCTTTCAGTATAATCCTCTCCCGATAAGAAGTCAATTATTACCCTTTAACTTTACAAGCATTTCCGTCATCGTTTCCTTCAAAACCGGATGCCGTTTATGCGGTGCGATCTCACACATTGGTCCAAGCACAAATTCCCTGTTCTGCATATCGATATGTGGTATACATAAATCATCCTCTTCAATGATCTGATCCCCATAGAAAATGATGTCCAGATCCAGTGTTCTCGGTCCCCATCTGCGGATCCGCTTTCTTCCGGCTTCCTGCTCAATTCGGTGTAACAGCTCCAGAAGCTCATGCGGGGTAAGCAGTGTTTCCATTTTCAGTGCCCCGTTCAGGAATTCATCCTGATCCGTCACGCCATATGGCTCGGTTCCGATCAGTTTCGATACCTTCAGGACTCTGCAAAGTTTTTCATTTTTCAGCTCTTCTACCGCATTCTCAATGTATTTTTTCTTATCACCCATATTCGATCCGAGTGCGATAAACGCTTCATTCCAGCAACGTTCAATCTTCACGGAAACCGTCTCTAGCGGCAGTCCTACCGGTGCCCATGGTTTCTTTACTTCCACCATGACTTTCCGGATCTTCTCATCAAATAATAAAATCTCTTCTGCAAGCTGCTCTGCTACTGCTTCGATCAGCCTGTAATTCTTCTCTTCCATCTTTTCTTTTATCAGATGGGAAATGGTTCCGTAATTCACAGACGCTTCCAAGTCATCCGTTTTTCCCGCCTTGCGTGTATCCACATATAAAATGCAGGAAACCAGAAACTTCTGTCCCAGTCTGTTTTCTTCCGGATACACCCCATGATTTGCAAATATTTCCAGGTTTTCAATTTTTATCTGATCCATCTTTTTCTCCTGCTTACTCTCTTGCCAGAATCACTTCTGTCATCTTGATCGCTCTGCGGTTTTTCTCAGCATCATGAACGCGCACAAATCCATAATGACTCTGTACTGCCATCACGGTTGTGACAAGCGTTCCTTCTTCTCTTTCTGTTACCGGCAGATCCAGTGTCAGACCGATCATGGATTTTCTGGAAGTTCCAAGAAGCATCGGATATCCAAGTCCGTTAAAAAGATCCAGATGCTTCATCACATCCAGGTTCATCTCGTAGGTCTTTCCAAATCCAACCCCCGGATCCAGCATGATCCGGTCATCTTCAATCCCAGCCGCTTTCGCTGTATCTACACACTTCTGCAATTCTGCATACATATCCTTTAGGAAATTCTTGTACACCGCCTCACTTTTTATTATGCATCAGACAGCATGCCGCATCATATTTTTTCACAAGGCCTGCCATCTTTTCATCGTACTGGAATCCCCAGATATCATTCACCAGGTCTGCCCCTGCCTGAAGTGCTGCCTCTGCCACATCACTCTTATAAGTATCAATCGAAACCGGCACATCAAAATTCTTTTTGACAGCCTCGATAACCGGCGCAGTTCTTGTAATTTCTTCTTCTGACGTAATCTGCTGGTGTCCTGGTCTTGTGGACTCTCCTCCGATATCCAGAATATCGGTTCCGCCTTCTAAAAGCTCTTCTGCATGACGCATTGCCGCATCATAACCATTCCACTTTCCCCCGTCCGAAAAAGAATCCGGTGTCACATTCAATATTCCCATAATATAAGTATGTTTTGCTGTGTCAAATTCTTTATTCCCAATTTTCACTTTTGTTTCCTCGTTTTCTACCAGATGATTTTCTGATTCTTCTTTTCTCCGCTCCAGTTACAGTCCTTCTCAGCCGGACACGTATAACACGCACGGGAAATCTTATCTGCATCATAAAGAATTTCTGCAGCTGCCACTTATCTTGCCCTGCATTTTCTGTCTCTTCTGCATTGCCCCGGTGACTTAAAATTGCAAAAAGAATCCTGTCCGACTCCTCCTTTGTAAATCCAGTCTCTTCCAGAATCCTTTTTGCAATTTCAGCACTCGCTATCTCATGGGGAACTCCCGCCTTATATTGCTGCCATTTCCCGATGTCATGAAGTAATGCCGTCGCATAAATCGCTTCTTTTCCAAAGGCATATCCACGCTCCATCGAAAAAATATACATCAGACGTGCCACGTCCAGAAAATGGTTCATATCATGATGGCAGAATATTCTTTCCTTTTCTGCATCTTTATTCTTTATCAGTCCTTCTATAAAAAGAGGATGCTCATATATTTTCCAGATTCTCTGCATCCTCCTCTGCTCTTCCAGTTTTCGTTTTATTTCCATCGCACTAACCTATCATACGGAAAAACATGTTCTGCAGCTTTTCATTTTCTTCAAATGCACCTCTTGTAACAACACTGACCGTCTTGCTTCCCGGCTTCTTGATTCCACGCATGGTCATACACATATGCTCTGCCTCAGCAAGTACCATTACTCCCTTTGGATGAAGATTCTCCATCAGGGCATCCGCGATCTGTGCTGTCATCTGCTCCTGCAGCTGAAGTCTTCTGGCAAACACTTCCACAGTCCGTGCAAGCTTGCTAAGTCCCACTACCTTTCCATCCGGAATATAGGCAATATGAACCTTTCCGTAAAATGGCAGCATATGATGTTCACACATGGAATAAAACGTAATATCTTTTTCCACAACCATCTCATTGTTTTCTGCTGTAAATGTCTTTTTCAGGTGTTCCGCTGCATCCTCATTCATTCCGCCACAGATTTCTTCATACATTCTTGCAATCCGGTCCGGTGTCTCAGCCAGTCCTTCCCTATCCGGATCTTCACCGATTCCTTCCAGTAAAAGACGGATTGCCTGTTCTACTTTTTTATGATCTACCATAATGTTCTCTCTTCCTTTTTTCTTTCAAACACGTTTGTTTCCCGTTCAAGTCTTATCACTTCTCCCAGATAAGATAAGGAACCAAACACCAGAACAACATCTTCTTTCCCACATTCTGCTTTTGCTTTTTCAAGCGCATCTGCAATGTTCTCTGCCGGTTCTGACTGTACGTTCTTGGCCTTTAATACTTCACATAATCTCTCTTTTCCCAGATTCCTCTCCCCATTTGGAAGATCGATCGTATACACCTTTGAAAGATACGGAGCCATGATCTCTGCGATTTGTTCATATTCTTTATCTTTAAAAACCCCATCACACCGACAATCTTTCTGTCCGTCAGATAGGTTCTCACATTTTCCGCAAGTCTTCTTGCGGCATCCCTGTTATGCGCTCCGTCGGCGATCACGGTCGGTTCTTTTTCAAGTACCTGAAACCGTCCAGGCCATGTCACTTTCACAAATCCCTTTCTTACAGCTTCTTCTGGAATCGGAACACCGCTCCTTCTTAACGCATCCACAGCTTCCAATACTGTCGCCGCATTGTCAATCTGATATCTGCCAGCCAGGCGAAGACAGATATCTTTATATTCTCCATAAGAAAAATCTGTCCATCCATCGTTTCTTCAGAAATCACAGCCTTTTTCCCGGATGCGAAACCACAAACCGGCATCCACACTCTCCGGCCTTTTTCTGGAGGATATCGGTCACAGACATCTGCTGTGGCGACGTGACAACTGCCAGACATGATGGTTTTATAATTCCGGCTTTATTTTCTGCTATCTCTTCTAATGTGTTTCCCAGCACTCCGATATGATCCATACTGATCGATGCAAAAATTACTCAAACAGTAGTATCTATTACATTTGTCGCATCAAGCAGCCCACCCATTCCGGCTTCCAGAACGACATAATCACACTGTTTTTCCCTGAAATAGAGAAATGCGATCGCCGTTTCCATCTCGAAAACAGTTACGGTGAGATCCTTTTTTTCTTCTACTTTTTCTGCTGCCTCTTTCACCTGAGATACAAAAGGGGCAGAGCTCGTCCTCCGCCATCCATTGACCATCAACCTGAAATCGTTCCATATATCCCATCACGGTCGGAGAACAGTATCTTCCGGTCCGGTATCCAGCCTGCTGCAGGATACCGGAGAGTCCGGCGAGAATCGATCCTTTTCCATTAGTCCCGGCTATATGTATAAATTTCAAATCTTTCTGCGGATTTCCAAGCTCACCCAATAAGCTCTTTATACTATCTAAGCCAAGTACACTTCCGTATTTCGATACATGATCCAAATATACCCTTGCTTCTTCGTATAACATGATTTAATTTTCCTTTTTGTACTTTTCAGCATATGCTGATATCTGAATATTTTATCATATTCCCTTACTGCTGTACAGTTCTATTTCTTTTTCTTTGGTACAACGTGGATCGCTCCACCCTCTGCTTCTTCCAGGGCTTCTCCGATTCCTTCATTATACGTCGGATGTGCACGCATTCCCTTCAAAAGCTGTGCAACCGTCATTTTGTTTGCGATCGCAGTTACAAATTCACCGATCATGTCTGTGGCTCTTGCACACATCATCTGTGCTCCGAGAATCACATCTGTCTCTTCATCTGCCACGATCTTGATAAATCCTCTTTCTTCTTTTGTAATAAGCGATTTACCATTGGCACTCATGATAAATTTACCAGTCTTCACTTTGATTCCCTGTTCTTTGGCTGCATCTTCGGTAATACCTGCTGATGCGATTTCCGGATCTGTATAAACACATCCCGGAACCACATCCAGATTCACAGAAGGTTCTTTTCCCGCCAGCTGTTCTGCAACAACGATTCCCTGTGCACTTGCTGCATGGGCAAGCTGTGCGCCAAAGATCAGATCACCGATCGCATAGACTCCCGGAATACTGCTTTCGAATTTATCATTTACAAGAACACGTCCTCTTTCCATATCCGGAGCAGCACCTTCTGCAAATAATCCGTCGGTATTCGGGCATCTTCCGACTGCACACAGAACATATTCTGCTTCTACAGTCTGTTCTTTTTCTTTTTCAACGAAAGTACATACACAAGTATCCCCTTCCATATGCACACCCTGTACTGTTGCTGATGTATGGCTTTCTACGCCACGTTTCTTCAGGATCAGTTTCAGGTTTTGTGCGATCTCTTTATCCATATTTGGAACCAGGCGCGGCATTGCTTCAAGAATGGTAACCTTAGATCCAAGTGCGGAATATACGGTTGCAAATTCTACACTGATCACACCACCACCGATGATAACCAGACTCTTTGGAACTTCACTCAGCTTAAAAAGTTCATCACTTGTCAGAACTCTCGGAAGATCCATTTCCCCGGATCGGAAGAATCAGTGGTTTGGAACCAGAAGCCAGAATGACATTCTCTGCTTCGACAAACTGTTCTTCATTTCCTGTAATCTTAACTTTTTTCCCCTCAAAAAGTGTGCCTTTTCCATAATATCTTGTTACGCCGTTTGCCTGCAGAAGCTGTTCTGCTCCCTGAACAAGCTGTCCGGTTGTCTGCTCCTTATATTCCAGTATTTTTTTCAAAATCATAAGTAACATCTGATGCTGAAATTCCGAAACGATCCGCTTCTTTGATTTCACGATATAATGTCGATGCATGAATCATTGCTTTTGCCGGAATACATCCCCTGTTCAGGCATGTTCCGCCGACTTCTCTCTCTTCGATCACTGCGGTCTTCATTCCAAGCTTTGCAGATTTGATTGCTGCCACGTATCCTCCCGGACCGGCTCCAATTACTACTACATCAAACTTCTCACTCATTTTATTTCATCCTCCTACAGTTCCTCGCCCCGAATCCATTCGATAATGTCTTTCATCATCTCTTCTTCCTGTGGATCATCTGACCAGAAAAGCCCCAATTCCGTACAGATACTTTCCTTTCTGTACTTCAATCCTTTCAGATACTTCGGAAGTGTATGTATGAAATTCGGATTCAGTGCATCCGACCATGCAATTGCATCCTTGATCTTTCCTGATTCTACTGCAAACTGAAGTGTAATCCCTCCCCATCCAAAACGGTGGGAAAGCTCATACTGAAAATCAATTTTTCTGCCATAAAGCCAGTTCCATGAAGAGAAAAATTTCTCTCTTTCTGCAATTACTCCGGTATCAAGGTCTTCTAATTTTTTTATCACGTACCTTTAATCCGTATACCTTTTCAAATGACTGTTTAAGTGCCACCTTCAGTTCTTCCATTGTAAGCTCCGGAAGATAATCTCTTAAATTTGTCACTCTGGATTTACTGAATCAACCCCTTTGATTTCAGTTTATCCTTCGATACAGTCAGATATTTGGATAAGGTTTCCATGTTTACTCCTACCATGATCGTGCCATGATGATAGCAATGCTTTTCCTGCTCATAAAACGCATTTCCCGAGAATTTCTTTCCATCGATCAGGATATCGTTACGCCCGGATTTTTCAGCCTTCAATCCAAGGATCTCCATCGCTCCTATGATTACCTGAAGCTGCCGGTTCAGATCATATTCTTCTTTATTGATCAGAAATGTGAAGTTCATATTTCCCAGATCATGGTACACAGCTCCGCCACCTGACAGGCGTCTGGCAAGATGACCACCTTCTTCTTCAAGCTTTGTTGTTCTACATTCTTTCCAAGCATTTTGATTCCGTCCGATAACAACTGTATTCTGATTCTGCCACAGATAAAGAATACATTCTTTATCCTCGCAGTGGAGGAGCAAATACTCTTCCACTGCAAGATTTCTATATGGACTGAACTGATCGCTTTCAATATAAGTAATCTTTTCGATCATAGTTTTTCCCTCGCTTTAAGCTATAACTTATTAGTCCTGCCATTCGTATCGCAGATATGGATGTCTTGCTGCTCCAACCTCATCCATTCTTGTAACCGGTGTTGTAACAGGCGCCTGATGAAGCTGTTCGGCATCTGTTTCTGCGATTTCATACAGTTTGCGTAATACTTCTACTGCTTCATCCAGAGTTTCTTTGGACTCTGTCTCTGTCGGCTCTACCATCAGTGCTTCCTCAACGATCAGCGGGAAGTACATTGTCGGTGGATGGATACCGTTATCAAGAAGTCCTTTTGCAATATCCATTGCAGAAATTCCTGTTTTCTTTTTCAAATCTGCAAGACTCATTACAAATTCATGCATACATACCTCGTCATACGCCATTGTATAAAGGTCTTTCAGTTTGTTCATCATGTAATTTGCATTCAGAACTGCATTCTGGCTCGCTTCCGGAATACCTTCGCGTCCCAGTGTCTTCACATAAGTAAGTGCTTTTACGATGACTGTAAAGTTTCCATAGAAGCTCTTCATCTCACCGATGCTCTGTGGTTCTTTTACAAATTTCAGTTCTTCTTCCCCATCTACTACATAAGACGGAAGGAACGGAACCAGCATGCTCTTGCATCCAACAGGTCCGCTTCCAGGACCACCGCCACCGTGCGGAGTTGAGAATGTTTTGTGAAGATTCAGATGGATCACATCAAATCCCATATCTCCAGGGCGAACAGTTCCCATAACTGCATTTAAATTTGCTCCGTCATAGTAGCAAAGTCCGCCACAGTTATGAACGATCTCCGTGATCTTCAGAATATTCTTATCAAAAAGTCCTACCGTATTTGGATTGGTAAGCATAAGTCCTGCTGTATCCTCTCCGCATACTTCCTGTAATTTTTCAAGATCAACACCACCATCCGGTGCAGATTCAATGCTGACTACCTGGAATCCTGCCATTGCCGCACTTGCCGGGTTGGTTCCATGTGCAGAGTCCGGAACGATAATTTTCTTTCTCTTTTCGTCTCCACGGCTCTTATGATATGCTTTGATCAAAAGGAGCCCTGTAAACTCTCCGTGAGCACCGGCTGCCGGCTGGAATGTCATACGATCCATACCTGTGATCTCGCAGAGAAGATTTTCAGATTCTTTGATGACTTCCAGGCATCCCTGTACCGTATGTGTCGGCTGCAGTGGATGAATCTCTGTGAATCCCGGAAGTGCTGCCATATCTTCATTGATCTTTGGATTATATTTCATTGTACAAGATCCGAGTGGATAAAAACCATCATTCACACCATGTGATTTCTTTGCAAGTTCTGTATAATGTCTGCTCAGTTCAATTTCAGAAAGCTCTGGCAGATGAAGTTTTTTCTCTCTTTTATCTTTTTCCTGTGGAAGTGTTACTTCTACATCGCATTCTGGCAGTAAATCGCAACCTCTTCCAGGTCTGCTTTTTTCAAATATTAACATTACTGCACCTCCTTCAGAATCTGAACAACTGCGTCCATCTCTTCTTTGGTATTCACTTCTGTACAGCACCACAGAATTCTGTGTTCGTCAAGCGGAAATCCTCCAAGGATTCCTTTTTCCTCAAGTGCTGCAAGTGCTTTTACGGCCGGAGTATCTGATACAGTTACGAATTCATGGAAAAATTCTCCTTTGTTCTCGGTCTGGTATCCAACTTTTGCAAGTTCTGCTGAAAGATAATGTGCTTTTGAGGTTGAAAGTGTTGCTGCTTTCCTAATCCCTTCATTGCCCATTGTTGCCAGATAAACGCCTACTGCAAGTGCGCAGAGTGCCTGGTTTGAGCAGATATTGCTGGATGCTTTTTCACGACGGATATGCTGTTCTCTTGCCTGAAGAGTAAGTACATAACCTTTCTTTCCATTGTGGTCTTCTGTCTGTCCAACGATACGTCCCGGAAGATTTCTCATCATCTTCTGTGTTGCAGCCACAAATCCAAGATATGGCCCGCCGAATGCAATAGAAAGTCCAAGTGGCTGTCCTTCGCCAACTGCCACATCAGCTCCATATTCTGCCGGTGTCTTTACTACACCGAGAGAAATCGGATTGACATTCATCACATATTTCGCACCAGCTCCATGTGCGATCTCACCAATCTCGGCTGCTTCTTCCAGATTACCGTAATAGTTCGGATGTTGGATCAGTACACATGCTGTCTGTGCATCTACATGTTCTTTCAGATATTCAATATCTGTAAGTCCGTCTTTTTCCGGAATTACTTCTATTTCCATTTCATTACCGAAGCAGTATGTTTTGATTGTTTCAAGAACATATGGATTCACGGTAGCTGAAACAAGTGCTTTGCTGCGTTTTTCTGTCGCGGCACATTGCCACACCTTCTGCGGATGCTTCTGCACCATCATATACGCAGGCATTGGAAATATCCATTCCTGTCAGATCACAGATCATGGTCTGATATTCAAAGATCGACTGCAGGATTCCCTGGCTGATCTCTGCCTGATAAGGAGTATATGCAGTTAATAAATTTTCTTTTGAAATCACGCTCTTTACTGTTGCCGGAATAAAATGCCGGTAAGCGCCTGCGCCGCGGAAAATCGTCTTAAAGACCTGATTCTTTGCAGCAATATTTTCCATATCACGGCGTACTTCTAATTCTGTTTTTCCTTCCGGAATATTAAGACCGCCCTGGATCTTTACTTCTGCCGGAATGTGTGCGAACAGATCATCCATTGTCTGAAACCCGATTTCTTTCAGCATTTCCTGACGCTGTTCTTTTGTATTCGGTACATAGCTTCCCATAAATGGTCCACCGCCTTTCCCTGATTATTCTTCGCTTGCTACAAATGCCTCATATTCTTCTGCTGAAAGAAGTTCCTCTGTTCCCGATACATCTTTTACTTTGATGAACCATGCATCATACGGAGCGCCATTGATCTTTTCTGGTGCGTCAAGAAGTTCTTCGTTGATTTCTTCAACTTCTCCTGTTACCGGTGAGTATACATCTGATACCGCTTTTACAGATTCAACATCTCCAAATACTTCTCCGGCTTCTACACTGTCTCCAGCTTCCGGAAGATTTACGAATACGAGATCACCGAGTGCTGACTGTGCATAATCCGTAAGTCCAATTGTCCAGACTCCTCCTTCTTCTTTTACCCATTCGTGTGATTTTGTATATTTTAATTCTGCTCTTACTTCCATGATTTTAATCTCCTTTTCTTTTCAACTGCCGGTCGCCTTTTCCAAACACTCTCTATCGCTTTTTTCTGCGACCGGACTGTTAATCTATTTTCGTTATTATTTTCTTGTAACTGTTCAGAGCCAACCTCCAAAATGCTACGCATTTCGTCGGTGTGGCGTATCCGCCAAATAAAATTTCAAAAACAGTCTTAAAAATGCAAGCATTTTACACCTGTTTTATGAAATTTTGCTTGGCTCTGAACAGTTACATTTTCTTTTATTTTGCTCTCTTATAGAACGGAAGCTGCACAACTTCTGCTTCCACTCTTCTTCCACGTACATCTGCTTCTACCTTATCGCCAATTGCTACGCTTCCGGCATCAACAAGTGCCATGGCGATCGGATATCCAAGATAAGGGCAATGCGTTCCGGATGTTGTATGTCCGATCTTCTGATCTCCAGCATACAGATCCTGATGTTCACGGATGATTCCTCTTCCTGTTACTTTAAGACCAATTCTTTCGATCTTTGGTGTTCCTCTGTCTTCTATGGCTTTCTTTCCGATGAATTCGTCTTTCTTCATCTTAACACCGAAGTTCAGCCCTGTTTCAAGAGGTGATACTTCATCATCCATCTCATGTCCGTAAAGAGGCATTGCAGCTTCCATGCGAAGTGTATCACGAGCACCAAGTCCACAAGGGATTAGTCCCTCTTCTTTTCCTGCTTCAAGAAGTGTCTCCCACATCTTTTCTGCCAGCTCACTTGCCAGGTAGATCTCTACACCATCTTCACCGGTATATCCTGTCTTGGATACGATGCAAGGCATTCCGGCAACTTCTGCGCCAAATACTGCATGATAATATTTCTTTGGAATATTTTCTTCTGTTGTAAGTTTTCTTAAGATTTCCATCGTCTTCGGTCCCTGAAGAGCGATCTGTCCATACTGGTCGGATACATCTGTAAATGTAACCTCTCCTGACTGATGTGCGAGCATCCACTGATAATCCTTATCCTTGTTTGCTGCATTTACAACGATAAAATAGTGATCATCTGATCTTTTGTATACGATCAGGTCATCTACAGTTCCACCGTTCTCGTTACACATCGGGCTGTATCTTGCCTGTCCGTCTACCATATTTGTAAAATCGTTTGTAAGGATGTGCTGCAGATTGACAAGAGCATCTTTTCCTTCACAAAGGATTTCGCCCATATGAGATACATCAAAAAGTCCTGCCTGTGTACGTACTGCCATATGCTCTTTGATCACGCCTGTCTCATACTGAACCGGAAGAAGGTATCCGGCAAACGGCACGATCTTTCCACCTGCTTTTACATGAGCGTCATAAAGGGGTGTTTTTAATTCCATTATTTTTTTCTCCTGTTATTCATAAAGTGGATATTTATCGCAGATCTTTGTAACTTCGGCACGGATTTCATCTGCTTTGGTATCAAAGTCTGTAATCGTCATCTTGATCAGTTTTGCGATGGTCTTCATATCTTCTTCTTTCAGACCTCTTGTTGTAACAGCCGGTGTTCCGATACGAACTCCACTGGTCACAAACGGGCTTGCAGGATCATTCGGAACTGCATTCTTATTAACTGTGATGTAAACTTCATCCAGTCTGTTCTGAAGTTCTTTTCCTGTGATGTTCATGTTTTGAAGATCTACCAGAATCAGATGGTTGTCTGTTCCACCGCTGACAAGGTTGAATCCTTCTTCAACCATGGCTTCTGCAAGTGCTTTTGCATTCTTGACAACCTGTTCCTGATAGGTTTTGAATTCCGGTTTTAATGCTTCTCCGAAGCATACAGCTTTTGCTGCGATAATGTGCATCAGAGGTCCGCCCTGTGTTCCCGGGAAGATTGCTTTGTTGATCGCTTTTGCATATTCTTCTTTGCACATGATCATTCCACCACGAGGCCCTCTGAGTGTCTTATGTGTTGTTGTTGTAACTACATCAGCATAAGGAACCGGGCTCTGGTGAAGTCCTGCTGCAACAAGACCTGCAATGTGTGCCATATCTACGAAAAGATAAGCTCCAACTTCTTTTGCGATATCTGCAAAAATATCAAAACGGATCTCTCTTGGATAAGCCGAAGCTCCTGCTACGATCATCTTTGGTTTGCATTCACGTGCAAGCTTTCTGATTGCATCGTAATCCAGAACACCGTCATCATTGACATTGTAAGGTACGAAATTGTAAAGGATACCGGAAAGGTTTACCGGTGAACCATGTGTAAGATGTCCGCCGTGTGCCAGGTTCAGTCCCATAACTGTATCACCTGGTTTGATCAGCGCCTGATATACAGCTGTATTCGCATTTGCTCCTGAATGCGGCTGTACACATACATGGTCACATCCGAATAATTTCTTTGCACGTTCAATTGCAAGATTTTCAAGAATATCTACATCCTCGCATCCGCCATAATAACGTTTTCCCGGATAACCTTCTGCATACTTGTTTGTCGGTACAGTTCCCATCGCAAGCATAACTGCCGGGCTTACGATATTCTCTGATGCGATCAGTTCAAGGTTTCTACGCTGACGGCCAAGTTCTAACTGCAGCGCTTTCCCTACTTCTTCATCACATTCAGTAATGTAATTTGTTACATCTTCAATTCTGTTCATTCTCTTTTACCTCCTTAGAACCAGCTACCTGGTCTTTTTTGCTCCCTTTCCGGTGTGTTTGATTCAGAATCTTATCGTTTATATCTGTATTTTTCTGAATATTCCCTTTTTTAAGGTACAAAAAAAAAGGCAAAAAAGTTTTCGTCATTGAAATCTTTTTTGTCTGCCTCTGTCCGTTCACCTGAAAGATCACCCAGACTTTTTGCGCTATATAGTCCAGACTACTTCTTCGGTACAATACATATATATTGTTCTCCAGAGTGTTGTCCAGACCCGTTCCTTTTGCCTGAGAGTTCTGCTTGCCCCTTCGGCTCCAGTCTATCATTCCATGTGTCGCGTATCACATGATAGTGGTATCTCACAAGTCCTTCCTTCAACTTAACCTCAGAATACAGCTGTCTGACAATAAAGTCAAGCGTTAAATATTTTTCTTACTTGTTAGAATTCTATCAGTGATTATTGTTAAATATCTGACACCGTGTTTACAGCCTTTACACCAGTTTTACATGCCTTTTTTCTCAGTAAATAAAAACTATTCTGTACTTGCGTTTTTACTACTATCATTACTGCTGTCCGTACTTGTGTCTGTACTACTAACTAATCTTGACTTAGGAATTTCGATATTCTCCTTCTTGTATGCATCCAGTACAGCCTCCTTGATACATTTTGCATATGCTTTCGCACCTGCCGAGAGCAAATGTGTATCGTCTGCATCAAAATACTCATCATGACTCTTGCTTGCAGCATACCAGTCGATCAGATATGTATGATCATTTTCTTCTACGAATTTTTTTATCTTGCTGTTGCTTTCCTCTTCGAACGTATCATGCGGAATTCGGACTGTTGTCAGAAACAATGGCATATCCTTCCCTATCTTCTCCCGAATATCTTCAAGTTCACCATTGATCGGACTGTTCGAAAGTGATGCAAATATGACGCCTTCTCCCTCCCATTTCTTTTCGTCAATGTAGGAATCAAGAACTTGTTTACCAAGTGATGTGATCCGTCCGATTTTAGTATCACTGACACTGTTTGGAAAATATTTTTATAAAAATCATCTGTTACATCAACTGCAATAGAATCCCCGATGAGCAGGAGATTTAAACCTTCCATAATCTCATCATCCGTCAGATCAGCCGTACAGATGGTATCTTCACTCTCTGAACCATTCGCTTTCTGCTTTGCAAGTTGTTCTTCCGTCATCTTACCGGTCTCTTTTGCCTTTGCCTCACGTTTTTGTAATGTATCCAATGCATTTTTCTTCGGCACAAATATCATGCAAAGTATCAGTGACACGGTCAGTACAAATGTGCCTGCCATTACCTTTAAACTTCTTCTTGCCACCTGTATCTGGCGCTTCTTCTCCTGCCTGGATTTCGGTCTGCTTCTTAAAATATTCAAATATTCTCCAATAATACCATGGCGGATCGGTGTCTCAATAAAACGATAAGAAAGCTCTGCCAGGACAACACTTAATACAATCTCAATCAATGTAATCCACCAGGATGCCTTTATCCCCTTACTGATTAACAAAATGATTGGATAATGCCACAGATATATGCTGTATGAACGATCCCCCATCCATTTCAAGACTGGGTTACTTAAGAATCTGCTAAGCCAGGTCTTTCGTCCTGATACTGCATAGACCTCAATACGGTCAGAATTGTTCCAAAAAATTGTCCTCCTCTGTACCAGAAATTACTGGAACCATTGATTGCTATCGTCATCACGAGCAACACTGCAAAAGACACACTGCCCAAAACCATATTGACACTAGCTGAAAGTCTTCTTGGAACCATCCGGTACTCCCACAGAATTGCAAGTAATGCACCGAATAAAAGGGAAAATGCTCTCGTGTCTGTCCCATAATATACCCGGCTGGCATCCTGCTGTGGATCAAATAATACAATCATCAAAATTACTGAGATCAGCGCCAGCAGCAACGTTACTCCTGCAAACAAAAGACCTCTATTTGCCCGTCCCTCTCCTCTGCTTTTTACTAACTTATAGATTCCCAGAAGAATCAATGGATATATCAGATAAAATTGTGTCTCAATCGCCAGTGACCAACAATGCGTAAATGGTGACGGTACTCCGGCCGCTTCAAAGTAAGATATCTTATTAAAAATCTGCCACCAGTTATTAAATCCCAGAACAGATGCCAGGAAATCCTTACAGCCCTTTGTAAAAATAATCCTGTTTACGACTGCGCTGACAAATATTATAACAACTGCCATTGACATAACTGCAGGAACAAGACGCCTGATACGCCTCAGCCAAAAGTTCTTCAAATCTATTGTTCCTTCTTCTTCTACTTCGGAAATCAGTATGCCTGATAATTAAATATCCTGAT
>ENA-OQBD01000627-OQBD01000627.1-human-gut-metagenome-genome-assembly--contig:-NODE-627-length-18528-cov-2.413945_pt1 | contig 18528 bp, 14 predicted proteins | sample MGYA00242742_ERZ504543 | MGnify/ENA primary metagenome ERZ504543 (study PRJEB26092, sample SAMD00036239) | human gut metagenome | host: Homo sapiens | study: EMG produced TPA metagenomics assembly of...
CCATCATGACCAGTTCCTGGAACTTTTCCATCACTTGTCCATTTCCCTTGTCACCTGATTGCCCACCTTGTCCTTTTGTAGATGAGCCACCATTTCCACCATTGCCACCGTTAGGTTTCTTATCTCCGTCTAGAATGATATCGCCGGTTCCGTTGATTCCGTTTCCACCGTTTCCTCCAGTTCCACCTGTTCCATCATTTGTGTTTCCGCCATTTCCGCCGTTTCCACCACTTTGATTTCTCCACCAGTGATTGTACCTGGATTCTTACCGTTGTCTACTCCTGTTACCTCCGTTGCCTCCAGTTCCTTCCGTTTCCCTTATCAGTAGTCTCCACCAGAGCCACCGTTTCCTCCGTTGATATTTCCGCCTGAGATTTCAGTATCCTTAGAGCCTGTTATACCGCTACCACCAGTTCCGCCATTTCCGCCGTTGCCTTCGCTTGAGCTTCCACCGTTTCCTGCGTTACCACCAGTAACTTCTCCATCTTGATTGTGACGTTTTGTTGTCGCTGTCGATTCCGTTTCCACCGTTTCCTCCAGTGCCACCATTTCCTTTATCATTGTCAGCACCGCTTCCACCGTTTCCACCGATAATCGTTCCGCCATTGATGATCGTATCGATATTTCCTTTGATACCTGATCCACCGTTTCCGCCGTTTCCGTCTTCTCCGGTAGCTCCGTTACCACCAATAACTTTTACTGGTTTTTCTACATCAACTGTAGGTGTTGAAGATTCTTTATTTCCTTTGATACCTGCCGCACCATCTGGATATTTATTTGATCCATTACCACCTGCAATTGTTCCAGTTCCATCTTTTGATGTATCTTTGATAACCAGGTTTGTTCCATTACCTTTTGATGAGTCATCTTTAACGAAATCCAGTCCTGGTTTGGCTGGTTCTTTATCTGTTGCATCATTACCTTTGATGGTATTACCGTTAAGGTCAACAGTTACATCTCCCCATGTATCAGGAACTGTTACTGTACTATTAATGTCATCTTTTAAGATAACTTTGTAGTTTCCATCTTCTCCTACAACCACATCCACTTTAGAGTTTTCAGCTTTTCATTAAGCCCTTCACCAGTAACTTTGGCTTTATCTTTTTCATCTTCTCTAAAGCTGTTTGCAATATCTTCTGCATCTACTGCAGATGTACCTGTTTTTACTGAACCACTTTCTTCACTTGTGATTGTGTAGTCTTTTCCTTTTTCCAAGTCCTACAAATGTCACTTTTCCATTGGCATCTGTTGTTCCCTTAACAGGTTGTCCATTTTTATCTAATGCAGGTGTTCCATCAGGATTCTTAACTGTATATTCCGTATTTGGTTCACCTTTGATCGTTACAGTATAAGCTGTTTTACCAGTAACTGCCGGTGTCATATCTTGTACATTAACTTTAACAGTTACATTTTGCATCTTCTGCTTCAAAAGTAAGTTCATAAGTCCCTGCCTTTTGTTGCCTTTTTGAAGATCAGCAAGTCCTTTTACTGTAATATTCTCTTTATCAACCATCGTTCCCTTTACTGCTGATGGCTTCTGCTTCCGCTCTGTCCTTTTGCATTATCAGCCGTTAAGGTTTTTAACGTTATCGACATGGATCGTAAATCCATTAGCACCAATAATTGCATTCAAGCCAGTCTGGTTATCCTTTTGATTCACCCTTGTCTACACCGTTTTTTGAAATAAGCCTTTTAATACAGTATCATAAATAAGCCTTTTAGCAGTTTTTCGGTCGTGAGGTTATTATGGCTTTGACAGATACTTTGTTTTATTTAGGGGTATCATTACAGGGCATCACAAATAATGTATATTTAATATAATTGTTTGTGGTTGTTGTTATTTGTTGTTGGATTGACCGATTAAGTAGCTAATAGTATTGGTTGCAAGTTTTGTAAGATTATTATGCATACTATTACTTTCCTCATTGGAGTTTTTCCACTCAAAAGACGGGTCTCCAATAACGATGGCTTTTCCACTATTCTCGCGTGACGGAAATTCTGCAACACGAATAGTTGTATCACTGTTACCACTGTCTGAACCTAATTGAATACCTCCCGTTGCGGTTTGCCATGCATTTATATCATCATATTTTTCTGTTTCATCATTAATATTCCATTGAAGAACCCGATTACTGTTTTTATAACCGGCATCTTCTGCATGTAATGGGAGCCAATGTTCATTGAACGTAATATTGTTAAATATTGGATGATAGATATTGTTACAATAAAGACTCTTATTAAAGTCTACATTTTCATTTCCGCCCCAGTTATTCTTAGGGTATGACCCATTTTGGGAAATTCCCCATTTACCGATAAAACGAGCGGCATCACGTGATGCTAATATATTTCCACCTGTTTGAAAATATGATTTAATAGCTTCGTTGGCATTATCTACTATTGCATCATTATTTGTATTTGCCTCAGTCCAATCAAAGTGTGCCCAAATCATTTTGTATCCATCAAGATTGATATTATTTTCAGTGATTTGGTTGATGCTGATGTATTCAGAGTTTTCAATGTTGTGTATCATCCATGTTGCAGCAGCTTTTGCCTCCTCTGTTAGTTCTTCCATATTATCTGCAATACCGATAAAAGCTTTCTTACCCGGTTCATTTTCATTCCATCCCTCTATTGTATTATTATCAAGAGTAATGGTAGCATGGATTTTACCGTTCCTTACTTCTGCATTAATGGTATATGAGTTATTCGGTTCGAACTTATTACCGAACAGAGTGAATGATGTCTTTAGATTATCATCCTCATTCCCAATTCGTAAGTCGAGAGATTCGGCATTTTGAGGGTAGATGATACGGACTATTTCCATTTCTGTACCACTCGCTGTAGAACTTAAGTTCCCAAGTGACCAGTCATTTTCTACATTACCATTGGCGCTTGCGATACCGGATTTTATATTAAATGTACCTTTGTGTATCAAACCGCCTAATATAATACTTCTGTTTTCTATTGGTGTGGCATCGGTTACTTTAATCTTCAGTCGGATACGTTGCCATTTTGATGTTGTAAAAAGTTAAAGTTTCATTTTCTGATTTGCAATTCCCCTCAAATATACTTTCCTTTAAAGAAGCAAATAGAAAATCATCTTCTTTTGTTCTTCTTCCGTAGTAGCTGTGTTGGCTTCGATAAACGCCATCTTTGTTATCAGTATACGGATAATATGCTGTGAAAATCATGTCATTCTCTGATGTATAGGCTATTTCTTCCTGTTCTGTTTCAACCAATGAGAATGCATGTAGACGCTCCGGCTTATATCCGCTTTGTACTGTATGTTTGTATACTTAGGAGTGGATACTGTTCCTGCTATTTCGGAAGCCGATATACCTACAAGGTCACCTGCTTCCCACTCGCTGCTTGTCGTTACGCGAGTAGTGATACCTGCTGAGAAGTTCACCACTGCGGGGTGTGCCAGCTGTTTACCCTCATCTTCGCTGAGGATATTGTCTTCATCGTCATTGCTGCATGCCGTAAAGGTCAATGTTAGCGTTGTAAAGGCCAACATTAAAAGTGTAAAGGTCAACTTTAGAGAGCTAAAGGTCAACTTTGATAAAATAAGAGTAGATAGTTTTGTTTTCATGATATTTGTTCTTTTTAGTATTAGTATTCTTTTGTTCTCTGTTAATAGTAGCTCACTTTTATGTTGCTCACTTGTATACTGCCCTCATAAGAGTCTAATGACCAGCAATTCTTTTGTATCCCGTAAATCCGGTTGGTATATGCTACGTTATCATTGATGTATACAGTACATACGGAATTGTCCGTGCAGATAGTGACATGATAAATGTTATCGGCAGGAACGGGAAACTTGTAGCCGTCTATTCCTGCGATGAACCCTATACCTTCCTTTCCTTTCTGCTCGAAGTTGATTTTGCGGTTACTGTTGTTATTTTCCGGATTGATGATAAGGGAGTAGTATTTCTTGGAGTCTGTGCCACGTGCCAGGGAAATGCCGAATATATCTTCGCTGCTTGAGGCTGTTACGGTAAATGTAAGTTTGTTATGTATGTTCAGGCGGTTGAATAGTACGTAAGCATCACCACTGAGCGTGTAGTTGTCGTTACTTTCGGCTACACCGGTTTCACTTTGTGCCATTACTTTTAAGGTGGTATTGTTAGTGTATTTGTTCAAAATTCCATCTACGGAACCTAATGAGAGCGTGCCGTCTTCATGCTGGATAATCTTATGCATCACAAGATTACCCGCCCACTCAGGTTCGGCAGGAGCAGCACCGACAGCCGTATTGTCATTACCGGCACGGGTGGGACACCAACCCCAAATGTAACGGTCTGTTCCGTTGCTTGCCGTTTTTTCCGGCATAGAAAGCACGTGAGTCGAGTACACCCTCTTTATTGTCGGGAAAAGTGGGGGCTGCGGTCATTTGTTTCAGTTCTTCCAGTGTGCTGCCTTTGAAGTAGCATACTTTACGTGATACCGCATTTTGGTCGGAATACACGAGGTACCACCAGTCTCCCATTTTGAATACATCTGCACATTCGTAGAACCGGTCAGCACCCCAGTGCATCGGCATAAATACGCCTGAATGTTTCCATGCTTTCAAATCGGTGGAAGTGTATTCGGCGAGTACTCCTATACCATCCTTTTTAGTGGATACGATCATGTGATATTTGCCACTTTCGCTCTCGAAGATGAAGGGGTCGCGGAAGTCTTTCCGGCTGTAACCGTCATTGCTACCGAGCAAGAAGAAAGTACGATCTTTGTTCCACGTCTTGAAATCGGTAGAAGTGGCCCGCATCACAACTTCAGTGTCAGCTGTGTGTCCGGTATAATAGGTATAATATACTTTATTGGTTTCATCATAGAATATACAACCAGTACCTAAGGCCGCATCGGGTTCATCTTCCGTTCCAGTGGGGATAAGTTCACCCAATGAGGTGTAACTTCCTCCGTTTTTGGTGCTTACCGCCCAAAAAGGGTGGTAAGTGGTTTGATTGGGACGGTACTCCTGTAAGTACATTATCTTGAAGTCGCCGGCTTGCGGGTCATAGAAAGGCATGGGGTCACCTACGTAACCCAGTTGCGGTTTGTAGTAAGTGCCAAACATATTTTCATCGGTCGGCTTAAAATAAGTGGCAGTGTTGTCCCAATCCTTTTGGGTGAGTATGGGAGCGTTATCGTCGTTGCAACTACTGAGGGCTATACTCAGCAGTGCGGTGTATGCAAGTGTGTGTATCATTGTTTTCATTATATGTCAGTCTTTATTTACCGGTTAGATAATTGATTACATTTTTGGTGAGCTTGGCTACATTGCCGTGGTATGGGTCTTTGGATGTGTCGATGCCTTCCGAATACCAGTCGTAGCAGCCGGAACCGATGCAGAAGACACCGCCCTTGCTACCGTTGGCCGGATATTCCCAAACCACGATAGCTCCGTCGCCACCGTAACCTAAGGCTTGGCCACCATGTTTCCGAGACCAGTCGGCCTCATCGTTGTAATCTCCCCAAGGATTCACTTCATCTTGCGAGCGTAAATGCCATTGAGCAGTAGTGTTGGTGATTCCGTAGCCCTTACTGCAGGTATATACGGAATTACCCTCGTGTATACCTTGATAAGCAGGGTGACTTTTATGTCCTTGTATAAAGAAACTCCAAGGCTCTGCGGTTATTTCAGGATCAGTTTCTGTACGCCCGAGCCAGCAATTGTTGGGATTCTTATTGTCTTTGGTTGCTCCTATATTGACAGCGTAGAAAGTAGCATAGCGTGTCAGCAGCAGGTTCATACCTTGGTCATAGCGTGCTTTAATCATGCTGGCAGCAGATAAGGCAGCTGGAGCAGCCGTTTCGAACTTGTTCATATCATCAATGGTAGTGTCTGCATGGAAGTGCCACCACAGCGTCTTACACTCACTTAGATCCGCATTACCAGTCGCTATGTCGCTGAAAGAAACATACTGTGCATCTTTCACATTGAACAGCATCCACGTTGCTGCTTCTTTCTCTTCGGGGTTCAGTCCCTCTATAGTGGAAGCGAGGCCGGCATAAATAGCTGCCGGTTTGCCTGTGGGTGTGAGTACTTTTACGGTATAGACAGCTGATGCCATATTGTTGGACACGATGAAGTCTACCGGGCGGCTGAAATCCATGGCGATTCCGCCGGCAGGAGCTACGACGGCTCCTTCGGTGGCGGTATAGGTGGGAACGAGCTTCGTTATATCGGCGGAAGCCGGTACTTGAACCAGAATATTCTGGTTTTGCTGGTCGATGATACCGCTATACATATCGTTCAGTTGGAATGTCAGAATCCTCGCTTCATCGTATCTCGTTTTGATGACGTATTGTTGGAATACGTTGCCATTGGATACTTTTATAGTCTGTGTCATGTTCAGATTCAATACATCTCCTCGCTTGAGGGTAGCCTCGGCACCTACCGGTAGTTGTATGTCGGTTACTGTCATTGCTGCCATATCGTAGTCTTCCGGCAGGGTGATGGTGATAGTCTCTTTTTGTTGGTCGATGGTGCCGGAGTAGTTGTCCAGCGCAAAGGATTTGATGGCGGTGTCTTCGTTCAGTCTTAGCGCGCTATTGTTATCATCGCTGCATCCGACAGTCAATAATAGGGTGATTGTGAGGAAAGACAGGTTAAATATATTCAGGATTGATTTCATTCTTTTATGTTTTTGAAGGTAAACGATGTTTCTATTCCCGTAGAGGAATTACCAGTTACCGCAGTTCTGTACATATTTTCCATTGCTGGCACTGATTTGTGCAAACGGTACGGGTAGATATTCGTTTTTGTTTTTGGTAAACGAAGCGTTGGAGTAGATACTACAGTCGGCTGCTTCTTCTGCATAGTACTTGTTTAGAACTTCGGCTGCTTCACCCCACCTCACAAGGTCGAAGAAACGGTCGCACTCCATGGCAAGTTCCACACGGCGCTCGAATTTCATCATTTTCAAGGCATCGGCTTGGCTGTATGTACCGTTGTAAGGCTCTACTTTAATCTTTACGCCATAGTCTTCGGCATAATTCTTTATCACACTGGTGCTTGCAGTAACGCTTTGACCGGCACGGTTACGTACTTCGTTGATTAGGCTTACGGCTTCTTCAATCCGACCATCGTTCAATTGAATTAGAGCCTCGGCGCGCATCAGCAATACATCGGCATAGCGCAGTACGATATGATTCATAGGCGTGCCCCAATAACTTCCTTTCACCAGATAACCGCCATCGGGGTCTACATTTTGTTTCAGGGTAACGTTATAGCCATACAGACCGCCGCTACGGCTCCAAGTGTTGTCTTTCTTCATCATATACTTGGTGTTGAATTCGTAAGGCAGTTCCGGTATACCTACCGTAAGGAACAAACGCGGGTCGGCGTTATCTTCGGTCTTGTCGTAGTTCTTGGTGTTGAAGCTGTCGAACAGCGGATGTCCGTCAGCATCGGTACGGAAAGCGTTTACTAAGTTCTGACTGGGTTTGTAGAAGTCAGTACCGCCATCTGTCACCCCCGGAATATTAGGTACTATCAGACCGTTTGACCAATTACAGTTACCATTCTTTGTTCCGTCGTTCATGGAGTATTGCATGGCCCATAGGGATTCCACACCATTCTCATATTCCGGTTCAGGGCGGAAATTATTGTGAAAATCCGGTTCCAGACCATATCCGCCTGCGTTCATGATGCTCTTGTCCGTATATTTCACCACTTGAAGAAGGTCTTCCGCATTAATGGAAGTTACTTCGTTGGTGGCATCATTATCTTGGCGGTATGCTTTGTACAGATACGTTTTTGCCAGATACGCTGCGGCAGCAGCCCGGGGTGGGACGCCCTTTATCTTCTTGGGTAACAGGCAAGTGTCCGTAGGCAAACTCGAAATCCTCGGCTATTTCCGCCCAGCTCTCATCGTTGGTATAGATATCGTTAGACAGATTATTATAACCTTCCTGGTCCAGCGTCTCATCATTGGCAATGACTATCTTCTTGAAAAGCTGCTTTAGCAGGAAATGTCCGTGTCCGCGCAGAAAACGCATTTCCGAATACGTTGCTGCTTTTTCCCGGGGTAGGGTGGGCTTCAATCCATTCCGGTTCAGAGATTTTTAAAGCCATGTTTACGCGTGAAATGCTGTTGTATAAACCGTTGCCAGATGTCGCTGATATTCCATGCGGTAGTCATGATGCCTTGAGAGATTTCTAACGCATGGAACACATCGCCGTCTTCCGTACCGTTACCGCCCTTGTAAGCGTCGTCCGAGCGGACATCGTAGTTCCATAAAGAGAAAGAGGAGTTGATATCCTCGGCGCTGATCCATACGGCGTATGCCGAAATTACCAGGTTGTCTATATAAACAGGGTCTTGCAGTTGTTCTTCATCCACACTTCCCTGCGGTGTCTGGCTTTCCAGGAAGTCTGAGCATCCGGTGCATATCCATGCGAGTCCAAAGATAAGAGTATATACTAAATTTTCATGGTTTTTCTATTTGTTGTTCGTTGTATTAAAAGCTGACGTTCACGCCAAAAGTGATGTTCAAAGGAATAGGATAGCCGTAGTTCACGTTTTCCGGGTCTACTCCGGTGAAATCTTTGCTCTTGATGGTGAGCAGATTTTGTGCACTGAGGTAGAAGCGCAGACGCTCCATGCGGATTTTCTCTGTCCATGCTTTCGGTACGTTGTAGCCTACTTGCAGATTGCGTAGTTTCAGGAAGGAGCCGTTCTCCACATAATAGGTAGATACGCGTTTTTCGTTGTTACTGTCGTTACGTGCAAGTGCCGGAATGTCGGAACCTGGATTGGCGGGCGACCAGGCATCGAGTACGCGTTTGCCTTTGTTCAGGAAGCCGATGTTGAGTCCGCTCCACAAGTCGGTTTCTTTCTTTAAATCACTGATGATGTCTACTCCTTGTACGCCTTGCCAAAACATGGTAAGATCGAAGTTCTTATATTCCAAATAGATATTGATACCGTAGCTGAAGGCAGGTGTAGGGTCGAATATCCATTGCTGGTCTTTTTCGTTGATGATACCGTTGCTGTCCAGATCACGCCAGCGGATACGTCCCAAACCTGCACCTTCCTGAGTGGCGTGGTTGTCGATTTCTTCCTGTGACTTGAAAAGACCGTCGGCTACGTAGCCTACCTGTGCTCCGTTGGGGTGTCCTATCACACTTTCCACGCCGTTTCCGCCGAAAGTGCCGTTGGCTGCTACCGTAGCAGGCAAGGCAGTGATTTTGTTGCGGTAAGAGGAGAGGTTGGCATTGATGTCGTATTTCAGTCCGAATTTTGTACTGTTGCGGTAGCCTAAATTCAGTTCAAAACCCTTGTTTTCCATTTCACCGGCATTAATCCATTGCTTACTTCCTTCACCCATGGTGGCAATGCCTGCCATTTGTACCAAAATGTCGGTTGTCTTTTTATAGTACCAATCGAACGAACCGTAAAGTGTTTGGGCGAAAAGGGAAAAGTCGAAACCGAGGTCGGTTTGTGTGGTGGTTTCCCACTTGATACCGTTATTGCCGAGCTGGTCACGTTTGAAACCGGATTGGAGAATGCTTCCGCCATTGCTTCCCGTGATGTCGTAGGAAGTTCCGTAACTTCCGCCGCCGCTTTCTGTTCCGGCATAGTTGGGTACATAAATTGTATAACGGGCGTTGTTGCTGATTTCCTGATTACCGGTCTGTCCCCAGGATGCGCGTATTTTCAAATCGTCCAGCCATTTGATGTCTTTCATGAATTCTTCCTGACTAAGACGCCAGCCGGCAGAAACCGATGGGAAGGTAGCATAGCGGTTATCCTTGCCAAAGCGTGAAGAGCCGTCACGACGTACGGTAAGCGACAGCAGATATTTGTCGTTATATGTATAGTTCAACTTTCCGAAGAAAGAAACGAGTGAGTAGCCTTCGCCTGCACCATAGGACTGTGCCGTGCCTACACCTGCATCCGGCCACATATAGTCGGGTGTGAGGATGGAAAAGTTTTCTTTGTAACCAGAGAAATGTATATCGTCTTCACGATTCAGTTCCATACCCAGCATTACGTCTCCGCGGTGTTTGCCAACTTCCATATTATAAGTGGCGATGGCATTCCACATCCATTTGGTCCAATGCTCTTGCTTTGCTTCTATGGCATTCTTGTCGTTAGCTACATTGCCTTCCGTGATGGGATAGGTAAAGATACGTTGTTGTTTTTGTGAGTAGTCTATGCCAAAAGTAGAGCGGAGATTGAAGTTCTTGAACGGATTCAGGTTGACATATGCATCACCGAACATACGCCAATATGTGTAGCGGTTGTCGGCATTGCGTTGCAGGCGCGCTACCGGATTTTTCACGGTCGGGATAACCGCTGACGGGACCGGCAAAATTTTACCTCGGTTGTATATACCGGCAGTGAAGGATTGGCTTGTAGCACGTTTTGCAGGAATCCGCCGGGAGCTTGCACTTCGCTGGTACGGTTTACGGTGAAGTGCTCGCCTACGGTCAGCAGGTTGTCTATTAGTTTGTAGTCAGCATTCATACGGGCGGATATGCGGTCAAAATCAGTATCTTTTATGATGCCCAGATTCTTGTAATATCCTAAGGAGAAGAAAGACGAACCTTTTTCCGAGCCGTTGCTCACAGATACGTTGTATTGTTGGATGATACCAGTGCGTGTGGTCTGGTCGAACCAGTCGGTGTCTGCGGCAGGTACTGTATTGGCAGCATCCAGATATTTGCGCATGCTGATGCCGTTGAGTTGTGGATAACCGTTTACACCGTAGTTCCAGTCATAGAGGTAGCCTAAGTTGTTGGTATTCGGGTCTTGTCCTTCGTTCACATAGGCTTGCCACATGGCACGGCCATATTCTTCGGTGTTCAGTACTTCCAGTTTGTTGGTGTACATGGAAGCGGAAACGGAAGCGTCAAAGTTAATCTTGAGTTGTCCTTCTTTGCCCTTCTTTGTGGTAATGATGATGACACCGTTGGCAGCGCGGCTACCGTAGATAGAGGCAGAAGCGGCATCCTTCAGTACCTGTATGGACTCGATGTCATTGCCATTCAATTCGTGCATGCCGCCTTTGGTGGGCACGCCATCGATGATGTAGAGCGGGTCATTGTTGTTTAGCGTACCTATACCGCGGATACGGATGGTAGTGCTGCCGCTTGGATTACCGTCGGCCGTAATGTTCATGCCCGGTACACGCCCCTGCATGGCTTTCATTGGATTGTTTTCGTTTTGCTTGGCTATTTCATCCATGCTGACTACGGAGATGGAACCGGTAAGGTCTGCTTTGCGTTGTGTGGTGTAACCGGTTACCACTACTTCCTGCAGCATTTCCGAGTCTTCGTGCATGATGACACTCATGGATGTTTCCGCTTTCAAGGTTAGTGTTTTGTAACCTATATAAGAGAAAGTTATTTCGGAACCCGGCTTTACGGTGAGGGTGAAGTTGCCGTCTATATCCGTAATCGTTCCGTTGGTTTTATCTGCCTTGTCCACAACGGATGCCCCGATGATGGGGTAGCTATCGGTAGCAGAGGTTACCGTTCCTTTTATTTGGATGTTTTGCGCATAGGCAAAACCGCATAATCCTAAAAGGAACATCATAATGCTAAAGTTTTCTCATACATTATAAATTTTATTGTTAACAATTATCTTGTGAATTCTCAAAACAGCTTTCCCGATCATGTTTTGATATTGCAAAGTAAATGGATTGCATTGAAACTGGCTATAAAAAATGATACGGATGCTGCAAAATTTGTTTCGTGGTATGGAGCTGACTATGCCCAGGAGATAGCCTGGTATCAATTTAGCTGCATTTGTAACATTTGTGTTAGCCCCTTTTCGCTTTTATTTCCTTTTCTTTGCAATGTGCTTTCCCGAAGCAATTGAGTGAGTTCATAAAGTAAACATTAAATTTAATACCTGATTTTGAAAATGAAGCATTACTTTCATAGAATACTTTCTCCTTTTTGGGGAAAGATTATTGTAACTTTTCTTATTGTAATAATGAGTATCGGTATTTGTAGGGCACAGTATGCCGGGCTGAAAATCCATTATTTGGGTGCAAACCACAGTTTGGTACAGGTACAGGAACCGCAGAAATACCTTTTGTTGCCGGTGGAAGAGGCTGCTCCCGAGGCTACTGTCAATGTATTGGTGAATAATAAGGCCGATCAAAGTTTTCAGGTTCGGTTGGCTGTCAACCGTATCGACTATCTTGTTCCGTTTGCTTTGGAGCAGTATAAAGGTAAGACGGTAACTTTCGACATTCATACCGGCAACAGCCGTACCAATGTACGCGATGCCATGGCAGATGCCTGCTGGAAAGAACTGAAACTTTCCGATACGTTTGATGATGCCAACCGGGAAGCGTTCCGTCCGTTCTATCATCACACTCCTGTCTATGGTTGGATGAACGACCCCAACGGTATGTTTTATAAAGATGGAGAATATCATCTGTATTATCAGTATAATCCTTACGGCTCCATGTGGGGCAATATGAACTGGGGACATTCATCCAGCAAGGATTTGATAAGCTGGCAGCACCATCCGGTAGCCATACAACCCAACGGATTGGGCGCTGTGTTCAGCGGTAGCAGTGTGGTTGATAAGGATAATACGGCAGGTTTCGGAAAGGATGCCATCATTGCCATCTATACTTCAGCCGGTGCCAGTCAGATACAGAGCCTTGCATACAGTCTGGACAACGGAATGACTTTCCATGTTTATGAAAACAATCCTATCATTGCCGCCGATAAGGAGTGCCGCGACCCGAATATGTTCTGGCACGAAAAGAGTGGTAAATGGATTCTTATTTTGGCGGCTGCACTGGAAAAGGAAATGTGGATATATTCCTCTCCCGATTTGAAGAACTGGACAAAGGAGAGCAGTTTCGGACATGGATATGGTGCGCAGGAGGGTGTATGGGAATGTCCGGACCTCATGGAATTGCCCGTGCGCGGAACAGACCGTACCAAATGGGTGCTGATTTGCAATATCAATCCCGGCGGTCCTTTCGGAGGCAGTGCGGCACAGTATTTTGTAGGCGATTTTGACGGGAAAACCTTTACTTGCGATACCAAGCCCGAAGTAACCAAGTGGATGGATTACGGAAAAGACCATTATGCTGCCGTATCCTGGAGTAATACGCCCGAAAAGCGGCATACCGTGATTGCCTGGATGAGCAATTGGCAATATGCCAACAACGTGCCTACCAAACAGTTCCGTAGTGCCAACACATTGCCGCGCGACATCGAATTGTACGAAGGCAGTGACGGCGAACTTTATCTGGCCGCAACGCCTGCACCGGAAGTAAACGCATTGCGTACGGGCAAAGCATTGAAATACGGTGCTTTCTCCGCTGGAACAAAGAAGGTATCCCGGAAACTGCCGGTCGAAAACAGCGGTATCTGTGAGATTAATCTCGAACTGGCTCCCCGCTCGGCCGATAAAGTATACATTACGTTGTCCAATGATAAGGATGAACAGACTGTAATGACTTACGACTTGAGGAACTCCACATTCAGCATGGACCGTACTGCAAGCGGACTTACGGATTTCAATAAGGACTTTCCTGCCATAACGGTAGCTCCGTGTCCGGCAGAAGCCAAGCAACGTCTGCGTCTGTTTATAGACCGTTGCAGCATCGAAGCTTTCGAGGGTGACGGACGTTTTGCCATGACAAACCTTGTATTTCCGCAGCATCCTTACACTACTATTTCCATTGCTGTAGATAAAGGACGTTGCAAAGTCAACGACCTGACAGTAAATCCTTTAAAAGTTAACAACTAAATTTCGATATCTTATGAACAATAATAGTAATTCGCTTGCAAAGCTGCTTCCCATGATGCTTTGCTTCTTTGCCATGGGGTTTGTAGACCTTGTTGGCATCGCTTCCAACTATGTGAAAGCTGATTTGAACCTGACCGATTCCCAGGCAAATATATTCCCCTCTCTTGTATTCTTCTGGTTCCTTATCTTCTCCGTGCCCACGGGTATGCTGATGAACCGCATCGGACGCAAGAAAACGGTGCTTCTCAGTTTGGCCGTGACTTTTGCATCCTTGTTGCTGCCGGTTTTTGGAGACGGGTATGCGCTGATGCTGATTTCGTTTTCGCTATTGGGTATCGGCAATGCGCTGATGCAGACATCGCTCAATCCGCTGCTTTCCAATGTCGTCAGTGGAGAGCGGTTGGCAAGCTCGCTGACTTTCGGACAGTTTGTAAAGGCTATCGCTTCTTTCCTCGCTCCTTATATAGCTATGTGGGGGGCTACACAGGCTATCCCTTCGTTGGGGATGGGCTGGCGAGTGCTGTTTCCCATTTATATGGTGATAGCGGTTGTCGCTATCCTGTGGCTGGGCACTACATCTATTCATGAGGAAAAAGGAAGAAGGGCGTCCTTCTACTTTCGGCGAATGTCTTGCTTTGTTGGGAAAGCCGTTCATACTGCTTTGTTTCTTGGGCATCATGTGCCATGTGGGTATCGATGTAGGTACAAATACCACTGCACCCAAGATATTGATGGAACGTCTGGGCATGTCGCTTGCCGATGCCGGATTCGCAACAAGTCTTTATTTTATTTTCCGTACGGCAGGCTGCTTCCTCGGAGCCTTTATTTTGCAGAAACTGTCTGCTCGAACTTTCTTCGGAATCAGTGTGTTATGTATGTTGGTGGCAATGGTAGGGCTGTTCGTTTTTCATGAGATGACAATGATATATGTGTGTATCGCTCTGATTGGTTTCGGCAATTCGAATATCTTCCCGATTATTTTCTCGCAGGCGTTGCTGGCAATGCCGCAGAAGAAGAACGAGGTTAGCGGACTGATGATTATGGGTTTGTTTGGCGGTACGATATTCCCGCTTGCTATGGGTGTGGCAAGTGATGCTATCGGTCAAAGCGGTGCGGTAGCTGTAATGACGGTGGGGGTACTGTATTTGTTTTTCTATATGATGAAAATCAAACGCTGACCTTTTCCGTTCTTTTTAACGATGATAATATGTAAAACTATAAAATTAATTACCATGAATCAGATTGTAGTAGGAATGGGTGAGGCGCTTTGGGATTGCCTGCCCGAAGGAAAGAAAATCGGCGGTGCTCCGGCAAACTTTGCCTATCATGTATCACAATTCGGTTTTGACAGCCGTGTAGTCAGTGCAGTAGGCATTGATGCCGACGGTGATGAAATACTGGATGTTTTTGCGCAGAAAGGCTTGCGTACACAGATTGAGCGTGTACCTTATCCTACAGGTACGGTGCAGGTGACGCTCGATGCGGTGGGGGTGCCTTGTTATGAAATAAAGGAAGGGGTTGCGTGGGACAATATACCTTTTACGGACGAGTTGAAACGTTTGGCCCTGAACACGCGCGCCGTATGTTTCGGCTCTTTGGCGCAGCGCAATGAGGCCAGCCGCATTACGATAAACCGTTTTCTCGATACCATGCCCGATGGTGCGGAACAGTTGAAGATATTCGATATCAACCTGCGTCAGGGATTTTATACCAAAGAGATTCTTTGTGACTCCATGCGCCGTTGCAACGTGTTAAAAATAAATGATGAAGAACTGGTGACAATCAGCCGTATATTCGGCTATCCGGGTATAGACTTGCAGGATAAGTGCTGGATTCTTCTTGCCAAATACAATTTGAAAATGCTTATTCTTACTTGCGGCACGAACGGCAGCTATGTGTTTACTCCGGGAGTTGTATCTTTCCAGGAAACTCCGAGAGTGCCCGTTGCCGATACGGTAGGCGCCGGCGATTCGTTTACCGCCGCCTTTACTTCGGCTATTCTTAGCGGCAAACCGGTGCAGGAGGCTCATAAGCTGGCAGTGGAAGTTTCCGCTTATGTATGTACGCAGAGCTGGGGCGATGCCGGAATTACCGCAAATATTGAAAGACAGAATATAATTTTTCTTATCTTTGCTCATCTGCAATCACTTAAACCAGCGAAAGAAGATGAGACGATATATTTACCTGTTACTGTTTGTTCTGTCGGTATGCGGCGGCATGGTGACTTCCTGTTCCCGGCATGAAGTACGTTTCCGTATCGGAGTGTCGCAATGCAGCGATGACGAGTGGCGTCACCAGATGAATAACGAGATGTTGCGTGAAGCTCTTTTCTACGATGGCGTAGAAGTGGAGATACGTACTGTGAAAGATGATAATGCCAGGCAGGCGGAGGATATCCGGCACTTTATAGAGGCGGGAGTGGATTTATTGATAGTCGCTCCCAATGAAGCCGAACCCATAACCCGGTTGTAGAAGAAGCCTACGACCGGGGTATTCCCGTTATTGTGGTAGACCGCAGAATCCTTTCCGAAAAGTACACCGCTTATGTCGGTGCGGACAATTACGAAATAGGCAAGGCGATAGGCAGGTATGTATCCAATATGCTTCATGGGAAAGGTACGGTGGTGGAAATTGCGGGACTGGCGGGTTCTACTCCTGCCATAGACCGCCATGAAGGATTTATGAGCGTCATATCCGCTTGCCCGGACATCCGTCTGCTGGCAAAGGAAGACGGGGCTTGGTTGCGTTCGCGGGCGGAAGAGAGAATGGATACTTTGCTCGCCCGCTTTCCGGAAATTGATGTGGTCTATGCTCAAAACGACCGTATGGCTGCCGGCGCCTATGCGGCCGCCATGCGCCGGAAAAGGGAGAAGGGTATGCGCTTTGTCGGCACAGACGCCATCCCCGGCGAAGGCTATGGGGTGGAGCAAGTGCTTTCGGGCGAATTGGATGCGACATTTATCTATCCCACAGGCGGAGACCGTGTGATGCAGATTGCGATGGATATTCTGAATAAACGGGACTTTCCCCGTGAAACGATTCTGAGCACTTCGGTGGTGGACCGTGATAATGCGCCCATCATGAAGATGCAGACTGCCCACATCAGTTCACTCGATGAGAAGATTGAAACCCTGAACGGAAAAATCAGCCGATACCTGGCACGCTATGCCACGCAGCAGGTTGTTCTGTACGGCAGTCTGCTGGTACTTCTGCTGGTTGTGGGATTGCTGGTTGCCGTTTATCTTTCCTTGCGTACAAAGAACCGGCTGAACCGTGAACTTTCCCGCCGGAAAGAGCAATTGGAGCAACAACGCGACCAACTGGAACAGCAGAAAAACCAGATGGAACAACTGTCGCGCGAGCTGGAAGCTGCCACGCATGCCAAGTTGGTGTTCTTTACCAACGTTTCCCATGATTTCCGTACACCGTTGACCCTGATTGCCGACCCTGTGGAGCAACTTCTTGCCGACCGTTCTATCAGCGGACAGTCACATCAACTGCTGGAGCTGATGAAGAAGAATGTACATATACTTCTGCGCCTCGTCAATCAGATTCTCGATTTCCGTAAGGTCGAGAACGGACGCATGGAACTGCATCTTGAACCGTTCGACTTGCTGGAGAGCTTCAAAGGGTGGAATGATTCGTTTCGTATGGCTCTGCTTAAGAAACATATCGCTTTCAGCTTTGAACCGGCTTCCGGAGTAGACTATCGCATGCTGGCGGATGCCGGGAAAATGGAGCGTATCTACTTCAATCTTCTTTCCAATGCGGTGAAGTACACGCAGGAGAATGGAAAGATTGTGGTACGCCTCGAAGCGGAAGACAACCATTTCCGTTTGTCGGTATTCAATTCGGGCAGCTATATTTCTACCACTGATGTAGAGGCCATTTTTGAACGCTTTTATCAGGTAGATGGACATCAGGCCGGTACTGGTATCGGTCTTGCCCTGGTGCGTGCTTTTGTGGAAATGCATGGCGGCAATATCATGGCGCACAGCAATGAGAAAGGAACTACTTTCACCGTTACTCTTCCGAAGCGGGATACATCGCAGTATCATCCTTCCGTACCGGCATTGGCTGCCGATGAGAAAGAGATTTCGTCTACGTTGGTGGATGCGGAAATCCAGGCAGGGGATGAGGCTCTGGAAGAAGATTGCCCGATTGTGCTTGTCATTGATGATAATGCCGATATTCGCCATTATGTGAAGTCTTTGCTTGTTAAGGAATTCCGTGTGCTGGATGCGGCGGATGGGGCAACAGGCATTCGTCTTGCCATGAAATACGTGCCTGATGTGATTGTTTCCGATGTCATGATGCCCGGCATGGACGGGATAGAGTGCTGCCGTCGTCTGAAAGGGGAATTGCAGACTTGCCATATTCCGGTTATCCTGCTTACTGCCTGCTCGCTCGACGAACAGCGTATTCAAGGCTATGACGGCGGAGCGGATTCTTACATATCCAAGCCTTTCAATTCGCAACTGCTGCTTTCGCGCATCAGAAATCTTATAGCCAACCACAAACAGCTGAAACAGTTTTTCGGTGATAACCAGTCGATAGAGAAAGAATCTGTCAGCGAACTTGACAAGGACTTCGTTACCCGCTTCAAGACTCTGGTGGGGGAGAAGATGAAAGATCCGGAACTGAATGTTGAGGATTTGGGCCGTGATATGGGGATGAGCCGTGTGCAGCTTTACCGTAAACTGAAGTCGCTCACAAACTATTCCCCCAATGAACTGCTGCGCCGGATGCGTTTGAAGAAAGCCGCTTCCTTGCTTGCCGCTTCCGATATGAC
>ENA-OQBD01000631-OQBD01000631.1-human-gut-metagenome-genome-assembly--contig:-NODE-631-length-18425-cov-8.678052_pt1 | contig 18425 bp, 15 predicted proteins | sample MGYA00242742_ERZ504543 | MGnify/ENA primary metagenome ERZ504543 (study PRJEB26092, sample SAMD00036239) | human gut metagenome | host: Homo sapiens | study: EMG produced TPA metagenomics assembly of...
CGCCATCTTTGCCGGCGGCACCAGTGTCGCCCTTGTCGCCTTTTTCACCCTTTTTCGCCTTGAGCGCCGTCTTTGCCGGCGGCACCGGTATCACCCTTGTCGCCTTTATCGCCTTTTTCACCTTGAGCGCCGTGTCACCTTTTTCACCCTTAACGCTGCCCAGGTTCAGCACCTGACCGTCAGAGAAAGACAGCACCAGTTCACCGGCGGTATTGATCTCCACAGCAGAAATACCGGTACCGTCCTTTCCGTCCGTACCGTTTGTACCATCTTTGCCGTCTTTACCATTTACGCCGTCTTTACCTGCGACGCCGGTATCACCCTTGTCGCCTTTTTCGCCTTGAGCGCCGGTAGCTCCAGTGTCGCCTTTGTCTCCCTTTTCACCTTTTTCACCTTGAGCACCGTCTTTACCGTCAACACCGTTTACGCCGTCTTTACCGGCGGCGCCGGTATCTCCTTTATCACCTTTTTCGCCCTTGATGGTGCCTAAATCCAGTGTAGTACCATTGGTAAGTGAAATTTGCAATTTACCATCATCCGTGATCGTAATGGTTTGAATACCAACGCCGTCCTGACCGTCAACACCATTGACGCCGTCTTTACCGTCAGTACCGTTTATACCGTCTTTGCCGGCGGCGCCGGTATCTCCTTTATCACCTTTGTCACCCTTTTCACCCCGAGCGCCAGTATCGCCTTTTTCACCTTTAGCACCGTCTTACCATCAACACCGTTTGTGCCGTCTTTACCTGCGGCGCCGGTATCTCCTTTATCACCTTTGTCACCCTTTTCGCCCTTTTCGCCCTGAGCGCCAGTATCGCCTTTGTCACCTTTTTCACCTTGGGCACCGGTGACGATACCTACATTTTGCACGCGGCCATCTGTATAAGTCAGCAACAGTTCGCCACGGCTGTTCAGTTCAGATTTGGAAACGCCAATGCCGTTCCGGCCGTCTTTGCCGTCCACACCATTGGTGCCATCTTTGCCGTCTTTACCGTTTTCACCATTTTTACCGTCTTTGCCTGCGGCACCGGTATCACCTTTGTCGCCTTTGTCACCTTTTTTGCCTTGGGCACCGTCTGTACCGTTTGCACCGTCTTTACCGTCAGCACCAACCACATTACCTAAATCGGCAACCGTGCCGTTGGTATAAGTCAACACCAGAGCGCCACTGTCATCGATTACCGCAGTGGACACGCCAACGCCATCCTTACCATTGGTGCCGACCACTTTGTCCAAATTGACGCTGGAGCCATCGGAATAAGAAAGCACCAGCTGGCCCTGCTCGTTGATTCGGGCGGACTGAATGCTTACGCCGTCTTTACCATCCACGCCATCGGCACCATCCTGACCGTCCACACCGTTTTTACCGTCTGCGCCGTTGGTACCGTCTTTACCATTTGCACCGTTTTTACCATCGGTGCCGTTCTTGCCGTCCACACCGTTTACGCCGTCTTTGCCGTCCTTGCCATTTGTACCATTTGTGCCGTTTTTACCGTCTTTGCCGTTGGTGCCGTCCTTACCGTCAGAACCGGCCACCTGACCCACATTGATACTGGTACCGTCCGTCAGGGTGATCATCAGATCGCCGCTGTCGTTAAACTTGGCGGTAGAAATACCGGCCTGCTTCTGCTTGCCGTTGGCCTCAACGGACTTCACCCATTCTTTTTCCGTGCCCTTATAGCCATTCTCTACCGCAATATCATAGGCGGACTTGCCCTTTAAGGATGTGAGCCATTCGTCCACGCTGCCGTCATAGCCGTTAGCCACAGCCAACTCATAGGCGGACAGGCCGTTCTTAATATTGCTCACCGGCTGGGCGCTGTTTTTATGTACCAAAGTCGCTACCAAAAAGGCAATACCCACCATCAGCAGCACTGCCAACAGGCACGCCAGCACTTTGGCCCCCGTTCGCTTGGTTGTAGATTTTTCTTCTGTGTTCATTAAAGAATTCTCCCTTCTTTTAATATAAATCTTTACAGATACTGTCAGTATAAAACAAAATAAAGGGAAAGCGTGCGATTAGAACAAATTGTTCTAATCCAATATAGAACAGATTGTTCTAAGATATAATGGTTCCGGTGATGATATGAAATTTCAAAGAATCCGGGATCTGCGGGAGGACGCGGACCTGACCCAAAGTGAGATGGGCCGGGCGCTGCACCTGCCCCAACGCACATACGCCTATTACGAAAGCGGGCAGCGCACCGTGCCGCCGGAGGTGCTCACTGCACTGGCGGACTTCCACAGGGTGAGTGTGGACTACATCTTAGGGCGCAAGGACGACAAAAACTAAGCCACGGTAACAAGGGGTAGTTGTTACTGTGGCTTTTGTTTTATCTATTTGCCCTTAATGCGGCGCAGGGCGGTTTTTTCCAGTCGGCTGACCTGTGCCTGGCTGATGCCGATCTCAGACGCCACCTCCATTTGGGTTTTGCCCTCCATAAAACGCTTATAAAGAATGTTGCGCTCCCGATCGTCCAGCTGCCTGATCTGATCCTTGATCATCATTTCATCCACCCAGTCCGCGTCCGTATTGGCGTCACCCACCTGGTCCATCACATAAATGGTGTCGCCCCCATCGGAATACACCGGCTCGTACAAGGACACAGGGTCCACAATGGCCTCCAGCGCCAGCACCACATCGGTGGTCTTCATACCCAGCTTGGCGGCGATCTCGTCCACCGTCGGTTCTCGGCCGTTGGCGGCCATCAGCTGCTCCTTCACCTGCATGGCTTTATAGGCGGTATCCCGCATAGAGCGGCTGACCCGCACCGGGTTATCGTCTCGCAAAAAGCGGCGCACCTCCCCTACGCACATGGGCACGGCGTAAGTGGAGAACTTTACATTCAACTCCGTATTAAAATGGTCAATGGCTTTGATCAGCCCGATGACCCCCACCTGGAACAGATCGTCCATACTCTCGCCCCGTCCGGAGAACCGCTGGATCACCGACAGCACCAGCCGCAGATTGCCGCAGATCAGGGCGTCCCGGGCCTGCTTGTCCCCGGCCTGGGCCTTGCGCAGCAGGTCCATTTTTTCTTTCTCTCCCAGCACTTTCAGCTCCGAGGTGTTGATCCCGCAGATTTCTACTTTACCGTATTGCACATGCGTCCGCCTTTCTATGATATGTACAATACGCTTATGAATAGTATGGACCGCTGGGTGCAAAAATATCAGGCAAAGCAAGATTTTTGTGTGGCGGATGATCGGGTTGCCGTATCATGTGGGCGTTGCGCCAATCGTTTTATCCCCTCAGTCCCACAAATGCGACAGCACCTAACCGGTGCCCGTCCCCTCAGTCGCACAAACGCGACAGCTCCCCTTGAAAAAACAAGGGGAGCCGTTTTTACATTCTAATATTGTGTTTCTATCACGCCGGGTCCTTACCGTCAAAAACAGCAAACACGGCGTAATCACTCAGGCAATAAAAATCATTGTCATAGGTGGCAGACAGATAATTCATAAAGGCGCACACCTCCTGCGCGGTTTTTTCCGTAGCAAAGAGCAAATTGTCGTTCAGATCCTCAGCGTACTCCCGCAGCACCTGGCCGTTCAATTCTTCAAAGAATTCCGGGAACAACGCCTCCTCATACTCGGTAACACCCACCCGGATTAGGCCGTCTGCCAAGGGTGATACACTCAGATCCTGGGCGCACACATCGTAGCCCAAAAGCGCGCCGCCCAAAAGTCCCGCACTCTCGTGCTCGTCGTTAAAGGTGATCAACTCGCAATCTGCGCCCCGACTGCCAAGCAGATCCACCATCTGCCGGGCAGCACAGGCTGCCGCCACCGTACAATGAATTTCCTGGGTCTCATCGTCCACAAAATTCTCCAAAAAATTCGTGACCCGGCCGCCGATCTTGGCGTCCGTCATATAATCTGCCAACTGGTTGGAGCGGCAAACGCCCCGATACCCATCCGGCTGCAAATCGCAAATGGCAAGTCCCTTCAACAAAAATCCCTTCTTTGTGTTAAATGTGCAAAACGGTCTTGACCACCGCCAACATCTCCCGCATCCAGTAGGTGCCCAGCAGGTACACATCGGTGGCCGCCGGTGTGGAGCTGGCGGTCAGACCCGCCCGCCGACACAGCAACATGCCCCGGCGGCAATGGAAATCCGAAGTCACCACCGTCACATGGCGGTTCAGTCCGTTTTGTTCTATGATTTTGGCCGAAAAAGCCACATTTTCCTCTGTAGAAGTGGAGCGATCCTCCAGATACAACCGATCGGCGGCGATCCCCCGGCGCACCAGCTCCCGGTGCATACACTCCGCCTCGCTGATCTTCTCATCCGGGCCTTGGCCGCCGCTGAGCACAGCCTTGCTGTCCGGGTTCTTCTCCAAATACTCGGTGGCCGCCTCGATCCGCTGGCGCAGCATACGGGAGGGGTGCTCCCCCTTCACCGAGCAGCCCAGCACCAGTACAGTCTCGTCCCGGTGGCCGGTTTGGATCAGACCGGTGAGCATATAGCCGCTGGTGAGCACCGCCACGGCGCACACCAGTGCCACCGCCGCCTTGAGCACCACCGCACCCGGGGCGTGATTGCCCGGCGCCAGCAAATGGGTCACCGGCTGCACAAACACACCGCAGAGCAGCAGCATCACGGCAAAAGCAATGCCCAGCACATTACCGGCATTGAGAATATGATTGAGCACCCAAGGCGCCAAATACCACAGCAGCAGTACCGCGCCGGCGGCGAAAAACGCAACCTGAATAAAAAACTCACCTGTTCGTCTTGTTTTTTTGTCTTTCTTTTTGTAAATGTAGCATAACACAGCGCTCCTTTCAGCCATTTCAGCCTAACAGAGCCGCCGCAGAAAGGCAAGGTACGGGCAGTGGAAACACTCCACGCACCGTGGAACTGGCGAAAAGCATTGACAATTCGCCTCATTGCCATATAATAACTATATTATAGTATAGCATTCAGGAGCCAAATATGGAAGAAAAAATACAAATTGGCAAAAAAGTGTTTGCGCTGTGGTGCTGCACGAGGGCAAGGTACTGCTAGCACGCCACACTTATGGCGCCGGAAAAGGGCTGTTCATCACCCCCGGCGGGTATCTGAAAAACGGCGAAAGCCCGGAGCAGGCCATGTGCCGGGAACTGATGGAAGAGACCGGCATTACCGCCAAGCCGGTGAAGCTGCTGGCGGTGCGCTTTAGCGAGCAGGACTGGTACGCCGCCTTTTTGGCAGCGTACACCGGCGGCACGCCCCGCAGCGATAGGGACGAAAACGACCGGGTGGTGTGGATGGATTGGGAAGAAGCGCTCTCCCGCCCCGATGTGCCGGACCTGTCCAAAAAACTCATTGCCGCCGCCCTGTCCGGTGGCGGGCTAACGCCTATTGACTATGCCCCCCAGCGGGAAAAATTCGGCGCCATGACTTTCTACGCCGCCGAAAAATAGAACAGAAAAAGCCGACTTGACTGTACGCAACAATCAAGCCGGTTTTTTTATTTTAATCGTTATCTAAAACAGACTTCAGGTACTGGCCGGTGTAAGACGCCGGGCAAGCAGCGATCTCCTCCGGGGTGCCGCAGGCCACCAGCGTGCCGCCGCCAATACCACCCTCCGGGCCAAGATCAATAATATAATCCGCCGTTTTGATCACATCCAGGTTGTGCTCGATCACCACCACGGTGTTGCCGTTGGCCACCAGCCGCTCCAGCACATTCACCAGCCGGTGCACATCTGCCGTATGCAGCCCGGTGGTGGGCTCGTCTAAAATATAAATCGTCTTGCCGGTGGGGCGCTTCATCAGCTCGGTGGCCAGCTTCACGCGCTGCGCCTCGCCGCCGGACAGGGTAGTCGCCGGCTGGCCGATCTTTACATACCCCAAACCCACATCGGACAGGGTTTGCAGCTTGCGCAAGATCTTGGGCTGCTGGGCAAAGAACGCCACGCCCTCGTCCACGGTCATCTCCAGCACTTCATAAATATTCTTGCCCTTGAACTTCACTTCCAGGGTCTCTCGGTTGTACCGATGACCGCCGCACACATCGCAGGGTACATACACATCGGCCAAAAAGTGCATTTCGATCTTTACAATACCGTCGCCCTGGCAGGCCTCGCACCGACCGCCCTTAACATTAAAGGAAAAGCGATTGGCCTTGTAGCCCCGCATTTTGGCATCCGGGGTAGAGGCGAACAGGTCGCGAATGTCGTTAAACACACCGGTATAAGTAGCCGGATTGGACCGAGGGGTGCGGCCAATGGGCGACTGGTCAATGTTGATGACCTTGTCCAGATTGTCCACGCCGGTCATACGGTCAAACTTGCCCGGGCGCTTTTTGGCGCCGTTGAGCATATTGGCCAGGTGCTTATAAAGGATCTCGTTTACCAGACTGGATTTGCCGGAGCCGGACACGCCGGTCACGGCCGTAAAGGTAGCCAGCGGAATCTCCACATCAATGCCCTTCAGGTTGTTTTGTGCCGCACCGTAGATCGTCAGTTTTTTGCCGTTGCCCGGCCGCCGCTTGGCTGGTACCGGGATCTTGCGCTTGCCGCTCAGGTACTGGCCGGTGATGGAGCGCTCGCAGGCAATAATATCGTCTACCGTGCCCGCTGCCACCAGCTCGCCGCCATGGATACCGGCACCGGGACCAATGTCTACCACATAGTCTGCCGCCCGCATGGTGTCCTCGTCATGTTCCACCACGATCAGGGTGTTGCCCAAGTCCCGCAGGTGGCGCAGGGTACCCAGCAGCTTTTCATTGTCCCGCTGGTGCAAACCGATGGATGGCTCGTCCAAAATATACAGCACACCCATCAGGCTGGAGCCGATCTGGGTAGCCAGACGAATGCGCTGGCTTTCGCCGCCGGACAGGGTGGCCGCTTCTCGCGCCAGAGACAAATAATCCAGCCCCACACTGTTCAGGAAATTCAGTCGATCACGGATTTCCCGCACGATCAGGGCGCCGATCATCTGTTCCTTTTCCGTCAGCTGCAGGTTCTGGATAAAATCCAGCTCCTCATGAATGGGCATTTGGCAGAACTCATAAATATTTTTGCCCCCAACGGTCACAGACAGGCTCTCCGTAGACAGGCGGGCGCCACCGCAGTCCGGGCACACGCACTGGGTCATCACAGCCTCAATATCCGCCCGGGCCCAATCGGAGGTGGTCTCCGCATACCGGCGCTGCAAGTTGGGAATCACGCCCTCAAAGGTGCCGTTGTAATTGGAAGAGCCGTAAGAGGTGCTCCGCTGCATTTTCAGCTTTTTGGTGCCGGTGCCGTACAAAATAGCGTCCAGCCCCTTCTTGGGAATCATCTCTACCGGAATATCCAGCGAGAATTTGTACGCCTGGGCAATGGCCTCAAAATACATCCGGGCAATGCTGCCGCCGTCTGCCACATTCCAGCCGCTGGCCTTAATGGCTCCCTGGTTGATGGACAGCTTTTTGTTGGGAATCACCAGCGCCGGATCGATCTCTTTATAAGACCCGATACCGCCGCAGGTTTTGCAGGCGCCAAAGGGATTGTTAAAGGAGAACATTCGGGGGCTCATCTCTGCGATCACCGCACCGTGCTCCGGGCAGGCGTAATTAAGGGAATACAGTTCCTCCCGCTCCCCTACAATATCCACCAGCACCACGCCGTCTGCAATATGGGTGGCGGTCTCCACGCTGTCGGCCAAGCGGCCGGCAATATCCGGCTTCATCACCAGGCGGTCCACCACGATCTCAATATTATGCTTTTTGTTCTTGTCCAGCTTGATCTCTTCCGCCAGGTCATAAACGGAGCCGTCAATGCGCGCACGCACAAAGCCGGACTTGCGGGCGTTGTCCAGTTCCTTAACATACTCGCCCTTGTGCCCTCGCACAATGGGCGCCATAATTTGAATTTTCGTTTTCTCCGGCAGGGTGAGAATTTGATCCACGATCTGATCCACCGTCTGCTGGGTGATCTCGCGCCCGCATACCGGGCAATGGGGAATACCGATCCGCGCCCACAACAGTCGCAGGTAGTCATAGATCTCCGTTACCGTGCCCACAGTGGAGCGAGGGTTGCGGGAGGTGGTCTTTTGGTCAATGGATATGGCCGGGGACAGACCCTCGATATAGTCCACATCCGGCTTCTCCATCTGACCCAGGAACTGGCGGGCGTAAGAGGACAGGCTCTCCACATACCGGCGCTGACCTTCGGCATAAATGGTGTCAAAAGCCAGGCTGGACTTGCCGGAGCCGGACAGGCCGGTAAACACCACCAGCTTGTCCCGGGGAATCTCTACATCAATATTCTTCAAGTTGTGCTCGCGGGCACCTTTCACCACAATGTTCTTTATCATTTCAGCTTGCGCTCTCCCTCCTGCTCCAGTTTTTGAATTTCATCACGCAGGAACGCCGCGTGCTCGAATTCCAGCAGCCGGGCAGCCTCCTGCATTTCCCGCCGCAAACGGTCGATCAGCAGCTGCCGCTCTTTCTTGGTAAGTTTCTTTTGCTTGCCGTCGGCGGGGGCTTTGGAGGTGATCTCCAAAATATCCCGCACATCCTTTTTAATGGTCTTGGGCACAATACCGTGCTCAGCGTTATACGCCTCCTGAATGGTGCGACGGCGCAGCGTCTCTCGAATGGCCCGCTCCATGGAGGGGGTCACGCTGTCCGCGTACATAATCACCTCACCGTTGGCGTTGCGGGCGGCACGGCCGATGGTCTGCACCAGGCTGGTCTCGGACCGAAGGAAGCCCTCTTTGTCCGCATCCAGGATCGCCACCAGGCTCACCTCCGGAATATCAAGTCCCTCACGCAGCAGGTTAATCCCCACCAGCACGTCGAATTCGCCCAGGCGCAGATCGCGAATAATCTCCATACGCTCCATGGTATCCACATCGTGGTGCATATACCGCACCTTGATGGAGAATCCCTCCAAATACTCGGTAAGATCCTCGGCCATGGCCTTGGTGAGGGTAGTCACCAGCACCCGCTCACCCCGCTGGGTGCGCAGGTTGATCTCGGACACCAGGTCGTCCATTTGATCCTCGGTGGGCTTGACGGTAATGTTCGGATCCAGCAGCCCGGTAGGACGGATCACCTGTTCCACGATCTGGGCGCTGTGTTCCCGCTCAAAGTCGCCGGGGGTGGCAGAGGTAAAGATCACCTGATTGATCTTGCCGTAGAATTCGTCAAACTGTAACGGCCGGTTGTCAAAAGCGGAGGGCAGCCGAAAGCCATAGTCGATCAGACTGGCCTTGCGGGAGCGGTCGCCGCCGTACATGCCCCGCACCTGGGGCAGCATCACATGGCTCTCGTCGCAAAACAGCAAAAAGTCCTCCGGAAAATAATCCAGCAGGGTAAAAGGCGGCTGGCCGGGCTTGCGCCCGCTCATCACCGCAGAGTAGTTCTCAATGCCCTTGCAAAAGCCGGTCTCCCGCAGCATTTCAATATCATTCATGGTGCGCTCTTTGATCCGCTGGGCCTCTAAAAGCTTGCCCTTTTCTTCAAAGTAGGCCACCCGCTCCACCATTTCCTGATAGATTTGGTTCAAAGCCCGCTCCATCTTTTCCCGCCCCACTACATAGTGGGAGGCCGGGTACACACAGGCGTGGGACAGCACACCCTTGATTTTGCCGGTAAGCGGGTCAATCTCGCAGATCCGGTCAATCTCGTCCCCAAAAAATTCCACCCGCAAAGCGGTGCCGCTGCTGCCGGCAGGAAAGATCTCCAGCGTGTCGCCCCGCACCCGAAACTTGTTGCGCACAAAGTTAATGTCGTTACGCTCGTACTGAATAGCCACCAACTTTTCAATCAGCGCGTCCCGGCTCCACTCCATACCGGTGCGCAAAGAGATCACCATATTCCGGTAATCAATGGGGTCGCCGATGGAATAAATGCAGGACACGGAGGCCACAATGATCACATCCCGCCGCTCGGACAGTGCCGCCGTGGCGCTGTGGCGCAGCTTATCAATCTCGTCGTTAATAGCTGAGTCCTTTTCAATATAAGTGTCCGTTGTGGGCACATAAGCCTCCGGCTGATAGTAGTCGTAGTAGGAAACAAAATACTCCACCGCATTTTCCGGAAAAAATTCCCGAAACTCGCTGCAAAGCTGGGCGGCCAAGGTCTTGTTATGCGCCAACACCAAAGTGGGCCGGTTCACCCGCTCAATAATATTGGCCATGGTAAAGGTTTTGCCGGAGCCGGTGACCCCCATCAGGGTCTGCTCCTTCATACCGTCCAGCACGCCCCGGGCCAACTTCTCAATTGCCTGCGGCTGATCGCCGGTGGGCTTAAACTTGCTGTGTAGCTTAAACTGTTCCATTCTCGCTCCCGTCTGCCCGCATAGAAGGCGTGCAAACACTTTTGTCAAAAACTGTATATACAGTGTTTATTATACACGGTCATACCGCCAAATACAACTGGTTATCCTGCCAATTTTGAACAAATGTTCCCCTGGCTTTTTGTCCATTTCGGCAAATTTTGCGCCCCCGGTGCGCGGGCTTTACTTTTGGCGTTCAATCCGTTATAATGAGCGTATGAAAGAAAAGCAAATCACCCCCGGCGATGCCGGTCGGCGGCTGGACCGCTACCTGGGGCGCACCTTTCCCTCTCTGCCCCGGTCGCTGATGTATAAGGAAATACGCAAAAAGAATATTAAGGTCAATAAAAAGCGCTGCACCCCGGAGCAGGTACTCTCTGCCGGTGACCGAGTGGCCCTGTATCTACCGGACGATGTGCTGGCGGAAAAGACAGTGTATTATGACTTTCTCTCCGCCTCCAAGGCGCTGGATGTGGTGTACGAGGACGAGAACCTATTGATCCTCAACAAGCCCCAGGGGCTGCTTTGCCATCCAAACGGCAAGGAGTATATAGACACGCTGATTGCCCGGGTCAAACGCTATTTATATGAGCGCAATCAGTGGTCGCCGGAGGACTCCGGCTTTGCCCCGGCGCTGGCCAACCGTATTGACCGCAACACCGGCGGGCTGGTGATCGCAGCCAAGACCGCCCCGGCACTGCGGGAAATAACGGCGCTGATACGGGAGCGCAAAATTGAAAAATTCTATCTGACCGTCACGGAAGGGATCCCGCCCAAAGCAGCGGACACCCTCACCGCTTACCTGCACAAGGACGAGAAAAAGAACAAGGTCACCTTGTATGACGCGCCCGCCCCCCACCGCATGGCATGCAAAACCGGTTACCGCGTGCTGGACACCAAGGCTAACCGGGCGCTGCTGGAGGTAGAGCTTTTCACCGGGCGCACCCACCAAATTCGTGCACAACTGGCAGGCATAGGCTGCCCTCTGGCCGGGGACGGTAAGTACGGCAATACGCACGGCCGCTACCGCCAGGCGCTGCTCAGCTACAAGCTGATCTTCCATGTGCCGGCGGACTACACCATTGCCCATTTGGACGGCAAGGTGTTCACCGCAGACACCCGACCCATCACACAAATCTTTACTGGAGATGATTCAAATGAAAGATAAGTTTATTCGCATTCTGTCCCCAATGACCTTAGCGGTTGTAATCCTACTGGACCTGGCGGTGATTGGCTATGGTGTCTTTGCCGTCTATCGGCTGACCCAGGTGCGCACCGGCATGACCGTAATCTTTGCTATCATTGAGATCGCAGCCATTGTGATCGCCGTGCTCACCACCAAGGAGACGGTAAAGAACGGCCTGCTGCTACGCGCCACGGACTTTGAATTCACCGGCATGGATAAAGACAATGTGTACGCCTACAATCAGATCAAGGACATTACCGGCTACAAGGACGAAGCACCCAGCCTGGTCAAGAACTTTATCGACCGGCACGCAGTGCTGACCCTGACCCTGACGGACGACACCACGGTGCTGCTGGACCTGGGGCTGTGCCAAAAGCGCACCTTGGAAGCTGTGCAAAAAGCCCTATGCGAACGCTGCGGCGTGGATTACCAGCCCCCTACCGTTAAGACCAAGCTGGAATTCAAATCCCTGCGCAAGCGGGGCGAGACGGAAAAAGCAGAAAAACAGTCCGACACCGCAGAAGCCCCCACAACCGCAGACCAGCAGGACGACACTGTGAAATAAGCCTAAAATGTTCAAAGCGCACGGCCAAAACCGTGCGCTTTTTCTATACCTATTATATAATATAAAGCGCCTATGCGTTATCCCGCATTAGGGTAATACTTTGCAGCACCAAAAAGGCCACCGCCAGCACCCGCAGCACAAGAATGAGGATCTGCATAGCTCGAATGGTCTGCTGAAAGGCAGACAGCACGCGAATATCCTTTACATAATGGGTCTTCACACTTACACCTCCAATACCACGCCGTGGGCCACGCCGGGAATGGAGTTGCCCTGCTTGGTGCTGGTGGGCGACATCAGCGCGCCGGTGGCCACAAACAGTACCTTGCGCAGCGCACCCTGCTCCATTTTCTTCAAAATATGACTGCACAGCACCGAGCCGCCGCAGCCACAGCCGGAGCCGCCTGCATTCACATCCTGACTCTTGAGATCATAGATCATCATACCACAGTCCTTGTGGTGACCCGCAAGTTGAATACCCCAATCCTGCTCCATCAACTGGTACAGCAGCTTGGTGCCCACTGCGCCCAAGTCTCCGGTGACGATTCGATCATAGTCTGCCGGGGTGGTGGCGCTGTCCTCCATCAGATCATGAATGGTGCGGGCAGCCGCCGGGGCCATGGCTGCGCCCATATTACCGGCATCCGTAATGCCATAATCGGTAATGGTACCAATATGCACCGCCCGTATACGCACGCCCTCACCCTTGCTTTCCAACACTGCACTGCCGGCGCCGGTCACCGTCCACTGGGCACTGGGCGGCCGCTGGCCGCCATACTCCAGAGGAAATCGAAATTGCCGCTCACTGGAGCAAAAATGGCTGGAGGTCCCTGCCACACAGCACTTGGCCCCGGCATCAATAAGCATAGCCCCCACACCCAAGGACAATGCCATGGTGGAACATGCGCCATACAATCCAATGGCAGGAATGTCCAAATCCTTAATGGCAAAAGCAGAGCCCATACATTGATCCAGCAGGTCGCCGCTTAGGATAAAATCCACATCGGACGGACTTTTGCCCGCTGCCGACAGCGCCCGCAAAATAGCATCCCGTAGCATGGCGGACTCGGCCAGTTCAAAGGACTGCTGCCCCATGGTGGTATCGGCAAACACCGCATCAAAGTCTCCGCCCAAGGGGCCTTCCCCCTCTTTTTTTACCTGCCACGCCGGCGTGACCGGTGATCACCGGCGGATCTGCAAAGGAGACGGTCTTTCCTTTTTTGTGCATAAAAAAACACCTCGGATATAGTATATCCGAGATGTTGTACTTTATCGCTTAGCCAAGAATTTCTTTTAAGATCTTGGTAACCTCCGCCGCCGGTGCCTTGCCGCGTAACGCGCGCATACACTGGCCGATCAGGAAGTTGAAGGAAGCAGCCTTACCGCCCTTGTACTCATTGACGGCTTTTTCATTCTGTGCCAGCACATCCTGGACCACCTTGCGAATGGCGCCGGTGTCGCTGACCATTTCCATTTTGTTCTGCTTCACATATTCGTCCGGATCCACATTGTCTGTAAACACGGCAGCCAGCACTTTCTTAGCGCTGTCCCGGCTGATCTTGTTGCCATTTTGCAGCTGAATGATACGACCCAGAGCGTCCGGGTTAAAGCGCATATCCTCCGGCAGGGTTTGGCTGTCGTTGAGGAGCTTCATCACCTCGCCCATGATCCAGTGGGCGCTGTCCTTGGGATTGCCGGTGATCTCTACCGTGCGCTCAAACAGCCGCACATAAGATACAGAAGAGCAGATCATATCCGTGTCATAATCCGTCAAGCCATACTCGTTCTTATACCGAGCCTTTTTGGCCTCCGGCAGTTCCGGCAACTGCTGGCGAATGGTGTCAATGTATTCGTCCGACAATTCGATGGGCGGCAGATCCGGCTCCGGGAAGTACTTGTAATCCTGGGCGTCCTCCTTGCTGCGCATAGCGTAGCTGGTGCCCTTGGCGTCGTCCCAACGGCGGGTCTCCTGCGTTACGGCGCCACCGTCCTCGATCACCTCGATCTGGCGCTGGGCCTCGCTCTCAATGGCGTTATGAATGGCGCGGAAGGAGTTAATATTTTTCATCTCCGTGCGGGTGCCGTACTCAGCAGCGCCCACCGGCATCACAGACACATTTACATCCGCCCGCAGAGAGCCCTCCTGCATTTTGCAGTCAGACACACCGCAGAACTGCAAGATGGCCCGCAGCTTTTCCACATACTCTACCGCCTCATCGGCGCAGGCAATATCCGGCTCGGACACAATCTCCAGCAGCGGCACGCCGCAGCGGTTGTAGTTCACCAGCGTGCAGTCGCTCCACTCATCGTGCACCAGCTTGCCGGCGTCCTCCTCCATGTGGATCTCCTTGATCCGCACTTTCTTGGTGCCGCCGTTGATTTGGTCCGTGATCTCCACATAGCCATTTTGACAAATGGGCAGATACAGCTGGCTAATCTGGTATGCTTTGGGCAAATCGGGATAAAAATAATTCTTACGGTCAAATTTATTGTACCGGGTGATGGTGCAGTTGGTGGCCAAACCGGTGCGCACCGCGTATTCCACCACGCGCTCATTCACCACCGGCAGTGTGCCCGGCATACCGGCGCAAATCTCACAAACATGGCTGTTGGGTTCGCCGCCAAACGCCGTAGAGCAGTTGCAAAAAATCTTGGTCTTGGTGGAGAGTTCCGTATGGACCTCCAAACCGCAAACGGTATTGTATTCCATTACAGCGCCTCCTTTTCCGTTACCGGGGACTGCTTGTGATAGTCGGTCACGCTTTGGAACGCATGACCGGCGCAAAGAATGGTCTCCTCCTCAAAAGGACGACCAATCAGCTGCATACCTACCGGCATACCCTGGGTGTCAAACCCGCAGGGCAGCGCCAGGGAGGGCAAACCGGCAATGTTGATCATTACCGTATAAATGTCGCCCAGGTACATAGCCAGCGGGTCGGACAGTCCCTGACCCATAGGCAGCGCCGTGGTGGGTGCCACCGGCCCCAGCAAAAAGTCATAGGCCTTAAAGGCGTCGTCAAAGGCCTGACAGATCAGGCCCTTGGCCTGCAAGGCTTTCTTATAATAAGCGTCAAAGTAGCCGCTGGAAAGTACAAAGTTGCCCAGCATGATGCGCTTTTTCACTTCCATACCGAAGCCCTCGGAGCGGGACTTAAAGTAAACTTCCCGCAGAGAGTGCGCCTCCGGCGATTTGTAGCCGTATTTAATGCCGTCAAACCGGGACAGATTGGAGCAGGCCTCGGCGCAGGCGATAATATAATAAGTGGGAATGGCATACTTCACAATGGGGAGAGAAAAGATCTCTACCGTGGCGCCCAAATCGGTCAGTGTGTCGGCAGCGGCGCGCACAGCGGCGGCCACCTGCGGGTCAATACCCTCGCCAAAGTAATCCTCGGGGATACCGATCTTCTTGCCCTGCACATCCTTGGCGTTCCACACAGCATTCAGATCCAAACGGCCGCCGGTCATAGAGGTGCCGTCCTTGGGATCCTTGCCCCGGATCACATCAAACACCGCCGCCACATCCGCAGCCGAATGGGCAATAGGCCCGATCTGATCTAAAGAAGAAGCATAAGCGATCAGACCATACCGACTGACTGCGCCATAAGTGGGCTTCAGCCCGGTGACACCGCAGAATGAACAAGGCTGACGAATAGAACCGCCGGTATCGGAACCCAAAGCCACAACTGCCTCCTTGGCTGCCACAGCCGCTGCTGCGCCGCCGGAGGAACCGCCGGGCACCCGGTCCGTGTTCCAGGGATTTTTGGTTGCACCGTAAAAGGAAGTCTCCGTGGTGGAGCCCATGGCAAACTCGTCCATATTCAGCTTGCCCAGGGGGATCATGCCCGCAGCGTGCAGCTTTTCAATCACCGTTGCGTTATAAGGCGGCTTAAAGCCGGTGAGAATCTTAGACGCACAGGTGGTCAGCTGACCTTTGGTACAGATATTATCTTTGATACCAATGGGCACACCAGCCAGCGGGGACAATGCCTCCCCGGCGTCGATCCGGCTCTGTACCGTCTCAGCCTGCTGCAAAGCAGCCTCTTTATTCAGTGAGGTGTAGCAGTTATAAGTGCCGTCCTTGCTGTCAATGGCAGCGATGACAGCCTCTACCGCCTCCGGCGCAGACAGCTCGCCTGCTTTTATCTTTTGCGCCAGCTCAGCTGCGCTCCATTCAAAAACATTCATGCTACGCCCTCCTTACTCTACCGTCTTAGGCACCACAAAGGCGCCGTCCTGGCTCTCCGGTGCATTGGCCACCACTTCTTCCGGGGTCATGTGCACCTCCACCTGGTCCTTGCGGAACACATTGGTCACCGGGAAGCAGTGGCTCTTGGCCTCTACCCCGTCGGTGTCCAGCTGGCTCAAGGTGTCGATATAAGTAAGCAGTTCCTGCAACTGGTCGCCAACGGTGGCTTCCTCCGCAGGGGTCAATTCAATTCTGGCCAAACTCTCCAGATACTGGATCAGTTCCGGTGTGATCTTCATACGCTAACCTCGATCTATCTATCGTTCTATACGCTCCGTTACGCTTTCGGTACCGGGCGGCGCAGCTTAATGTGTGCCTCTCGCAGCTGCATTTCGCTAACGGTGTTGGGTGCGCCCAGCAGCATATCCTGGGCATTGGAGTTCATAGGAAATGCGATTACCTCGCGAATGTTGTCCTCATCCCGCAGCAACATGATCAGCCGGTCTACGCCGGGTGCCATTCCTGCATGGGGCGGTGCGCCGTAATGGAATGCGTTAAACAGCGCGCCAAACTTCTCTTCCACATCCTGGGCAGTATAACCGGCCATCTCAAAGGCCTTGATCATCACATCCGGGCGGTGGTTACGCACAGCGCCGGAGGACAGCTCCACGCCGTTACACACAATGTCGTACTGATAAGCCTTGATCTCCGTGGGCTCCTGGTGCAGCAGCGCGTCCATCTCGCCCTGGGGCATAGAGAACGGATTGTGGGTAAAGATCAGCTTGCCGTCATCGTCCCGCTCAAACATGGGGAAGTCGGTGATAAAGCACAAGTCGAACCGATCCTTGTCGATCAAATCCAGGCGACGACCTAACTCGGTACGGATCTGACCGGCAAGGTCATTGACGATCCGAATGTTGTCGCAAATAAAGAACAGGGTGTCGTCCGTTTTCAGGTTCAGCATGGTGCGCAGTTCCTCTTTCTTCTCGGGAGACAGGAACTTGTCAATGGGACCTTTATAGCTGCCGTCTTCTTGAACGGTAATGTAGCCCAAGCCCTTCATGCCAATGTCCATGGCAAAAGCCAGCATCTTCTCGTACCAGCCCTTAGACTGCCCCGCACAGTTCGGCACCACGATGCCTCGCACCGGACGACCCTTAAAGGGCTTAAACTCTACGGTACTGAAATATTCGGTCAGATCATGGATGATCAGCGGGTTGCGCAAATCCGGCTTGTCCGTGCCGTATTTCAGCATGGACTCGGCGTAAGGAATACGCACAAAGGGCGCCGGGGTCACTTTCTTGTCAGAGAACTTGGTGAAGGTGTCATACAGCACCTCTTCCGCCACGGCAAACACATCTTCCTGGGTGGCAAAGGCCATTTCAAAATCCAGCTGATAGAACTCGCCGGGAGAGCGGTCCGCTCTGGCATCCTCATCACGGAAGCAGGGCGCAATTTGGAAATACCGGTCAAAGCCGGAGGTCATCAGCAGCTGTTTAAACTGCTGGGGCGCCTGGGGCAGCGCATAAAACTTGCCCTCGTGCTTACGGGAGGGAATGATATAGTCCCGGGCGCCCTCCGGAGAGGAACAGGTCAAAATCGGGGTGGTGATTTCCGTAAAGCCCATTTCCGTCATTTTCTGCCGCAGGAAAGCGACTACCTTACTGCGGAAGAGAATGCTCTCATGCACCTGGGGATTACGCAGATCCAAAAAACGGTACTGAAGCCGTACATCCTCGCGGGTGTCCTTGGACTCGGAGATCTCAAAGGGCAGCGTGCGGGTACATTCGCCCAGCACGGTCACTTCCGTCACATGCACTTCCAGCTCGCCGGTAGCGATCTTTTTATTCACCGTCTCCGGGTCACGCTTTACGACCTTACCGGTCACGGAGATTACGCTCTCCTTACGAACGCCCTTCAGCAGCGCGTCGTCGTGGAACACCACCTGGGTCACGCCGTACTCATCGCGCAGATCAACAAAGATCACGCCGCCGTGATCGCGGATGGTATCTACCCACCCAGCCAGAGAAACAGTTTGGTTCAGCTGGTCAAAGGTCAGCTGATTACAGTTATGGGTTCTGTAAGCCATAATTCTTAAATCTTCCTTTCGCGGAATTTGGGCACAGTATCTACTGACCCACATTAACTCTGCTATTATAACACACACACCCGCCCACATTCAACCGCTAATTTATAATTTATTATCATATAATATAAGCATTTCCGGCAAAAAA